>Ga0098045_1000523_pt1 | contig 14989 bp, 35 predicted proteins | sample 11_taG_FD_77071 | JGI IMG/M metagenome (GOLD analysis project Ga0098045, IMG submission 77071) | Marine viral communities from the Subarctic Pacific Ocean - 11_ETSP_OMZ_AT15265 metaG | ecosystem: Environmental > Aquatic > Marine > Oceanic | place: Pacific Ocean | collected 2015-01-16 | reverse complement strand
TATTGACTATGACGCAACAGAAATACCACTTACAAAGTCAGAAAGAGTGCCGAGTAGTATACAGAAAATTGCATTAGATGTCATTGATAGAATACAAGATAATAGAATTGACAAAGAGTATTTTCCAAAGTCTGAATTTGGTGAAATTTACGAAAGATATAAACTATCAGATATAGATATGTCTACAGGTGATTGGTTAATACTTACAAGAACTAAATCATTATTAAAACCAATACCAACTTATTTAAAAAAGAAAGGTTTATTTTTTAATACAACACAAGGAAATAGTATTGGTAAAAGTTTGTATGAGGATATACAATACTGGTCTCAATTACAAAAAAAGATCACTCTTCCTGATATACAATTACAAAGAATTAAAGAAAGAATAAAAGGACCAATGAATCTATCGTTGAAATGGTATGATGCATTTAACAATGTATCTGACAGTCAGATAACTTACATGAAGTTATTGTTACTTAACAATGAAGATCCAACAAAAGAAGCAAGAATAAAAGTATCAACGATACATGGTGCAAAAGGTGGTGAAGCAACTAACGTTGTTTTGTTTTTAAACCACACATCAAATACACTCAAAGGAGCAAAAAAATCTATACAAAAACAAGATGAAGAATATCGTGTTTGGTATGTAGGTATCACAAGAACTATGAAAAATTTATATTTAATAAAATGTCCAAACAAATCTAAGGAGTTTAAAATATGAGCGACGATCCATACTTAAAACAAGTTTCAGGTACACACTATATGTACATGAAAATACAGCCAGCAGAATTTATAAACAAGAATAAATTGCTTTTTGCAGAGGGTAATGCTATAAAATACATATGCAGACACTCTCACAAAGGCGGAGTAGAAGACATAGATAAAGCTATACATTATTTAGAAATGATAAAGGAAAGAGACTACAATGCCGAGTAAATCTATAATTAAAAAAACTATTAAAGTTGAAGATAAGTATACGTTTGACTTAGAGATATATCCTAGATTAGTTTCATGGGAAATATATCCTAAAGATCACCACGCTGCTTTGTATGCTTTTAGTAATAAAGATAAACTAAATAAAATAATAGAAGAAGAACATGTTTATGAACCTAAAAAATAATATGATATTTAAAGCACAAACAGAATGGGTTAAACCTACTGAGTTTCCAGACTTAAGATTTTGTGATGAGATTGCAATTGATTTAGAAACACATGATCCAGAATTAAAAACTATGGGCTCAGGTTCTGTAGTTGGTAAAGGTAAAGTTGTAGGCATTGCAATTGCAACAGATGGCTATGCAGGGTACTTTCCATTCGACCACGAAGGTGGTGGTAACTTAGAAAAAAGTAAAGTAATTCAATGGTTTACAGATATTTGTGCATCTAATTCTACTAAAATATTTCACAACGCAATGTACGATATCTCATGGATTAAAGCTATGGGTATAAAAGTCAACGGAAGAATTGTTGACACTATGATTGCAGCATCATTAGTTAACGAAAACAGATTTAGATATGATCTTGGATCACTGGGTTGGGATTATTGTGGTCAAGGTAAGAGTGAGGCAGAACTAAACAATGCAGCAAAAGAATGGGGACTAGATCCTAAAGCTGATATGTGGAAGATGCCTGCAATGTATGTAGGTAACTATGCTGAACGTGATGCAGAATTAACTTTAGCACTTTGGAAAGTTATGCAAAAAGAAATTATAGACCAAGACCTTCAATCTATTTTTGATTTGGAAACGGATCTTTTTCCTTGCCTGGTCGATATGCGATTTCTTGGGGTGAGAGTGGACGTTCAAAAAGCTCATACACTGAAGCAACAACTAGCATCAGAAGAAGATAAGTTACTCCAAAAAGTAGAAAAAGAAACAGGAGTACAGACTCAAATATGGGCAGCGCGGTCGATAGCCAAAGTCTTTGATAAATTAAACCTGGAATACGAACGGACAGAAAAAACACAAGCGCCTTCATTTACTAAAAACTTTCTTTCTACTCATAAACATCCTTTAGTACAATGTATATCAAAAGCAAGAGAGATTAACAAGGCACATACAACATTTATAGATACTATTATAAAACACGAACACAATGGTAGGATTCATGCAGACATAAATCAAATTAGATCAGATACTGGTGGAACAGTAACTGGTAGATTTTCATATTCGAATCCAAACTTACAACAAATTCCTGCTCGTAACAAAGACTTAGGGCCGATGATTAGATCCCTCTTTATTCCTGAGTCTGGTTGCGAGTGGGGATGCTTTGACTACAGTCAACAAGAACCAAGACTAGTAGTTCACTATGCATCCCTTGATCAAGACGCAAGTGTCTTTGGCGTTAAAGATTCTTACCTACAAGATGACGCTGACTTTCATACAATCGTTGCTAAGATGGCAGACATACCAAGAAGTCAAGCTAAAGTAATTAATCTTGGTTTGTTTTATGGTATGGGTAAAGCTAAACTACAGGCAGAACTTGGTGTATCAAAAGAAAAAGCAGAAGAACTATTTTCTATCTATCACGAAAGAGTTCCATTTGTAAAAAGTTTAACTAAATCTGTATCTAACAGAGCACAGCAACGTGGACAGATAAGAACTTTACTTGGTAGATTATGTAGGTTTCATTTATGGGAACCTAATCAATTTGGTATACATAAAGCTTTACCATTTGACCAAGCCCGCCAGGAATATGGAGCAGGCATCAAGCGTGCTTATACATACAAAGCTTTGAATAAATTAATTCAAGGATCTGCTGCAGATATGACTAAAAAATCAATGTTAGAACTGTATAAAGAAGGAATTGTTGCACACATACAAGTGCATGACGAGTTGGATATTTCTGTAGAAGATGATAAAAAAGCTAAACTTATAAAAGAAATTATGGAATCCGCAGTTGAACTTGAGATACCTAATAAGGTAGATTATGAAAAAGGGTCTAATTGGGGTGATATAAAATAATGTTTTTAATAAATACATATTTGGACAAAAGTAAAATACAAGGTGTTGGAGTTTTTTCAAACGAAAATGTTATGAAAGGACAAAAGATAAAAGAAATAAGACCTGAGTTTGAATTTAGATTTGATAAAACAAATTTACCAAAAATGCCTTTAGCATTTGCTAATTTTATTGAATCTCATGGGTATGAAAATAATAAATATGAATACGTTTTAAGTATTGATAATGAAAAATATTTAAATCATAGCACAAATCCTAATGTAGATGATGATGGAATAGCCTTAAAAAATATTAAAATAGGTGACGAAATTACCATAGACTACAGAGATTTTGATGATAGCACTGAATCATGGCTTACTTAAATGCAAACATACCACCAACTTACGCACAAATAAAAAAGGAGTACTTATATGATCTTAAAAAACATCATGGAGAAGTTGAAGACTGCATTGTGTTTGGTCTTAGCGCTATTTCAGGTCGTGCTATTTTATTCCATGCGATTATGGAGAATGGCGCTGTCTTTTATCGTCTCCCGATATCTGCCTTCATTCAGAGAGGATTTAGACCGGAAGATGTTCCAAAACGTAGACTTGATGAACTTCAGCTTTGGAATTGTTTTAGCTATTATCCTGCTGTTCATATTTGGGATTTATTAGCAGGTACTTCAGGTAAGTACATAGGCAAAGATAAAAAATGGCATCACGGTAAATATTTATTTACCGTTGACTTTGCACATCCAGAGAGTAATATACTAGACGTCGAACATTCTGAAATACCGCACGAACATAAGTGCGCACACATAATTGCATTAAATGATGGTAATTATGCAGCACAACCTAACAATAGATGTATATGGGATTTACCTTCTTTCACTGTGAAAGATAATATTCCTGACTGGAAAGTGCAAACTTCAGAATGGAACGTAGAAGATTCTGGACAATGGAAAACAGAAGACACCGACAAGTTCTTTTACGAAATTGAGGAGAAAAAAAATGATTAAAAGAGTAATAAACAGAGCAACAAATCTGTGGAGAAGATGGGTTGTAGCACCAATTAAAAAGATTTGGAGTTGGTTAATAAGCTGGATTAAATAATATGACAGTGTGTAATAAATGTTTTCACCCATGTCATTGTGGTGAAGACAAAGATTTACATGCAGATGAATATGGCATTTGCACCTGTGAAGGATGTGAATGCAAAGATAGTAATGTAGATAAAACATATGAAAACGAGGTTGAAAAAAGTAATGGAGGCTAATAGGATGAACTATTATTTCACAGGCATACTGATCGTTTTATTTTGTTTATTAGCATTTATGAAACCAGCATATCCAGGTTCAACACAAACTAATACATCAGGATCTAATACTGCTATTGAAGGTGGTTACACATCTAGTGCTACTACAACATACCAATCTGGGTCTAGTTCTAATAGCACAACAACAAATAATTCTACCTCTAACACAAAATCAGCACCGCCAAGTGCAGGCGCACCATCTTATAATTCTATGACACAAGACGTTTGTGCCGTAGGCGGATCATTAGGTATTCAAACATTTGGTTTGGGTGTTAGTGGTGGTAAACATTTTATAGATAAAAATTGTGAAAGATTAAAACTAGCAAGAATATTAAATGACTTCGGTATGAAAGTTGCAGCTGTAGCTATACTTTGTCAAGACGAAAGAGTGTTTGAATCTATGATACAAGCAGGTACACCTTGTCCTATAGATGGTAAAATTGGTAAAGATGCAAAAGCATTATGGTCTAAGTACGATCATGAAAGACCAGATTATGAAACATATATCAAACGTATGAAAGATAGAGCAAAAGCTGACTTAGAAGCACAGAAACAAATGACAAAAGAATTAGAAGCTATGGATAAAGCTACAAAAAACGAACAAATTAAGGATAAAAAAAAGATAGAATGGAAAGACCCTAGATGATAGATAGATTTGTATATAAATTTTTTGGAGCGTTGGATAAAATATGCGGAGTCATAGATAAATTATTTACACCTAAAAGACAGAAAAGAAAATGAGTAAACAACCACTTAACATATCAGAGTCGGCGGCTGTACAGATGCCGATGAAAACCGTAGCCTCATTGATAGTGCTGGTTGCAATGGGTGTGTTCGCATATACGGAGCTTACTTCGAGGTTAGTATCGTTGGAGACATCACGTGAGTTGTTTGAAAATGATTTACTTAAAAAAAGTGAACAGGTGCCCGTGGACCAGGAGCAACATTTTTTACTTGAGGATCTTTATAAGAGTGTCGAGAAGATGGAAGAAACTCAAGAGATGAACATGACAAACAAAGTTAATATAGAATTTTTAAGAGATCAATTAGATCAAGCATTAAGAGATATTGAAGATTTAAAAGATAAAGTAAGAGCAAACGGTAACGGAGCACACTAATGCCAGAGTTGATCATAGCGCTACTTATGATTGTCAACGGAGAGATCAAGGAGCACAGAATACAAGAATCTATGTCCGACTGCTTGAAAGGGAAGAGGGTTGCAATGAGATCGAATAAAAATAATAACATTCAGTACCAGTGCATCAAGTCGATGGCCGAGCTCGAGTCGAACATCGATGGTTCAAAATCAATTAAAAAACTTATATTAAAATGAAATGGTTAGTTACTTTTTTAGTACTAACTCTAGTTATTCTTGGTGCAAAAGCAGAAGAAGTAACAACAGGTAATTTACTTCCAAATGCAGGTAATGGTGTAGACTGGGGGTCCACATCAACAGAACAAATTAATCCAGGCAGTTCCGGCACTGTAGAAAATGGTTCAACAATAAATGGATTTGATGTAACTTGTCTAGCATCACAAGCTAATTGTGGATATAAGTATAGTGTTGGTGGCGACTTTGAAGTTACAGGCACAGCTACATTATCAGTTGATGACATACTACTAACAAACGATACTAGAACACAAGAGATGTTAGACAATGGTATAACTTTAAATAGTTATATTGATGTTGCAAACTGTGATAGCCAGCCAGGTAATTGTGAAGGTAGATCAGGAAATGCAGACTCACACACAGTTACAATAGAATTAAAAGATTCATTAGGTAATACCTTATCTACAACTACACAAACAAGAACAGAGATAGTAGGGTTTCAAGGAAACTGTAATGGTTATCCATCATCTAAGTCTGGAAGTCAAACTGCAGACTGTGGACAATATAACGATCAAGTGATTTATAATAACCATGGATCAAACAAAGTAGATTGGTCTTGGAGTGGTACAGACAACAACACAGGTTCAGGGCAACGAGGTGGCCCTAATTTATTAGGTGCAGCTCTTACAATGACTTACGATACTTCTGTATTAGATGATGATATAGTAGATGAGATTGGTGAAGTGTTTGAAGATTTAGAAGACGTATTTGAATATATAGAGTTTGTAGAAATAGAACAAGTGTTTGAAGAGATGGTTACATTTTTTACTGAGCCACCTGTGCTAGAAGAAATGATGCCAGAAGAGGAATTATCTTTTGAACCTATGTTGATGATGGTTGAAGAGATGCCTATGGAAGAAGAAGCTATGGCAGAAGAGATAATGGAAGAAATAGTCATGAAAGAAGAAGAGATGATAGAAGAAGAAGAGATGATAGAAGAAGAGATGATAGAAGAACAACAAGAAGAAATTATAGAAGAATCAAATGAAGAAGAAATTAAAGAAGAGAAACCTACTAGCGAGACTCCTACAAAGTCCGCTGTTCAAACAAAAAAGATTGCCAAACAAAAAGCGATACAACAGAAAAAAGCTATCGTCAAAAATCTTGCAAAAGTAATGAAAAAAGTGGACAAGGATATAAAAAATATTTCTAAAAATCTACAAATAAAAAATATAATTAAGATGGAAGCTATGACCACGGATCAAGTATCACTCGACCAGTATCAAGCGACTTCGTTTTATAAGCCAAAAGATATATATTTAGATCAATTAAACATGGTAGATAATAGATTAATTTACGCAGATAAGAGTCTTGCAACTTATATTCAAAATGATAAGATGGAGATCAAAGCACGTAAGCTTATGGAGATTAAATCTAGAAAGCAACAGCTTTTAATAGAACTAGAGGTACTTAAAAATGGATAAGAATAAAAAAAACAAAGTAAAAAAAGTAATTAAAGGTTTGAAAAAAGCATCTAAGTTACATGCAGGTCAAGCTAAAGTATTAAAAAGAGTTATAAAAAAATAATGGATAAGATCAAAGGTCAACTAGCAGGCGTAGCCGCATTACTTGGAGTCATCGCAGCAATAGGTGGTGGGTTCGTTAAGTATGGTGAGATTGTTACAAAATTAGACGCATTAGAATCACAAGAACATTCAACAGTTGATACATCAGGTATTGAAAGTGCAATAGCTGTACTAGAAGAAAAAGTTAACAAACTAGAAAATATTGACACATCACATACACATGAACAAGTAGAACATTCACACACTGTTTCTTTAATCAACAAAAAAGAAATAGATTTATTAAAAGTACAAATAGAAGAGATAAAGGTTAGCACAAAAAATCCACTATCAAACTAAAATGAATCTTTCACGTAACTTCACTCTTCAAGAGTTAATTAAATCAGACACTGCTGTTCGTTTGGATATCAATAACAATCCTAACTCAGGTCAGATAGAAAAATTAAAAGCATTTTGTGAAAATATTTTACAGCCAGTACGTGACCACTTCGGTAGAGTAAAGGTAACGTCAGGGTTCCGTAGCGAGCAGCTGTGCCTAAAAATAGGTAGCTCGATCAACAGCCAACATGCAAAAGCTGAGGCCGCAGACTTCGAATGTATGGGAACTGACAATGCAGAATTAGCTGACTGGATTTATGCAAACCTAGAATTTGATCAATTGATACTCGAGTTTTACACGCCCGGCGAACCTAATTCAGGATGGATACACTGCAGCTTTACAACTGACCAACCTAGAAAACAATTCTTACACGCATTTAAATCAGAAGGTAAAACTAAATACAAACCAGTAATAGGAAAGGCGGTCGATCTTGTCTAAAAAAAGCACGATTTTTGCAGAGATAATTAAGAAAGCTAAAATGGTAGATGGAGTTTGTCCACATTGTGAGGACCACACATTACTAATATCAATAGTACAAGATTACTATAGATGTCTAAACTGTGGTGGAGACATTGAACAAAAAGTAAATGGTAAGATAAGTTATCTGCCGATAGATTTATCAGTAGAAGAAATTAAAGATACTCGTGGCTAAAAAAAGTTTTAAATTCTTCACACCTCGTGACAAACCTAAAAAAAGAGGGCCTCGAAAACATAAAAAATCGTTAAATAAGCAGGAAAAACGTCAAAAACGTACGAAAAGATACAAGGGTCAGGGAAAGGGTTGACAATCATATAATATCCTATATACATACAGAATGAAAGGAATATTATGACAGATCAAACAAGATGGGGCATCGATATGGTGCAACAAAAAAATAAACAGAAAGTATACGCAGAGCAGAAAGAAATGAGAGAAGAAGTACAAGACTTTATATCTAACTGTAGTGTGTTTAAATTACAAAAAATGTATGAAGAAATGAAGAGATTAAAAAAATGAAAAAAGAAATTGAAAATACAACAGACAAGGTAAATGTTAAATCTTTGTTTCCTAACATAATTGGTATTAAACATTTAGATTTATCTAAATTAAAAATAACAGGTAAAGAATTTAAAGAAACTTTTGAATCAAAAGTAAAAACTACTTATAATGGTAATACCTTACTTGATAAAGATTCAATAGATTATTTAAAAGAACAATTAAAAGAAACACTTAATCATCTATTAAAACCTTACTGTAAAGTTTTTGTATTTAGTGTATTTGAAATTTGGATAAATAAATATGAAAATAAAGATTATCAAGGAAACCATGTTCATCCAGCTGATTTTTCATTTATAATTTATTATAAAACAGACAAATCATATACAGTGTTTAATTCTCCAGTAAAAAATTTATTAGAAAGCACAGCAAATAAGATATTTAATTTTCAATATGAATCAGATTTTAAACAAGGAGATATGGTAGTTTTTCCATCTTATTTAGAACATTGGGTAAAACCTAATTCTAATAATACTACTGTTTCAGGAAACATAAAAATAATATAAACGAAAGGATAAAAATGAAAACAGTTACAATAAATGTTGATGGTATATCACAAGGTCAGTGGTCTACATTTATATTAGAACTAAATCTAATGAAAAAAGCATGGAAACCTTATGGTGTTAATGTTGAATTAAAAGCACATTCAATAAAAAAAATAATAGAGAAAGGAACTAGTAATGGTGAAGTCCTTAGAGAAGCTAGACGAGATAGCAAGAAAGTACCACGATACCAAAGAACAATATTATAAAGATCTTTGGTTTAAGAAAGTAAAAGAGTATGGATCTTATATTAGTAAACGACGGATTGTATCAGTTAGTGCCATTAACAAAGCAGATGATGGAACATATGTCATTGTTGGCAAACGAGATAGATCTGTTTGATTTGTGTGATATTGTAAGACTAAAACTTACAACATATCATGATTATCCTATTAACGCTCATGTAATGAATGATGGTAGTGGTGATCTAGTTGGTTGTATACAAAATTAAATTCTTAAAACTTTATGTACAAACCATTTTAAAAAATTTTTTATACGTTCATTTAGATATTCATTAAAAAAGTATCGTATAAATCTTACTACAATTAAAACAGGACTAGACAGTACATCAAAAGCAATCAACCCTACATCAACAAATAAATCGATCCAATGATCAACTGTTGACCATTCTTTAAATCGTTGCCATTTGTTTTTGGTCCATTGAATCATATTGTAGTATTTTCTTTGCAGCTAAAAGCTGTAAACATTCTGTATTCGTCCACAGTTTGATCACCCATGGATCTTAATAAAATATCTGAGTAATCGTACCCAAAATAAGCACACTGATGATAGCTATCAAATTCTTGAACAGGAGTTGGCATAGGTTTACATTCGTTTCCTGGAATCTGACTGCAAACTAGCATCAATAAAATAAATTTTGTCATTGACTTTTTATATTAATCTCCTATATAGTCATTATAAATAAATGAAAGGAATCAACATGACTGATATAACTAAATATCGCAATGTTTCTCTAACACATGAAACATACAAGACTTTAATTGCGTTGTCGAAGGTATTATTGCCTGATGCACAACTGTCAATTAGCAAGACTATAGAATCTATTGCTAATGAAAAAGCAAAGAAACTTAACGGAAAGATGAAGGAGAAATAATGTTTACACTTACAGAAGAACAAAGAAAACAACTTTTACAGTATATGTGGGCAAGACCTTATGGTGAAGTAGCGCAACATATTGCAATGCTTGCATCACTAAAACCAACAAAAAGTAAAACAGATGACAAACCTAAAAAAGATTTGTCCTAACTGTCAGGGAAACGGATTTGTCAAAGTACACAAATCCGAAAACCCTGCTAACGATACAGTAATGCAATGTACAATTTGCAATTCGAAAGGAGAAATACATGATAAGGAGTTTGATGAGTATTTTGATACTCACCCTTTGCTTAAGCCACTGCGCTTTAAGCACAACTGACATGATTAACATAGGTGCTGGCATCTATACTGGAGGCATCGATGATAGGTGAAGTTGACATAGCATATATTGCCGGTCTTTTTGATGGAGAAGGCAGTATTAATATCAAACGTGGTATTGAGAAAAAGAAAAAACACAAAGGCAAGGGATATAGAACAAGTAACTCTATGCGTATTTCTATGGAAATCACAATGACAGATAGGTCTGTTCTTGTGTGGGTCCATGAAGTGTTGGGTGTAGGAACGTTAAGACCTAAGACTGTAAAAGGACTTAGAAAAGATGGTACACCTTATCTGCCACAATACAAATGGCGTTGTACATTTAGAGATGCTTATCAAGTGTGTTGTTTGCTTTGGCCTTTCGCTCATACCAAGTTGCCTAAGATACAAGAAGTCATAGAACATTATTCTACACAAAGCAGAGAGAATGTGGTAAACCTGGAAGAGTATAGAAATGTCAAAAATTTACACCAAAATACTTGAAATAATATATAGTTATTCAACTGCCTTGACGTCTTGGTCATGGCAGAAACTATATGGAAATAGAAAGGATGGCTATGGCTACAAAAAAGGAAAAGTGGGACGGTAAGTCTAGACCGTCTACTGAATTATATCGAAAAAGATTTAACGAAATTTTTAAGAAAGAAAAAACCTTACACGAAGAGTTGATGGAAGGTTATGAATATGAAAAGAAATTATACGAAGACTATGACAAAAATGAAGTGGAATAAATTATACGAGTACCCGGCGTCAATGCGAACGTCAATTGAAGGTAAACGTCACTACGAGATAACCGGTAAGAAGTTACCGAGTGTGACTACGATCTTGTCTGCTACACAAAGCGCTGAGAAGATGGAATCTATTTTAAAATGGCAGAAACGTGTTGGCGAGGTAGAAGCTGAACGTGTCAAGAATCAGGCTGCAAGCCGCGGGACTAACATGCACTTACATCTTGAGAGGTATATTCTAGGAGAAGGCCACAAGGACCTAACAGACGAGGGTCAGGTGGCAGGCGACATGGCTCAGGTGATAATCGACAAGGGACTATGTGACATGTCTGAGATATGGGGGTCAGAGGTTACATTGTACTATCCAGGCCTATATGCGGGTGCTACAGACCTTGTAGGAGTGTATGATTATGAGGATTCCATAGTTGACTTCAAACAGTCAAATAAACCCAAGCGTAAAGAATGGGTTGACGACTATTTCATGCAGCTGGGGGCGTATGCTATGGCTCACAATCAAGTTTATGATACAGAAATTACACAGGGAGTCATATTGATGTGTACTCCAGACAATTATTTTCAAAAGTTTCAGATAAAAGGCAAAGAATTTATCAAATATCAGCACAAATTTCTAGAAAGAGTTGATAAGTATTATAATGACCAAAATAAGGCAGATACATAAAATAGCCACAATTGAAAAGTGAGGTTTTATGCGGTTGATCACCAGCCTATAGGTTTTTGGATATTGTTAAATTTGCGATTTGGGTTTAGAAAAAGAGAGGTGATTTGGCACTTTGGTGATCAGCAAGGAATACCAATGGTTTTAGAGCATAGGATTTTATATGTATTATCCTATATATAGGGGCCGCGCGGGTACTTTGGATTTGATTTTTGCATTTAAAATTCTGGAAAACCTATAGGGGTGATGATATGAAGTTGGTATGCCTAAGAAGAAAAAAAGAAAACCTAAAAGCAAGAAGACCATACCATTGAATGTAAAAGCATTGGGCAATGATATATCTGCTTATCCATTTGTAGAGATAGAATGGCTTGACATTGAAGGTGATGCTGGCTGGTCAGATACTAAATCATTAAACAAAGAAAAACTTCCAACGTGTGTATCAAAAGGTTATTTGGTTAGTCAAAAGAACGGTGTTACTAGAATATTTACAGACTACATAAGATCAAAAGATAAACCTACATTTGATAGTATTGGTAATACAACTATAATTCCAACTGCTGTAATTGAATCTATAAAAAAACTTAATTAAGTTTCTTAACTCTTGGTATACGTTTTTCTTTTACTTTTTCTTTGACATCTTCTGGTGTAACGTCCTGTAGTAATGGTGAATACTCATCTAATATGCTCTTCAGTTCTTTCTCCATCTCTTCTTTAGACATGTCATCTAACTTACCAGTTCTAATTATCTTGTGTTCAACATACAGTCCTGCTGCTTTACCTCTTGCTACTTCAACATTACCAGCAGCTGAAAAGGCACCTTTTTTTAATGCCTCTTGTCTTATCTTACCTAACTCTGCAATGTGTTTTTCATAAGTTACTTCATATTTTTTCTGAAATTCTTCTCTAATCTCACCTATATATTTTACAACCAATGGAAATAATTTTGGGTTTTGTAGTTCATAAGCTGTTTGACGTGCTCTATCTGGTTCATAACCAGCCTCAATAGCACATTCATAAGCATACTTACGTCCTTCATTTGCTACTAATAAGTTAGCAAATTTTCTCTGCATTTCTGTTAGTTTTTTTGGTAGTCCCATAACTTGACTTTTAACGTTACTTGACGTAAAAGTCAACAACCTATGAATGCGAAAGAATTAGCCAATCAATTAAATAATTTTTTAAAGTCACCTACATGTCAAAATGCTAGAGTGCAAGTTAAATTACCTAAAGGTGAGTTTCATTCTCCCGATGGTCATTTTGATATTTTGTCTATGACATTGTTTGAGAATAATATAATTGGAGCAAGAGAGACACATAGATTAGTGATTGAGATAGCAGCTGAAAGCTGGAGAATGGGTACAGTCAAGAAGAAAGTGTAACGTTAAAAAACCGATGGGACCAGAGGCAAAATTCTACCAGTATTTTAAAAAAAATACACCTGATATTTCTTACACAAGAATAGAAAATACAAGCGCTTTAGGTACTCCAGATGTATTGGCATATAATAAATATAATGTTTTTTTTACTATAGAATTTAAAGTTACAAAACGTTATTCTGTGAGGTTTTCACCACACCAAATTGCCTTTCATGTGAGGCATCCTAAGAATAGTTTTATCCTAGTCAAGACCCCTGACGCTTGCGGCTTAAAACTTTATGAGGGTCATAGAATCAGGGAGCTTGTCGCTTGCGGCTTGAAGCTTGACGCTTGCGGCTTGGGGCTTGAAGCTTGTCGCTTGAAGCTTGAGGGTTTGGGTTCTTATCGTCGGGACAGCTTGTTTCCTTAAGCTTGGAGCTTGCTGCTTGTGGCTTGTGGCCCGGACCAGACGCACGCTCACTTTGACCGTCGTCTTCGTTCTTGCTAATGGCCTGATCCGTTTTATCCCTAGGGATTCTGTAAAATTTTGGATGTCTAAATACGTGTGTCATTTTAATGTTTACCGTATGTAACATTTTTTATATCTTTATTCCAGCAGGCTCTGCAATCTAAACATTTTCCGTTTTGATCAGGGGCTGGACAAGTCCGCTTGCCTTCTTGAGTCGTGACTGTCGAGCTGTGCTCCCAGGCGTTGCCAGCGGTCCCATCAACACGCGCAGCGGATAATCTTATAATTAAATTTTCCGGAACCTCTTCAGGTGCTGGCAGGTACTGCCGCTCTTGTGTTGGCAGCCAGTGTTTGGTGTCAGGTGTGAGCTTGCATATCTCGATAATTTTTGCCATATGCTGGTGAGACTGCAGGTCGCCGGCGTCATGCCATCTAAACCATTTTTGGCGCTTGATAACAGCAGCCATTGCGGTGACCCAGTCCGGATGGTTGATAGCGTCCAGCCTTCTATATTGAGCCTCCCTGATTGCAGGGTACCTGGTGTAATTTCCTTTTAATGCATAACAGCCGTAACACGGGCTGGTCTTAACCTTCCTGAGCTTGGACCCAGTCTGGCATGCCCACGCTGGCAGGCTGTAGCTCAGGCCAGGCATCTTGCTTGTCTTAGTGAATGAGTCTGTAATTTTTAAAGCGTCTTTTACTAGCATATATCTTTCTCCTTTAATTTATAGGATACAATAACATTATAATTTAATCTTGTCAAGCTTGCGGCTTGGCGCTTGCAGCTTGCCGCTTGGTGCTTGTAGCTTGGTCCCTGATCCTCTAGCCAGCGCGCATGCTGCAGGAAGACTCGGGCCATTGCTGGCCCGGGACGTCTACTCACTGTCCTTCTCCTCAGGTTTATATTCCCATCTTTTCTTAGAAGCTTCCTGGTCCAGCTTCACCAGCCGCAGGACCTCTTCCAGGGCGTCCGCTATTCTCATTAATTGAGTAGCTTCACCTGTTGTCCAGTTTCTTTTATTTTCATTATCCATAATTATTCCTTTCTAAATACATCCTATACTATCCTTCACCAGCTGTCAAGCGTTGCTTGCGGCTTGAGGCTTGGCGCTCTCTGCTCTTCTTCTTTAGAATGATTTTTAGAATCATTCTAAAGTGGCTCTCGGTAGGTCTCACCCGAGATTATTCCTAACGCGTG
>Ga0098045_1000522_pt1 | contig 14993 bp, 23 predicted proteins | sample 11_taG_FD_77071 | JGI IMG/M metagenome (GOLD analysis project Ga0098045, IMG submission 77071) | Marine viral communities from the Subarctic Pacific Ocean - 11_ETSP_OMZ_AT15265 metaG | ecosystem: Environmental > Aquatic > Marine > Oceanic | place: Pacific Ocean | collected 2015-01-16 | reverse complement strand
GACCTTGACCATGCTGCCACGCACTGTGGACAAGCCAGCTTGTATCGTAAGCAGTACAAACAGGCCAGTATTTGCTAAGGCTGCTGGGCCACGCCATTTCACGAAGGCTTTGATTTCATTTACATCACGTTGATACATTGTATCTTCCTTTTGTTAGGTCCAACGTTGGACTTAAGTTTCAGTCACACCCACTCAGCGTGGATATTAGCTTGTTCAAGCCACCGCATAGCAGTGTCTATGTCAGGAGCACCATGATCCATACAAGCATTGATGCTTGCATCCTCATCATTACGAGCAAGTTCAAGGTCTTGCTGAACCCACTCTTGATACATCTCAATGGCGCTTTCCATCTGTTCTACAGATAGATCATTGAGGAAACCATGAGGGCGAACACCATGATAATCTTTAAAAGCATCACTGTATGTTTGGCATAAGTTTTCATAAGTCATCGTCATATCCTTTCTAGTATATGTATACGTTATTTATACTTTCAATAAATATCAAGTATAAATAACTTATACTATACATAGAGTTTGTCAAGCTGGATCTTTCCAACCGCTGTCAATAACCATCTTGCCCATCATTGGCACAAGTGAACCTTTAGGTTTAGATGCTTGCACTATGTCATTTACACTTGTGAAAGGTTTAGGTCCAACGTCGGACTTAAGCTGTCTCGCCTCATCCAAACGCGCACGAAGGGCATTGGTACGCTGAGAGCGCACCTCTGCCTTGGTGAATGTGTGTTGCTTGTATCTCATGCTGCAGCCTTTGTTTCTTCTGAGGCTGATACGCTGTCATATTCCATGAGCATCTCAGCAAGATCCAAGGGATCAATGTTATTTGCCATGCAAACCTTGATAAGCTTGTCGAAGACAACCTGCTTGGTGACTGGTCCAACGTCGGACTTAACAACAGCTTCGCTGGGTGTTTCAGCTTCGCTGACTGCTACAGCTTCGCTGTTCTCTGTTGTCTCAGCAACCTCTTTAGAGGTAGCATCTTTTTGTTTCATTGCTCTCTGCAAAGCAGACAGTGAAGTAAAACCTTTCTTTGAGGTTTCAATGAATGCTCTGCATTCTGATTCGTTCTCAACAAACCAAAGAGCTTCGCTCCGACGCCGTTTGTCGATCAAGTGAAGATGGCAATCACGAAGCCTTTGGCTTGGGATACGGTCACCACCCTCAGCTTTTAGCTCGACCATCAGCTTTCCAAGCTGTGTATCAAAGCCTTCAGCTTTGGTTGAAAGTTTGAATCTTTTCTTGTCAGCAGCTTCGATTTTAGCCCACTGTTCTGAAAGAACCTTGCCTTGATCTTCGAGGGTTGAGATGTTTTGAATTTCGAGATTTGCCATTTTGAGCTTCCTTTATCTATCTTCTATTTTTATATGAGAGAATCTATATCTCTCACAAGAAGTGAGATATAGTTCTATCATTAAAAATGTAAGAAGATAGTATAAGTTTTGGAGGTTGGAAAGTTGCTTCGCGATCCTCTGCGCCTGCCGTTTCACACGCTGTTGCAAGAAATAATATTCTCTTCGATAATATTTTTCTGAAACTCATGCGCTAAACTTGCGACCTCAACTCGCAGCTTCACCACCTTGACTGTGACATTTTAGCAACATCATAAAGATGTTATAGGTCCAACGTTGGACTTGACTTGAACCATTGGCAGAGCAGCACGTGGCTTGTAGGATCATGTGCATTGCCCCAAAGGGGGTGGGGTAGATTATAAGCATCGTCTCTTCAACACACTAAGAGTGTGACAAACCCCCCTATTCATTCTGTCTTTAGACAGGCAACTGATTCCATAACAGTTGTCGTAGACAAGTAAGTGGTTGTTTTTAAACACATCTACGATGTGATGGTGGAATGTGACATGCTGTTTGCTCTCACCATGCGTCATGACCTTGCATTATAGGCGCAATTGCGCGGTGAAGCACGAGGGGCCGCAGGGGCCAGTGGGGGTAGCGTAGATAGTATGCATGAATATACACACAGATCAGTAAAATACACTGTTAACCACTATACATACAAGGTGGTTTACACACGTAATGGTTACAGAGTTGTAACAATTCGTGATGACATACACAGGTAACGTAATGTTTCAGTAGTTCACTTATTGTTACAGTGACAATATTAACACTTGACATACCATATTATATGTGTAAAACTATGTAATAGTAATAGTTAAGGTGCGTACATGTACAATGTATCATTTAAATGTCCTTACAATGTTACTCTTAAAAATAATCTCTTAATAAATTACACATAACATAAACATGTACAGTGTAACACTTAAGTGTACTCCGCTTTATGCGGAGGCGTTTGTATATTATTTTAACTTAGGTATTGACAATGGCAAAGAAATCCGTAAAACTATACACAGACAATGTTCTTGAAGAGTTTTATAAACACGTATTAGACGGTAATCTTGAGAACTTACATATCCCCCACAGTGATGTATTCTACGTAAGAGAGGCTGTACAGGCTCACTACGGTAGACCTTTTACTTTAGAGCATGTGGAGTGGGCTATGCGTGAAGAAGGATGGACAGATGGCTAAAGACCCCAGACTAGAACGTGCAGGTGTATCAGGCTTTAACAAACCTAAGCGTACTCCTAACCACCCTAAGAAGTCGCACGTAGTTGTAGCTAAAGAGGGTGATACAGTTAAGACTATTCGCTTTGGTGAGCAAGGCGCTAAGACTGCAGGAAAACCTAAAGCAGGTGAATCAGATAAAATGAAAAAGAAACGTGCAAGCTTTAAAGCGCGTCATTCAAAAAACATAAAGCGTGGTAAGTTGAGTGCAGCTTACTGGGCTGATAAAGTTAAATGGTAAATAGAAGGAACTATACCAATGGGAAAACTAACCAAACTAAAACCAAAGAAACCTAATGTTAATGAACGTAATGCAACAGGACGTATAGCAGCAATTAATACTAAAGCTGGGCCTAAGCCTTTAGCAATGACTGCTTATCGTTCTATGACGGACAGAGAACGTGCAAAAAAATTAACTGATGCTAGAGCAGACTTAAAAGAGGGCATTATAACACAAAAAGATTTTGATACTATTAAAGAGCGTATTGAAAAAGCTAACGCTGCAGAAGTAGATAAAGCTAAACGTGTTATGGATCAAGGTAAAGCAAATAAAAAATCAAAACCAGTTTCTTTATCTAAAGGTCCAGCAGGAACTGAGCCTATGACAGGTGCGGGTCGTGCTGCTGTAAAAGGATTTAATAAGGGTGGCTACGCTAAAAAGAAAAACATGTACAGCAAAGGTGGCATGGCGAATGCAGGTGCATCTGTAGGTGGCACACAGAACTGGACAGCAGGCTAATGTGGCTTGCAGTGTTGCTGGGTTGTTATAGCCCAGCAGCAACATCCTGTGACGTAATGATACGTACCAGTGGATTGATAGCAACTGAAAAGTTGTGTCAAGAGGAAGTAGCTAATGCAGCTAAGGCTCTAGCACAACAGGGGCTATACATCCGTACAAAATGTTTTAAACTAAACGTAGGCTCTAAGGTGTAATGACTCTTATCTCTCACTTTCCTTTACCTAGCTTTCCCTTTCAGACACATGATAACATAGTATTTGAAAAGGCAGACAGGGATAGATCCAGTAGAAATAACGAAGAATATAAAGTTGAACCTAATAAAGTAACTCCTGATACACCAGTAGAAGATCTTAAGCTGGTTAATCAGATGTATGCTTACAACCCAAATCCTAATAAGCTACGTACACCTGATGGTCAGATCGTAGACTTTATAATAGCGTGAGGAAATAAATGGTAGAAGTACGTGCATATACTACTGACACAGAGGCATTGACTATTACTGCTACTGCAGGTGGTGCTAGTGCTAACTTAGTATATACGTGTCCACTTAATCATGATGCGACAATAGACTTTCTACATATATCAAATGGGTCTAGCTCTACAAAGCATGTTACGATTCAGTGGTATCACGCAGACACAGATACTTACCATCACTTGATAAATGATAAGTCTATAGCTGGTAAGGATGTGTATAATGTTATAGGCTCTGATAGAATACATCTACATGCTGGTGATAAGATCTTAGCATTTGATGGTTCCTCTAGTAGCTTAGAGGTGTTTATCTCAGTAAGGCAGTACTATAACCCTAATAGATAATGCATAGCGGGGTTGCAAACTTGTCTGTACTATGTTATAACTAAGTATGATATAACTATCTCCATAAGGGTAAGTAATGCTTACCTTAACATAATAAAGGAGATAGAATATGTTTAAAAGAGTACTTAATAAAATTCAAGAACACCAGCAGCGCAGAGCAGACTATTGGGTTCTTCAGAATATGTCAGATAAGCATCTGCATGATATGGGAATTTCTCGTGGCGAAATCTACAACAAAATCTACGGCGAAGAAAGCAAAATCCAAGGTTAATGAGGCAGGAAATTATACTAAGCCTGCTATGCGCAAACGTTTGTTTGAGCGGATTAAACGGGGAACCAAAGGCGGGAAGGCGGGTCAATGGTCTGCACGTAAGGCCCAGCTTCTCGCAAGTGAATACAAAAAAGCGGGTGGGGGTTATAAATGAAGGTAGAAGCACCTAAAGGTTACCATTGGATGAAACAAGCTAATGGTGGCTTTAAACTTATGAAGCATACAGGAAAGTTTGTACCCCATAAAGGTGCAAGCTTGTCTGCTAATTTTGAGGTACAGAAAGTACATGGCACTAGCAAAAAGTCAAAAAAGTCTTAACAAGTGGACTAAGGAAAAGTGGCGTACTAAAAGCGGGAAGCCTAGTGCTAAAACTGGTGAACGCTATTTACCTACTAAGGCTATCAATGCTCTTAGTTCTAGTGAGTACGCAGCCACTACTAGAGCAAAACGACAAGGCACTAAGGCAGGTCAGCAGTTTGTGGCTCAACCTAAAGAGATTGCAAAAAAGACCGCTAAATACAGACGAGGATAATTTATGACTATAGCAATGGAACGAGTGTTAGCTTGGAAGATTATGCCAAGACTAATGATGTTAGTAATGACATGGATGTATATAGAAGTTTTGTTTTGGTTTATGGCGTTATCTTCAACTGATATGACGTCACAAGCTACTGCACTTACTGCAACTGTAACTGGTGCAATGACTGGTGCCTTTGCAGTTTGGTTAGGTCACGAAAAATGATTGGTCAAATCTTAGGGGCAGTAGGTGGACTGGCAACTACATACATAGATGGTAAGGTAGCTGTACAGAAAGCTAATGCTGAGATTAAAGTTAAACAAGCTACAGGTGAGATTGATTGGGATCTAGCTGCTATACAAGCTACACAAAATAGCTGGAAAGATGAGTGGATAACTTTACTTTTTTCTATTCCATTAATTTTAGCGTTTTGTGGGGACTGGGGTAATAACATTGTGCAAGCTGGGTTTGCTGCACTTGAAACTATGCCATCGTGGTATCAGTATTCATTAGGTGGGATTGTTAGTGCCAGTATTGGTATTCGTTCCGTAAGTAAATTCTTTGGAAAAAAATAATATGCATAAAAACTTTAACAAATGTTTATCTATGTTACTTCATCACGAAGGTGGATTTGTAAATCATCCTAAAGATCCTGGGGGTATGACTAACCTTGGCGTTACTAAAGCTGTTTACGATAAGTGGATAGGCAGAGAGTCTACAGAAGAAGAGATGCGTGAGCTTACTTCTATTGAGGTAGCTCCTATATATAAGAAGAATTATTGGGATAGAGTACGAGGTGATGATCTTCCTAGCGGTGTTGACTGGTGTGCCTTTGACTGGGCCGTTAATTCTGGTAGCGGTCGCCCAGCTAAAGCTATTCAACGTGCTGTGGGAGCAACAGCAGATGGGGCTATTGGTCCTATGACTTTGCAAGCTGTCATGAATAAAGATGCTAAAGCTATTGTTGAAAGTGTATATACACAACGTCAATCATTTTATGAGTCGTTAAAAACATTTGAGACATTTGGTCGCGGTTGGACACGCCGTAATAAAGAAACATTGGAGCAAGCACTCCGTATGATAGAGGACTAATATGGCACGAGAACTAACAGAGCGTCAACAAAAGTTTCTTGCAGTCCTTATGGACGAGGCAGGTGGCGATGTTACTATGGCTAAGAAGCTGGCAGGATACTCACCTAACACTACTAATACTGAGATTACTAATAGTCTTAAGGAAGAGATCCTAGATGTTACACATAGTTACTTAGCACGTAACGTACCTAAAGCTGCTATGGCTATGGTTAGTGCTCTGTATGACCCAACTGAGTTAGGTATTCGTGACAAGATGGCAGCAGCTAAAGAATTATTAGATCGTACTGGTTTAGTTAAAACTGAGAAAATGCAAGTAGAAGCTAAGGGTGGTGTTATGTTAATGCCAGCCAAACAAGTACAGGAAGAAGATGACTAAACCATTAGGTAAATGGAAACTACCCCAACCAACAGATCTTAAAGAAGATAATGAGTGGACGCCTATTCCACGAGTGGCAAGAACAGTTCCATTTGGATATGAATTAGATCCAGAAGATGATGGAATACTCTTGCCAATTAGTTTAGAACTTGATATGCTTGAGGAAGCGAAACAATATCTTAAACAGTATTCGTATCGTGAAGTAGCGAACTGGTTGACCAGAAATACAGGTAGAACTATATCGCATGTAGGACTCAAGAAACGGTTGGATAATGAACGAAGAAGAAAAAACAAAGCTGGCAGCTTACGCAGATGGGCAGACTATGCGAAAAAGGCAATCGCCAAAGCGGAAGAAATCGAAAATAGCCGCACAGGAGCAACCTCGAAAACGCAAGGCGAATCCCAATCCGCAGCCTGATATACTAGAAGAGTTTACCCAGCAGGTAGAAGAAGATCATAATGTAATCTTTAAACCTAATGCTGGACCCCAAACAGACTTCTTAGCTGCAGGTGAGCGTGAGGTTCTATACGGTGGCTCTGCAGGTGGGGGTAAGTCATATGCTATGTTGGCTGACCCCTTACGCTTTATGGGGCACCCAGCATTTTCAGGGTTGCTTCTTCGACATACCACAGAAGAACTAAGGGAACTTATCTTTAAGTCACAAGAGATGTACCCTAAGATCTGGCCTGGAATTAAGTGGTCAGAACGTAAGATGCAGTGGACTGCACCCTCTGGTGCTAGACTATGGATGTCTTACTTAGACAAAGAAGATGACGTACTTCGCTACCAAGGTCTTGCGTTTAGCTGGATAGGCTTTGACGAATTAACGCAATGGCCTACTCCATTCGCTTGGAATTACATGCGAAGTCGCTTGAGATCTACTGCAAATGATTTACCAGTATACATGAGAGCCACTACAAACCCAGGAGGTAGGGGGCATCACTGGGTAAAGAAAATGTTTATTGACCCCGCCTCCTCTGGGGAATCTTTTGATGCAACTGATATTGAAACAAGTGAAGTATTACGCTATCCTGCTGGACACTCAAAAGCTGGCAAACCTTTATTCAAGCGTAGGTTTATACCTGCCCGTCTTTCCGACAATCCTTACTTAGCAGAGACTGGTGACTATGAAGCAATGCTTCTGTCACTGCCTGAACAGCAACGTAGACAGTTACTAGAAGGTGACTGGGACATTAAAGAGGGGGCAGCATTTACTGAGTTTAATAGACAGATACATGTAGTTGAGCCGTTTGCTATACCGCATAACTGGGTTAAGTTTAGAGCATGTGACTACGGATACGGAAGTAAGTCAGGAGTTATTTGGTTTGCAGTATCTCCTAGTGAACAGTTAGTAGTATACAGGGAACTGTATGTAGGCAAAGTATTAGCTACAGATTTAGCTGATATGGTACTAGACGCAGAGGCTGAAGATGGCTCAATTAGATATGGTGTTTTGGATAGTTCTTTATGGCACAAGCGTGGTGATACTGGCCCGTCATTGGCTGAACAAATGATTATGAAAGGATGTCGCTGGCGTCCTTCAGATAGATCAAAAGGTTCTCGTGTAGCTGGCAAAAACGAAGTGCACAGGAGATTGCAGATTGACGAATACACAGAAGAGCCTCGTATGGTTTTCTTTAATAACTGCACCAATCTTATTGCACAACTTCCTGCCCTTCCCATCGACAAAAGAAACCCAGAAGATATTGACACAACCTCAGAAGATCACTTGTACGACGCTCTAAGATACGGTATTATGTCACGACCACGATTTACTAATTTTGAATTTGGTGGGCCTACTATGGCAAGCGGAATGCAAGTAGCAGACGCAACATTTGGATATTAAGGAAAGAAACTATATGTCAGATATTGATGAAATTTTTATTGAGGACGATTCCATTGCCCTCGAAGACACAGAAAACTCTGATGTTGAAGACTCTGGTGCTTCTAAAATAATTCCATTTATCATGGAAAGATACAAACGTTCTGAAGATTATCGTGAGCAGGACGAACAGCGCTGGCTTAAATCATACAGAAACTATAGAGGACTGTATGGTTCTGATGTACAATTTACAGAGGCTGAAAAGTCTCGTGTATTTATTAAAGTAACTAAAACAAAAACACTGGCTGCATACGGTCAGATGATTGATGTACTATTTGCTAACAATAGATTTCCATTAAGTGTAGATCCTACAGAGCTACCAGATGGTGTTGTAGCAGATGTCAGTTTTGATCCTAAAGAACCTGAACAACTACGTAAAGATACTAAAAATGAGATTGTATCTCCTTATGGTTATAAGGGAGATGGCAAAGAGTGGGTTAAGGGTGCGACAGAAAAGACCCTTATGGAAAGTCTTGGCTCACTAAAAGAAAAACTAGAAGATATAGATAATCTAAAAGGTACTACAGGACTTACTCCATCTGCAATTACATTTAGCCCAGCTATGATTGCAGCTAAAAAAATGCAAAAGAAAATACACGATCAGCTAGACGAGTCAAGTGCAGGTAAACATTTACGTAGTACAGTATTTGAAATGGCATTGTTTGGTACTGGTGTAATGAAAGGTCCATTTGCTGTAGATAAAGAGTACGCTAACTGGAATGAAGAGGGTGAATACTCTCCAATGATTAAAACAGTTCCACAGGTATCCCATGTATCTGTGTGGAACTTTTATCCAGACCCAGATGCAAGTAATATGGATGAAGCTCAGTATGTTATTGAGCGCCACAAACTATCTCGCACACAACTACGTGCACTTAAAAAACGTCCTTACTTTAGATCATCTTTAATTGATGAGGCTATTGGTTATGGCGAAGATTATACACGAAAAGATTGGGAGCATGACTTAGCTGACTTTGCACCTGAACATGGTATTGATCGCTTTGAAGTATTAGAGTATTGGGGTATGGTAGACGTAGAGCTACTAGAAGAACAGGGTGTAGATATTCCTAATGAACTATCTGGCTTTGATGAGTTACAAGCAAACGTTTGGATATGTAATGGTAAACTACTGCGTATGGTACTTAATCCTTTCAAACCTGCTAAGATTCCGTATCACGCCTCTCCGTATGAATTGAATCCTTATGGCTTTTTTGGTGTAGGTCTAGCTGAGAATATGGACGATACCCAAACTTTAATGAATGGCTTTATGAGAATGGCAGTTGACAATGCTGTATTATCTGGTAACCTATTGATTGAAGTAGATGAAACTAACTTAGTCCCAGGCCAAGACCTATCAGTGTATCCTGGGAAAGTATTTAGACGCCAAGGTGGTGCCCCAGGACAAGCAGTATTTGGAACTAAGTTCCCTAATGTTGCAGGAGAAAACCTGCAGCTATTTGATAAAGCAAGGGTATTAGCAGATGAGTCAACTGGATTTCCATCTTTCGCTCATGGTCAAACAGGGGTCAGTGGCGTGGGCCGTACTGCTTCTGGCATTTCTATGCTTATGGGTGCCGCACAAGGCGGTATAAAAACAGTAATTAAAAACATTGATGACTACTTACTACGTCCTTTAGGTGAAGGCTTGTTTAGTTTTAACATGCAGTTTAGTTACGACCCTGAGTTGCGAGGTGACTTGGAAGTTAAGGCTCGTGGTACAGAAAGTCTTATGGCTAACGAAGTACGTAGTCAACGTTTGATGCAGTTTTTACAAGTAGCATCACAACCTTCACTAGCGCCATATGCTAAGTTCCAATATATTATCAGGGAGATAGCCAAGTCAATGGAGCTAGATCCAGATAAAGTAACTAACAATATGGATGAGGCCGCGATACAAGCAGAGCTTATGAAAGGCTTTGCGGCCCCAGCCCAAGAACAACAACAACAGGGAGCCAACCCTTTAGATCCTACAGGAGCAGGGGGTGGTAACATAGGAACAGGTCAAGTACCTACACCTCAAGAACAAGGATTTAGTGGAAATGAACAAGGACCAACTGCTCAACCGCCTCAAGCCAACGCTGGGCAACCCCCAACAGGCTAATGCGTTAGAGGCATACTTTGACTATCTTATTACTGAACAACACAGAATAATGGAACAGACAGATAGCATCACTATTGTACACAGAGCGCAGGGTGCAATAAATCAATTACGTAGATTAAAACTATTAAAGGATGAGGTTTTAAAATGAAAGATCAAATGAGCTTCTTTGAAGACGGTGGACTAAAAGATGAAGGCGGTATGGTGGATGAAATATCTGGTAACGAGGTTCCATCTGGAAGTACACGTAAAGAAGTTCGTGATGATATCTCAGCTAACATTAGCGAAGGTGAGTTTATATTTCCTGCAGATGTAGTTAGGTATTTAGGTCTTGAGAAGCTTATGCAAATGCGTCAAATGGCTAAGATGGGCTTAAAAGAAATGGAAGCTATGGGTCAGATGGGTAACTCTGATGAAGCTACTATGCCTGATGACTTACCCTTTGGTATGGCTGACTTAATTATTGTAGAAGGCGAAGACGATAGTGAAGAAAATAACTTTGCTGTAGGTGGTCTTCAGTGGCCTGTGTCACCTGCTGACGTACCTGTTGAAACTAAAGTATACGTTAATGAAGCAGGCAATAAAATAAATATTAGGTTCCAAGGCGATAAACCACTTGACACCATACCTGATGGTTATGTATTATTTACAGGACAAGAAGTTACACCTGAACCTGTAGCGCCACGTCAGGGTGGTGATGGTAGTAGTTCTGATATACCTACCACTAAGAATCCATTTGTTGAAGCGGGTAGTTGGAAAGACGCCCCACTAGATATGTATATTAAAGAACTAGATAAGTTTACTGGTTACACACCCTCTGTTGTTGCAGGCCTTGCTAGTGCATTAGGTGGTCCTTTAATTGGTGCTGCAGTGTACGCAGGCAATAAGTTTAATAAAAAGCAAATACTTTCTACGATTGATGAGCGAATTGAGCAGGCTAAAAAGACTGATGTAGTAGGTCAGGTAGCTGCCTTACGTGCCGCTAAAGATAAGTTAATGGGTAAAGGTGAAAAAGAAAATACATCTATACTTGGTAAAATTATAGGTACGGTAAAGGGTGCGCTAGGTCTTACTGATGAGCAAGTTAAAACAGCTACGACTACTGCTGCTACTGCCTCTTCCGCAGACACTACAACAACAACAACTGGCAATCCAGATTTAGATAAAGAAGATGCAACTAAAGAATCAAAAACTGTATATAACTTAAAACCTTCAGACATGCTTCCTACTGCAGATAACGATTTTATTGATGCGTATGATTATATAGCTAAAAAGAAACAAGAAGCTTCTTTTGATAGACAAGAAACTGCAGGTACTACGGCTCTTACAAATCAAGAAGCTTCGTTTGATAGATCGCAAGGACTTGCTCCTGCAGTACAATCTCAAATTGACCCTGTAACACCTACACTATACGGTGCCTCACCAGCACTAGGTATTGCAGACACATCTACGGCCCCACAAATACCTGTTGCTGCTCCTCAATTAGTAGGTGCCTCTGCTGCAATAGACAGGCCTGCTGGTGCAGGTATGACAACAGGAACTAGAGCCTTACTTCCTGTAGTGGCATCTGCAGAAAGTGCTCAAGGTAAACAACAACTCGCAGATATACAGGCACAGGCTGCTCAAAACGTATTAGATGTAGTTAAAAATGCAGTTACAGGTACACAGGTTACTGCTCCTTTAGTTGGAACAACAATGGAAGTAGATGGAGATACCCCTAGAGAAACTGGAATAAAAGCTGCTGCACTGACACCTTCAGGATTATCTGAACCTAAACCGCAAAGTCGTGCAGGGGCTACAACAACAAGTGCACCTGTAAGTACTGATCGTAATAATAGATCAGATCGTGACAGTGGTCCATCTGCAGCAGAAGTTGCAAGTAAAGCTGCAAAAAAAGCAACCAAAGAAGCTAAAACAAAAACAGCTAACTTATCGCCTACTCAAAAAACAGGTGGCGCAGAGTTAGATAAAGCATACGGCATATCAGGTTTAGCAAAAGGTGGTATGCCTAAAAAGAAACGTGGTTTAGCAGCACGTAAGTAATCTGTTACATTTGTCTGGCTACTCATCCCCCTAACAACAACACTAGGCTACGGTGGCCCCAGAAAAGAAAGTAAATAAATGAACGATACAATAATGGCTGGCGAAATGGAAACGCCAAAGAAAGTAGCATTTGCAAATCGAAAGTATTCAAACGAAGATAAACGAAAGCTAGAAGAAGAAGAACTACAAAAACTAATAGACGAACAAGATGAATCTGTAAAAGAACAGGAAGTTCAAAAAGAAGAACAAGTACCTGAGACAGGTGAAGAGCGTAGTTTTAAAAAACGCTATGGTGATTTACGTAGACACACCCAAGAAAAAGAACGTGGATACGAAGATCGTATTAAAAAGCTAGAGGAACAACTTAGCGAATCTGCGGCACAAGGAATTAAACTACCTACTAGTGATGAAGACTTAGATAAGTGGGCGGCAGAGTATCCTGATGTAGCAGCTATCGTAGAAACTATTGCAATTAAAAAAGCAAGAGAGCAATCAAAGGATTTAGAAGATCGTGTTAAGGCTATTGATGAGATGCGATATGAAGCTACTCGTGAAAAAGCTGAAGCAGAACTTATGCGTATACACCCTGACTTTGGTGAAATACGTGACAGCGATGATTTCCATGAATGGGCTGAAGAACAACCTAAGTGGGTGCAAGACGCTTTGTATGAAAATACTGAAGATGCTCGTTCAGCATCTCGTGCTATCGACTTATACAAGAGCGATAGAGGCATTACAAAGACTACGAAAAAGACTAATGACAAAGATGCGGCGAAATCAGTAGGAACTAAATCTACACGTACTCGCCCTGAAACAGACGAGACAAGTAACTACCTAAAGGAATCTCAGGTAAATAAAATGTCTCCACAAGAATACGAGAAATATGCGGATGATATTATGGAATCTATTCGTACTGGAAAATTTATTTATGATATTTCAGGAAATGCTCGTTAAGCTATTGACATGTAGAAAAACTATGGTATAACTATATGTACAATCCTTTAGTGTAGGGTAGCCCTATTAAATAGCAACCTACTCTATACTAAATTAAACTTTACTATTCACAAACAGCAATACTCTTACGGAACTACCTAATCACTATTGGCCCATTGCATATAAGAACGGCCATTCTTGTAAACAATGCACCCACTATATTAGCCTCTAAACTTGAAATTGTTTTAGTTTGTATCTTGGAACCAATAATGCGAAAGGAATAAACAATGGCATTTGGATCAGCGAGTGGATACGGCAACCTTCCCAATGGGGTTTGGTCACCAGTAATCTACAGCAAACAGGTACAACTTGCATTCCGCAAGTCTGCTATCTGTGAAGCAATTACTAACAACGACTATTTTGGCGAGATTGCCAATATGGGCGATAGCGTGAAAATCGTTAAAGAGCCTGAAGTAGAAGTTAAGCCTTATCTGCGTGGTACAACTGTTGCCGCACAAGATTTGATTGATTCTGACTTTAGTCTTAATATCGACAAAGCCAATTATTTTGCCTTCAAGGTCGATGACATTGAGGATGCTCATTCCCATGTCAACTTCCAAAGTCTTGCGTCAGATCGCGCAGCCTATCGTTTGGCTGACCAGTTTGACAAAGATGTACTAGGTTATATGGCTGGTTATAAGCAGACTCCTGCTGCTGGTGCAACTGGTAACATCTTAGAAGATGAATCTGCGGATACCGTAAACAACATTGTTAACGGAACCAAAGCTAACTCAGCGGCTGGTGGCGACGAATTGCTCGCAGTTAACAAGTTGAAAAAAGGTGACTTTGGTAACATCACTACTACTTCTGCTGGAGATCATTCAATTCCAGTAGCTGCACGTCTTCCTGGTGCTACAGCATTGCCAACAGCAACTGTGTCTCCTGCGATGATCGTATCACGTATGGCACGTTTGTTGGATCAACAACAGGTTGACTCACAGGGTCGCTGGTTGGTCATTGATCCCGTAATGATGGAAGTCATGCGCGATGAAGACTCACGTTTGTTGAACGCAGACTTTGGTGGTTCAGGGTTGCAGAACGGTTTGGTTCTGAATAACTTCCATGGCTTCCGTGTCTATGTGACATCAAACTTGCCAGCAGTTGGTACTGGTGCAGGAACTTCAGGTTCAGCAAACCAGAACACTAACTTTGGTGTGATTTGTGCTGGACACGACTCAGCCGTTGCAACTGCAGAGCAGATCAACAAAACTGAGACTTACCGTGACCCAGACTCATTTGCAGATATTGTTCGTGGTATGCACCTTTACGGTCGCAAAATCTTGCGCCCAGAAGGTTTGGTAACAGCAAAGTATAATATCGCTTGATAAACTATTAGCATTGGGGCTGGCTATATGCTGGCCCCTTTGTGCTTAAATTTAGGATCTACTAATGTCTATTACCACAGCAGTATGCAACACATTCAAAGAAGAACTGCTGGGTGGTATCCATTATCTAGATACTGACTCAATAAAAATTGCATTGTTAAAAACGTCACCTACGGGAACTTATAATGCAAACACTACTAACTATTCAGACGTTACAGATAATTCAGACGAAGCTTTAGGAGTAGG
>Ga0098045_1000518_pt1 | contig 15073 bp, 33 predicted proteins | sample 11_taG_FD_77071 | JGI IMG/M metagenome (GOLD analysis project Ga0098045, IMG submission 77071) | Marine viral communities from the Subarctic Pacific Ocean - 11_ETSP_OMZ_AT15265 metaG | ecosystem: Environmental > Aquatic > Marine > Oceanic | place: Pacific Ocean | collected 2015-01-16 | reverse complement strand
GTTGCTGGTCAAGGTGATACTATTGGTGCATATGTTTCAGGTGCAGGTGGTTTTTTTGATGGTAAGATTGACCAAGTTAGAATTTATGGTTTGCTTTTAGATGCTACCGAAGTGGCAAATCTATACAATGAGAAACAAGCCTACATAACAAAGGATGCTTCTGACCCATTTGGAGATAATAGTGAAGAAGCCTTTTATGAGTTAGAGAATAATGCAAATGATTCTACTGGAAGTAACAATGGAGCTGCTAATAATGTAACCTTCACAAGTGGTAGCGGTTTATTTGGTACTTATGCTGCTAGTTTTAGTGGTGGAAGTAGTGCTGGAAGTAGTAGTATTGATACAAATATATCTTCACTTACGAATAACTTTACCATATCAATGTGGCTAAATCTACAAAGCATTTCAATAAATACTTGGTTTTTTAGTAATTGGGATTCTACTTCTCAGGATATATATCTTGCAGTGCATCCTAATGGACAATTAGAGGTAGCGATAGATGGCAGAACTGGTGGTGCGGGTGCAAACATTTTCGGTTCATCGGGTACATTCACACTAAACACTTGGCATCATTTTGTACTTACAATGAGTAATGGAGCATATAGCGTGTATCTAGACAGCACACCATTAAGTTCAGCAGGGACAGCTGACACAACCACAAACACAACATTTAGCAGTGGTAGTGATTTTGAAATAGGAAATTCCCCTAGAAAATCATCTGGTTATAGTGCTTGGAATGGACAAATAGACCAAGTTAGAATACTTGATAGAGCCTTAGATGGAGATGAGGTATTTAAGTTGTACGCAGAAGTAATAAACTAATGGAAGATTTGAAGATAGCAGCAACGAACCTATTTGCACTTGGAATTAGTGTAAGCGAAGCCAACCCTATATTGCAGAGTGTTTCTCTATTATTAGCAATAACATATACAATAATCAGCATATACAAAAAAGTTAAATGAACCTACCAAAAAACGGAGTAGCCAAAGAAATCAGACACTACGCTGGGAGTTTATTCATATTCCTTGTGATAATGGGTATTATAGTTGCCTTAATTCAGTACCCTGTACTGGAAACAAATAAGGAAGTGGTGATGATGATGATTGGTACAATCTCTGCTTCTATTGGTATTGTAGTGAGTACGATTACTGGCAGCAAGCCCGATGATGTACAAGCGTTGAAGCAAAACCTAGAGAAGAAGGAAAACCAAATAGATATGTTGGTCAAGGCTAAGGATAATTTAGAGGCTATGATTATAGACCTACAAAAGCAAATGCTAGACAATCAAGACAATATGATGGATAAGATTATATTGAAAGCTGCATTGGATTACGATGACAGAGATATGGCAGAAAAAACACTTAAAAACAGTAAATGATGAATAAGATTAGATTATATTATTTAATGTCAAAAGAGTGGATAAGAGAGAAGTACTATGGTAGTGCTTACGATAGATTCTTGGTGATTTCTATTGGTATAATTCTTTTATTCTTATTACTAATTATAACAAAATAATGCAACTAAAGTACTTTACGATTGATGAATTTGATTCGCCAGACCTTGAAGGTAGTGGCAAGTTTATGGATAGTGGCTTCTTGTACAAGATTGACCTCCTTCGAGAACGATTTGGAAAACCCATTCATATTAACTCAGGATTCCGTACGGAGGAACAGAATCGAAAGGCGGGTGGAAAATCCGATAGCGCACACTTGTCAGGACTTGCGGTTGATATTGCTTGTTCAGGTTCGAGGGATAGACACAATCTATTACAAGAGATATTCAAGTTGGGGATACACAGAGTGGGAATTGGAAGAACCTTCATCCATATTGACAATGATACCTCAAAAGACGCTGAAGTCGTTTGGTTGTACAACTAGCACAGTAGGAAATACATTAGATGGGGAAGTCACTAAACAGAAGGGGTAAATATAGCCATTGCACAAGGGCGCAGAAACAAGGCAAAAACAAACCTGCTAAGAAGAAATGAGTGAATTAAAGATTAAGTCTAACGGACTTAGAAACGAACTAAAGGAGATACGCAAAAGTATCGACAAACTAACGGAAGCTATACTGCTTCAACATACATACAAACGATATGAGAATAGTACTAATAATCCTTGTTGCAGCGATGTCAAGCTGTGCAAGTGTGAGAACCGAAAGGATAGCTGAGTTCAAAGAAATAACTAAGGATGTCTGCTTAGACAATCCAAACGAAGTGCGACTAGCACAACACTTATACAAAGAGATGGTTGTAAATGGCAACTAAGAAAAAGTTTAAAGATACCGGTGTTGGAAAATTCCTACTTGAAAAGATACCTGCGGTGGTTGGTAGTTTGGCTGATGATACTCCCATTGGGAACGTTGTTAGGACTCTTATTGGTGGGTCGGAGATGTCTAACGCTGACAAAGAGATTGCCCTTAAAAAGCTAGATCAAGAGATCCATGAATTTGATGGTATCACTAGAAGATGGGTAGCAGACTCAAGAAGTGGTTGGCTAGCCCAAAATGTACGTCCACTAACGCTTATAGTATTGACTCTGGCATTTATATGTGGGTGGTATATGCAGATAGATGGATTGGACACTGTAAAGGAACTTTTAACAATTGTATTTATTGGATACTTCGGATCAAGAGGTGCTGAAAAAATCATCGGTGATAAGCACCACCGAAATTAGACAGATAGCAGAAGAATTCTATCGTCAGATTAAACAGAAACAATTTAATAACTTGCATGATTGATGTTATTACCTTAACTTTGATCAGACGCTTTTTATAAGGTGTTTTCTTTGTTTTCCATAAAAGAGTGGGGTTTTTACCTTGCTCTTTTTTTTGGCAGTTACAGAAATGTTTATTAGATTTGAAGTATGAAAACACTTACAGAGAAACTTGTGTATATTCAGGGGAGACTGAAAGCACCTAAAAACCAAAGGAACAGCTTTGGTAATTACAACTACAGAAATCAAGAGGACATCTTGGAGGCTTTAAAACCACTATTAGTGGAGACTGGTCTGTGTTTGACTATCGAGGATGAAATAAAGGAGATAGTAGGCATTCCTTATGCGGAATCTATCGCTTACTTGACAGATGGTAACGAGACAAAGAAGGGTAAAGGAGAGGCAGGTATTAATGTGAATAAGAAAGGGATGGATATTGCCCAATCTTTTGGATCAAGTAGTTCTTATGCTAGAAAATACGCTTTGGGTGGATTATTTCTTATTGATGATAATAAAGATGCTGACGCTACTAACACCCATGGCAAGAGTATTTCTGAGGATTTGAATTGGTTAAATGCAGGAACTGAGCAGTTCAACAATGCTAAGAAGGCTATATCTTCTGGTAAATTCAAGATACAAGACGTAAGAAAAAAATACAAGATTAGTAAGGAAGTAGAAAAACAATTATTAAACTAGAATTATGAGTGAAAAAAAGTATGTAGGAAACGGTAAAAAAGCAGGAAGCTATGATATCGTAAACATCTCCATAAAGGAGAGTATGACTAAGGATCATTGGTATGAATACAATGGTGAAAGATACCTAAGGTTAGCCGTAGGTGCTTTGAAGCAGGTTAATGAGTATGGAAAGACGCACAGTGTGTGGATTGATGACTACAAGCCTCAGGAGAAAAAGCAAACTTCAACTGCTAAGGCAGGTGATGGATTGCCGTTCTAATTAAACGTAGTAAGATCGAGGGGTAAGCCATAAGCGTTTTGTTACTGATACTTTCATGAAAACGTACTGCCAATGCCCCTCTTTTTTGCTACATAAACAAGCAAGATGAAAACAAAGAAGACTAGATACTTAAATATAGATTTAACAACAATGGACAAAGACATGACGTTAAGGGAAAAAGCTGTATTATCACATATAGAGTCATTGAGTAAGCAAAGGGGGTACTGCTACGCTTCAAATAGAGCGATTTGCGAGACTTTAAGCATATCAGACAGGTCTATGTATAGAATTCTAAATAAACTCGAAGAGAGAGGCTATTTAACACGTAAAACGAAATACATAGGAAAAAACGGTAGAGAGAGACGAATCTATCCTTCTGTAACTGCCACAGTGGCAGTATAATGTTATACACTTGTTATATAATAAATAAAATATATAACATCATGTTATATACTAAATAGTGTAACACTAATATGGATACTATAAACAATTTACAGAATTTAGGAATAGATATAAAGGGTAATTCCAATCAACAGAAAGTTAAATGCCCAAAGTGCATTCAGATGGGTAAAGAGAATTGGAAAGACACCTGCTTGTCTATCAACACTAACTCAGGACTTTATCATTGCCACAAGTGTGGATGGAGTGGTTCTGTTAAAACAAACAATCCAATGGAAGAAATAAAAGTATACAAAGCCCCCAAGAAAGATAACATGGCTAGAATAACTGAAAAGGGTAGGGATTTCCTCAAGAAGAGGGCTATCACAGATGAGGTTATTGACGCTAACAAGATTGTCTCAACAAGAGATGACAAGGCTATTATATTCCCATACTTTGTAAATGGGAAAATGATTAACACAAAGACTAGATATATTGACGGCAAAAGATTTATACAGTCTAAGGATGCTGAACCCGTAGTGTATAACTACGATAAATGTAAGGATCAAGATACAATTGTTATATGTGAGGGTGAAATGGATTCATTGTCTTGGGAGGTTGCCGGAGTAGATTTCCACACTTCTGTAAACATGGGTGCTCCAAATAAGGGTGACAAGAACATAGACAAGAAGCTCGAATGCTTAAACACCTGTTGGGATTTATTTTCAACGGCAAAAACAATATATGTAGCAACAGACAACGATGAAAACGGCAGAGTATTAGAAAAAGAGCTCGTAAGACGGTTTGGTGCAGATAAGTGCTTATTAGTTGATTTTAGCCCGTTTAAGGATGCTAATGAGGTACTTATAGCAGAAGGCACTGAAAGTCTCAGAAATCGTCTGAAAACAGCCTTAAATCCAAAGGTAGAGGGTATATTCTCTATTGATGACGTAAAGAGTTCTATGTTGGATTCTTTTCATAATGGTCAGGAAAGAGGCACTACTACTTATATTCCTTCTATAGACAAGGCTTGGACTTGGAGAAATGGAGAGGTTAATATATGGACGGGTTACCAGAACGAAGGGAAATCAATATTTGTGAATCAATTAGCCACAATTAAGGCTTTTCATGATGGTTGGAGATTTGGTGTGTTTTCTCCTGAGAATATGCCTATGAATGATTTCTTTAACGATATTATTGAGATGTATATGGGCAAGAGTGCCGATCCACATTACTCACATCAAATGAGTCTGACTGAATACGAGAATGCCATGGAATTCGTCAAGAAGCATTTCTTCGTTATATATCCAAAAGCAGGGTTCACCTTAGAGGAGATATTTGACAGGGCTAGATTCCTAGTTAAAACAAAGGGTATTAGATCTTTGATTATAGACCCGTATAACACTGTACAACATAGAATGAGAAGCGGTGAGCGTGAGGATTTATACATATCCAGATTTATGTCTGAACTGAAAAGGTTTGCCTTAGATAATAATATTTCAATACACTTAGTAGCACACCAAGTAACACCAATTAAAGGTGATGACGGCAGATATCCAAAGCCAGATATCAATAGAATAAAAGGTGGAGGTACTTTTGCTGATAAAGCTGACAATGTTATGTTTGTGTGGAGACCGAATAGAGCGGTTGAGTGGAGTGATACTTCTGTAGTGTTCGGTTCACAGAAGATTAAGAAGCAGAAATTAGTAGGTTTTCCACAGGAGGTAAGTGATATAAACTTTAGTGTTAGGGAACAAAGGTATTATTTTAGTAACTTTACTCCATTCACAAAAATAGATGAAATTAGAAAATCAATATAAACTAGAACTACCAGTTGTAATCCAAACCAAGATTACTAGGTATTATTTGAATTTAAACCAGTATAGGAATTGGCACTATCAAACCAACAACAAAATCAAGAGAACGTTCAAGGATCAAATAGAACCTCAGCTTGATTTCAAAATAAAGGGTAAATGTAAAATAGAATACAGCTATTATGCACCAGATAAAAGAAAAAGGGATTTGATGAATATTATATCCGTTGTAGACAAGTATTTTCAAGATGCACTAGTTGAAAAGGGATGCATAGAGGCTGATGATACCTCAATAGTTGTTGAGATAAAAGGAACTTACAATGGAATAGATAAACAAAACCCAAGAGTAGAAGCAACCATAACACCACTATAATGTATTTACAATTCTTTCCAATCTACGGATTCATGCTTGGTCTAAACTACTGGAATACAGACCTAGATCCAGATAACCAAGAAACAGATGAGACTGAGCATTTAGTTCAGTTTATGATAGGTATAATAGGCATATCTTTTCACTATTGGATTCCAAGAGATTAATAGATTTATTAGCTGATAAGCATCAGGATTGGATCAATATGGCTAAGTCGTTTGGTGTCACAAACGATGAGGCTAATGAATTGGTTCAGCAGATGTATATTCGTATTGATAAATATGTAGAGAGTAAGAACAAGATCCTCTATAAAGAAGATGAGGTCAACACTTTCTATGTTTATGTTACATTACGCAACCTGTATCTAAGTAGATTCCATAAAATAACTGGATCTCATTTTGTCATAGATCCTGATGTTGATGCCCCACACATAGATCATAACATGGAGGCAGAAGAGAGATTCAATGCACTCGTAGATAAGATAGATCTGATAACAAGTGATTGGTATTGGTATGATAAGAAATTATGGGATGTTTACTTTTATTGGAGCAAGAGTATGCGTTCTATAGCAAAAGAAACCAGAATAAGTTTAAGTTCAATATTTAACACATTAACAAATGGCAAAGCAAAAGTCAAAAGTGAGCTCAAAGAAGAATACGAAGAATACAAAAGGTCGAGGGAGGACTAAGTCAACAGGGATAGGTGATACCGTAGAAAAGGTATTGAGTGCCGTAGGTATAGATAGGGCGGTTAAATTCATTGCCGGTGAAGATTGCGGATGCAGTGGCAGACGTGAAATTCTCAATAAGATATTTCCATACCAGAAACCCAACTGCTTGCTAGAGGATGAGTATAAGTACCTATCTGAGTACTTTACCTCTAATAAGAATAGTATAAGCGTAGAGAAGCAGAAGGAGCTAGTGGATATATATAACAGGGTATTCAATGATAAAGCGAATACAACATCCTGCACTAGTTGTTTTCTTAATAACGTCCACAAGAAGTTGGAGCGTGTGTACAGCGAGTACGACAATTAACTGAAATTTTGTTACTTATATAAATATGCCAATAGATCAAGAGTACTGGACTAGCGATGATACTACCGGAAAGGTAGATCCTATCGTGGAGAAAGTGAAAAAAGAATACGATATGCGTTCCATTATAGGAATAACCAAATACGGCACTACCCTTGAGGAATCTCCTGACGGGTTTTACGAATTCCTAAATCATCTCCAGCAGGAGTTAATGGATGCGACACTATACATTGAAAAACTAAAATCACAGAAATATGCCACTAAACATGAAACCAAAGAAGTATGAAGAAAAGAAAGATTTCAATCGTAGATGCATGAATAATGCTGCTATGATGTCTGAATTCAAAGATCGTGATCAGAGGTTTGGGGTTTGTCAATCGATATGGTCTGACAACTTTAATCCTAAAAAATAATCAACATCCATTGTTAATATAATTATTCCTCGTATATTTGAGTAAAACAAATAGGAATGAAGTTAGTACGATTGATTCTAAACGCCTTAAAAATTACTGCGGCTTTTCTGCTATTGTTCTTTTTGTTTATAATAGAGGGGATTGCAATGATTATATATTTGATCATTGAAGCTCCATTAAAGTTTACGCTTAACAGCTTAGAAAAAGCAATTAGATCATTACTTAAATACGTTAGATAATGGAGAAGACAAAAGAAAAACTAGAAAGGTTAGCATTCGGGAATCCAGAGGAGTGGTTTACTGAGGCACAAATGATCCATCTACATTGGATGGAACAAGAGTATGAACAATACATAAAGGAAAAAAATGATAACAACACTAGACGGTAAATTCTGGAGTAAAGAAGAGATTCTAGCATTCATGATGGATGATGAATTCTATTACAACTACCTAGGAAAGAACGCTTTATCCAGTAGTAGTGTGAAGAGATTATTAGACTCTCCTAAATCATACAGTCAATCCTTTACCACTAAGGAGGAGAACAGTTCCGCTCTTGATTTTGGGTGGCTTTTCCACACAGCAATACTTGAACCCCATATATACAGGAAACAGTATTTTGTTGACGCTAGAAGAAACACTAATAAATTCAAGGATGCCAGAGCTGAGCATGGAAGAGTCTTTACGGAAGGAGACAGGTATAATGTGGAACGCTTGGCTACGGCATTCTATGATAACTCTAGGGCGGTGGATATGCTTAATCACACAGAGAAAGAAGTTCCTGCTATTGGAGATCTTTGGGATGTTCCATTTAGAGCTAAGGCTGACATACTTGGAGACGGGTACATTGTAGACCTAAAGACCACTACAGATGTAAGGAACTTTAAGAGTTCATTTTGGAAGTGGGGTTATCATTGTCAGGCATTTATATACTGTGAACTTTTTGGTATAAAGCCGGAAAACTTCTGGTTCATTGCCGTAGAAAAAGGAACTGGAGTGTTAGGGTTTTATAATGTATCTGAATCTAGCTACGAGAGAGGTAGGGATGATGTTCAAAAGGCTGTTAATATATACAAGAGCTATTTCATTAACAAGGATATGGATCTGGGTGATTTTGCATATGAGGATACATTATGATTTATAGTAGTAAGGAAGAATGTTATAATGATATATTGATCTCATTGGAACTGGGAATAATACAGGAAACCGATGTTCGACACTTACTTGAATACTATAAGGAGATAGAATTTTATGAATGTTGTCAAGGAGTCGTTGATGCATTCGTTAAGTATAAAAAAAACAAAAATGAAGATACTAGAATCACTGAAGAACGAGATTGAATTTAAAACAGGAATAGACCTATCATCAAAATCTAGAAGAAGAGATAATGTTTATGCCAGATCATTGTACTTCAAGATATGTAAGAAGGTTACCAGACACAGCTTAGCTTCTATAGGCAGGTCTGTCAACAGGGATCATGCTACGGTTCTTCATGGCTTAAGGGTGTTTGATAATGTTGTTAGTGTTTATGAAAGGGATTTAATGGATCTGTATTCTGAACTAATAAAAAAATACGACAAGGATGAGATGAGGGAATTCACTGATCCTGTAGATTACTGGAAGGAACAATTGCATGATCTAGAAAACAAGTATCATGATTTACTTGAGGAATACAACAAGATAGAAACGCTTAACGCTTTCATGAAGGCAACAATGAAAAAAGGGGGCTACTCCCATAAGTTTCTTGATAAGCCCGTTAAGAAATTCGAAGAGGTGAAATGAAAGAAGACGAGCCAAATAAACAAGACGGTAGAAAGAATAATGGTGCGGTAAAAGGCGTGAGTCGTGGTCAAGGTCGACCAAGAAAGATTAGTATCAAGGATAAGGATATGAATAATCTGACTTTAGCGGCACTAAAAAAGATATTTGGCAGTGAAGAGAAGATGTGGATGGAAGTTGCTAAGTTAGCTAAGGAGGGCTCTGCTAAACATTGGGATTACATAATGAACTACCGATATGGTAAACCAAAAGAGATGCAACAAATAGACGTTAATACAAATGTAAATATTCCGGTTATAAATTTTACTAAGCCAAAAACAATAGATGTAGAACATGAAGAAGTTAAAAACAACGACAAAAGGGATGCTACCTCAGGGAAGTAGTATGCCAATGGACTTTTGGAATTATAATATAAATCCAATACTAGGATACAGATATAAACCCGAGCTAGAGAAGAAGAAATGAAAGAATCTACACTCGTAAAAATGCAACACGATATCAAGCTACTACAACAAGCTGTCATGGTTGCTCTTCACCGAATAGAAAAACTAGAAAATAATGAGCCAGTTTCAGGAGGATCTGAAAGCGGGGAAGGTTCTGGAGAGATCAGTACTGCTACAGATTCAAAATAAATACCCTAAAGCCTACATTCAAGAAGGTTACTTCAAAGAATGGGATATATACGTTCCAGAGATAGGTATTGGGGTTGAAGTAAAGTCAGACCAAAAAAGTAAGCATACTGGCAATATAGTAATAGAGATTGAGTTTAACGGTAAGCCATCGGCTCTATCAACCACTAAAGCAACCTATTGGGTTATATATGATGGGATTGAGTTTCAGTGGTTTTTGCCGTCTGAAATAAAAAGGTGTATAACAGAGAATAACCTGAAATATGCAACCTTCACTGGTAGAGGAGACACTAAGAGTAAAAAGGCTTACTTGATCAGAAAGGAACTGTTATATAAATACACACATCATGGACAGTAATGAGAAGGGAATGTATGCTGAGTACCTGTTTTCTTGTGAATGCATAAGTAGAGGTATACATCCTAGTAAACCAATGCTAGACTCTTCTGTATATGATATAATTGTAGAGGGCGGGGGTAAGCTGTATAAGGTTCAGGTGAAATATTCCAGTAAAATTCCTACTGATAGAAATTCAATACAAGTTGCACTCTGCAATGGAATTAAATCTAAATATACTAACGAATTCATTGATCTGTTTGCTGTTTATTCGGAGCACTTCAAGGGATTTTTTATCATAAAAAACACAGGAAGTATGCAGGGCATTAGGTTGAATTCTGACAAAAACTCTAAATACGGTTATAACTTTAATAATTTTGATGTCGATGGAATCTTTAGATCTAAGTCCTAAATACTCATCTTTATTCGATAGTGATAGCAGATATTTTGTTATAACAGGTGGAAGAGGCTCAGGTAAGTCTTTTGCCGTTACAGTATTCTTAAACCTATTGACATACGAAAAAAATAATGGTGTATTGTTTACACGATATACCATGAGCTCAGCATCTATGAGTATTATCCCTGAATTCCTAGAAAAGATAGATTTGATGGGGGCTAATGATATGTTTGATGTTACTAAGTATGATATAAAAAATAAGCACACAAAGAGCTTTATATATTTCTCAGGTATCAAAACAGCATCTGGAGATCAGACAGCGAAACTTAAATCGATTAGTGGGATTAACACTTTTGTATTGGACGAAGCAGAGGAGCTTATGGATGAAGAGACATTCGATAAGATAGACTACTCCATACGTTCTAAGGACGCTAGGAATCGTGTCCTGTTAATCCTAAACCCTACAACAAAAGAACATTGGATATACCAGAGGTTCTTCCAGAACAGAGGAATACCTGATGGGTTTAACGGCACTAAAGACAACGTAACTTATATCCATACAACATACGAGGACAACATCGATAATCTATCTGAGTCTTTCGTAGACCAGTTGGAGGATATGAAGGAGCGTAGACCAGATAAATACAGGCATCAAATCCTTGGTGGGTGGCTTCAGAGAGCTGAGGGAGTTATATTTACTGACTGGCAAATTGGTGAATTCAATAATGATGTTGAATCGATTTTTGGCTTGGATTTCGGATTCTCCCGAGACGAGTCAGTTTTAGTTGAAGTTGCCGTAGATAAAAAAAGAAAAATTATATGGTTAAAAGAGATGTTCTACAAGAAGGGTCTTGTGACATCTAATATATATGATTTGTGTGTTCGTCACGCAGGTAAACGTTTGGTGGTTTGTGATAACAGTGAACCTAGACTTATTGCCGAGCTTAATACTAGAGGGTTAAATTTAACACCTACAATAAAAAAGAAGGGTAGTATTCTTACCGGTATTGCACTTATGCAGGATTACAATATAAATGTACAGGGGGAAAATCTGGTTAAGGAATTCAATAACTATGCTTGGCACGTCAAAGGTATGAAACCTATTGATACTTTTAACCATGGGATCGATGCGGCTAGGTATGCGATTCAATACGTTTTAGAAAGAACTGTTCCGAAGGGAATGTATATTATAAAATAATTCGTATATTTGAAGTGTTTAAGTTTATCATATGTAAAAATTGTTTGTTTTTAGTTAGAAGTTGAGAGCCGCTTGAAAGAGTGGCTTTCTTTTTTTTTACATTCTATTTGGCAGTTGCAAAAATAGTTTGTATGTTTGTAGTGGAAACATTAAAACAAAGAAAACATGACTTATTTAGAATTACTAGAAAAAGTAGGTGACGGTAAAATCTTCTCAGCAGGGTTCACCAAGAAAGATGGCTCGTTCAGAGTTATGAATTGCCGTAGAGGTGTAGTAAAGCATCTGAAGGGTGGGGTACTTAAATACAACCCACAGGAAAAGCAATTGATTCCAGTATACGATATGCACTCTAAGGGATACAGATCTATTCCTTTTGATAGACTGAAGTGGATTCAGGTAGACGGTAAAACAATTAGATTTGAATAAGATGGATTCAATTGTTATCTACTGGAAGGATGGTACACTAACGTACTCTTTAAACGGACAAATAATAACTAAAAAAACTAAACAATAATGAAAGCTACTTATAGAGATGTTAAGATTACAAGTGTGATACCTCCCATGAGGAATTCAAGAGGTATGACTGTAGAATTTTATACTGAAGACGCTACTTGCTTTGGAGGTGAAGAGGATTATGAAGAATATGCATTTAACATAGATCCATACGAATTCATAGATTCTTTTGATCATGAAATGATGGCTAGGATAAAAGATTACCTCCATAAAAAAATAGAAGGATAAAATCATGAAAACAGCAATAGACTTTAGTGAATTTGAATCTATAAAAAGGATGGGTAGATTAGAAAGGTGTAACTACCTGAAGAGCCACTTCGAGATTCAAAAGATAGATATTGAACAGGACTCATTGTTAAAGTTGCTTAACTACGATAAGATATCTGTTGCCGTTATAGAAATAATATTCAATAAATATTTTACTTTGAAATAATGACAGACGATATTGAATTATACAGGTTCGAAGACCTATCTAGGGAGGCTCAAATAGAGGCATTACATCAAGAAAGAGATAAAGTGATAAAACATGGATATCTTTGGGCTGATGAGTGTTTTGAAAGCCTATTTGCCTACTATGACCTCCTAGGACTTAAAATAAGCGATTTTAAGATATGCTTCTGGACTATTGGGGATACATACCTCCACACGAAAAAAAAGTCCAAATACAGCGATATATTGAAGCCTGAGATAGTGTCTAAGCTAAGGAAGTGTGATGGGATACTTACCGGATACTGCATGGATCAGGTATTGTACTCGGCACTTAACGACTGTATTTATGGTGGTGAAGAGAATCCTAATACTATAGCCAAACACCTATACGATAAATGGATTGAAGAGGCTAGGAAGGATGCTGAGGCTACACTAACTGAAGAGTACATCCATAGTTGGTTTGATCATGTTCAAGCGTGGTTCACCTTCAATGGAAAATTATTTACATCACAATTGTAAATTCAATAGGTGTAAATTCAATACCTTGTGAATTCAATAGGTATAAATTCAATACCCCCTTTTTCTGGGGGTTTCTTTTTTTCATTTACTATGCGTGCATAGCACTTTGTTACATTTCTAACAATGTTAAAGTTTTGTTAAAATGGTTTTTTCCTATTGTTTTTTTTACGGGTTTTCTACTTTTACGGGTGTAAACATTCAACACTAACTAAACTTTTAAACAATGAAAACGACAGAAAACAAAACAGAACAAAAAACAATTCAGTTAATTGACAACATTAGCAAGGTATTCTTAACGCTTTGCTTTATTTGGTTATTTGCTCAAATTATTAACTTTTACATTTACTAATTATGAAATCAAACAAATACTTAAATACGGCAATTTTAACCCAAAATGGGAAACTAAAAAAAACTAGTAAAGAAACTGGTTTGCGGGTTTTCAACTTTGGTATACCAGCATATAAAACGCAAAGCGGAAAATTAACGTGCCCATTTGCGGATAAATGTATCAAATTTTGTTATGCTCAAAAAGGGGCATATAGTTGGGGAAATGTAAAACCAGCATTTGAAAAACGCTACCAATTGACAAAAGACGAAAATTTTGTTTCAATCATGGTGGACGCTATAAAAGCAAAAAAAGTTAATTTTTTACGGGTGCATGATAGCGGCGACTATTACTCGAAAAAATATTTGCTTGATTGGTTTACCATTGCTAAACAATTGCCAAGCGTGAAATTTTACAGCTACACGAACAGCATAAAATTGGTAAAAGATCAAAACCATGAAAAACCCGAAAATTTTAGTTTTATTTTTTCCGATAGCGGTAAACAAGTTGACCTAATAAATGAAAACGTTGATAGGTTCACAAAAATATTCAAGAGTGAAAACGAACTAATTGAAGCGGGTTTTATTAATGCGTCAAAGGTTGACTTATTTGCTAGTAAACATTATAACATTGAAAATAACAAAATTGGTTTAGTATACCACTAAAAAAAACAAATATTATGTACTTATATAAATTTACACTAACGTATAAAAGAACAGGAACAAAAAAAACCTATCTTAAATTTTGTAGATATCCAAAAAAAACAAAGTTGTACAAAAGTTGTATGAACTTATTGGATGATGATATTTTAAAACGTTTTACCTATTCAATAAATAATTAACAATATGTATTCACCTGAAAACCCACAAAACGACAATTACATATTAATAAACTATTGCAAAAATGATCATTGCAATGAACCAACAGAAAACCCGCACTTTTGTAGTGTTGAATGTTGGAAAAATTACCTTTATAATCTAACGACAGAAAACAATTAAAACCCATGGAAACAAAAAAAATATCTTACATAATGGCAAACGGCAAAAAAGTAACGGTCACAAAACGCTTTAGAAATTTGCACCATTTCGACAACTATTACAATAAATTGGTTCAAAGTAAATGCAACGTCTACCATATGGAAACAATTAACGACCATGTACAAATGGCAAACGATATCTTTTTAAATAATTTTATAGTGTAGAAAACCCCAAATAAATAATTTTAATCTGTGTTTACCCCCCGTAAAAAGGGGGTTTTTTTGTACCCTTATTTTGTT
>Ga0098045_1000504_pt1 | contig 15294 bp, 22 predicted proteins | sample 11_taG_FD_77071 | JGI IMG/M metagenome (GOLD analysis project Ga0098045, IMG submission 77071) | Marine viral communities from the Subarctic Pacific Ocean - 11_ETSP_OMZ_AT15265 metaG | ecosystem: Environmental > Aquatic > Marine > Oceanic | place: Pacific Ocean | collected 2015-01-16 | reverse complement strand
TGGTCTTTTTTTTCTTTTTCAGTTTGGTTATCCCACTCTAAATAAATATCAATTCCCATTTTTAATTCTTTCTGTTTTTATCTTATTTTTAACTATTTGCTGTATTTTGTCGTAATATGCATGTTTATAGTCCATTGTAAATTGTTTTATTATAGAGATTTGTAAATATACTAATATTTTATATACTATACAAAATATTTATATAAAAGTAGGAAGAGGAGCGCTATGGCTCCCCTAACTACCTTTTAACAAATCCCCATTTGTTATTTATCCTAACTCTTCTGAATATTCTTCTACAATTTCTCCGGTTGTTACATCAACCATTTCATTTGCTGGTGCAGCTGGGTCAGACTTTAAGAATGTGTGATTCATAGTCTCAACACTTGGATCACAGAAACTAACTTTTACATCTCTAAATACTACATTTCCATTATGTTTTATAACATCTCCGTCATTACCTGCTGTTTTAGCAAACTTTTTAGTAATTGCTTTAACTTGGTCCTCTTCATCAAATATGTTTTGAGATTCAGCCCATTTAAATTTATCTTTAGTTATTGCAGTTCTTTCTACAATTACAGCTCTAAATCTAATGTTACACTCTTCATTAAGCTGTGGGTTATAGACTGCAACTGGATTTAAGATATTTAACTCAAGCATTTCTTTAGTTTTACCTGCTTTAGTTCTAAACTCTTGCCACATTGCATTGTCAATGTCTAATTCATCAATACCTAACATTAATTCTAAGTTAGAGATTGTAATGTTTTGCCATGCTAGTGTTACACTACCTGAATTAGTAAATCCTTTGTATCCAGACATCATCATTCCTAAACCTTCGTATTGTCCTTCTGTCTTTGCAGCTGAAGCACGAGATGTGTTTACAATTCCACCTTCGTATAGCTCTAACGATACTATATCAGGATTTGATGTTCTGATTACTTTTGTTAATACTACTTGACCTGTTTTTAGTGCTTTTAGGTCTATTCCTTGTGCACTGTTTAATTGATTTGCCATTTTTTATTATTTTAATGGATTATTGTGATGATTTCAAAAAGGTATATCATCAACCTTGTTTATGTGTTTTAGATGGTGAAAGCACCCAAGCGAGTGCTAACACCATTATCATTTTAAATACTATTTCTTGTTCCAAGGTAATTTATCTTTATTTTCTCTTATAATATAAACTATCCAATCTTCAAATGTCATAGTTCTTAAGTCTTGTTCAATAGCCTCCTTACCCTTTTGTGGGTGTGCTGCTAAATATGTGTGCATTGGTTTCATCTCTCTTTATTTATGTTTAGTTAATATTGTTTTTGTTCTAATATCGTCTATTCTTTGGTTAGCTATTCTTGAACCATAATAAGTATAATCGCCACGTTTTATCATATTCATAACTATTTCTACCTCATCTTTTTCTAGATAATACATTACATCATGATAATTTGGACCATCTTGTTCTAATTCATACTCGTCTGTGTCTTGATTAATTTTACGCATTACTCCAATTTCGTATAAAGTTTTGTCAGGATAATCTTTTTTCATCCAAGCAGTTTTGTACATTATAACCACACTAACAGCATAGTCATCTGTAAGTGGCATAAATGCTGTAAATTTTAAGTCTTTAAATGTATATTTCATCTCAATGTTTTTGTTTAGTTAATATTTAGGTTAATAATAACAGGTTGAGCAGGGGTTGTATACTTATCACGAGTTTCCTCCATAAGAACTACTCAATTCGACACCAAATCTAGATGGTTATCACTAACCTTTGGGCTTATTGTTACACCTGTTATTAAATTATGTTATAAAAGACTGTATCGCATTCCATATCTCTATCAAAGTAGGATATAGCAAACGGATTCATCAGTCTTTTGTATGCTTGTGTTATATTATTTTATAGTAATCATTTGATTGATTGCCAAATTGTGGGGAAAAGTGGTGAATGAGGCCTGCTAGCCACACTCACACACAGTTCGTAATCATTTAGTTGCTGAGCCGGAAAAGGGACAATGTCCCTTACTGCTAGTTGCTAACGATGTTGATAGTAGTACCTGGTTTAAGCAGGCTGAAGACTGATTCATCGTAGCAGAAATGCTTCTCAGATTCTGTCTTGCTGATTTCGCCTGTTTCAGAATCAACACTCCACGTTTCAGGAGTATAGATGAGTCTGTAAGGACGATTGTGAATGTCGTTACGCACCTCAGTAACGTTGTCAATTGTAAGTTTGCTAATAGTAGCCATAATAAATAGGGATTTTGCGCATTACGCAATTAATAAAATTGGACAGGACAAAGCACAGGGTACTTTGAACTCCGTAAGATAGGAGGGGTCGTTGATTGTGCTGGTACCCACTCTCACAAATACCCCATTAAAAATTTTTTTTGGTATTTTATTTTTTTGTCAGAATTTTTTTGTATGTTTGCAGTGCAATAATATCATCCCCAGGTAATCAGACAAGGGATTAGACATCGGATTGGTAGTTCTAAATAAGAACGAGATTTTCTCCGGTAATTGCAAAAGAGTTAAGTATAAAATTTAGTTAGGGTACAATGAGCACACAGGTAAGTGCGGTGAATTAACATCAGTATTAGTATCCTTAGGTCCCTGTAAAAAGGAGCACTGCTAGAAAGAAATCTAAACTTGAAATGAAAAACCTAAGGGGGAGAGTTACGTTTAGTTCTCACTTAGTAAAAAATAAAGATATTTAAAGTATGTTAGGATTAGGAAATAGTATAACTAATAGAAGTGTAGTAGTAGAAGAATACTTAAACCCTTCTTCAATTTCAGGATTAGTGTTATGGTTAGGTTTTAATCAAGGGATTACAGCTTCTAATGGTAATTCAACAGCTTCTGGAAATATGGCACATAGTGATCAAATTACACGATGGGAGGATTTATCGGGAAATAATAATCATGCTCAGCAATCTACTGCTTCTGATATGCCAAGATGGGATACAGCTAATAGTGGTAAAGATATTGGTGGTGTTAAGTTTGCAAATAATGCTAAGTATATGGACTTAACATCAAATATTGCAATTGAAGGCGACTTCACTATAATGATAAGGTTTAGATTGCATAATGTTTCAAGTGCAAGGTCTTTTTTAGGTAATGCTGCAACTGACGTATTTAAAATGCAGGATGCTGATGATTTTAGAGCAATAATAGGTGGAGTAGGAGCTCATATTTGGGAAGATACTAGTGCAACAGATCTAACAGTTGGAGATCCTGATTATAGACATATTGTAACATTTACCAGAAAAGGTGCAGTTATGAACGTTTATGTAAACGGAGGAACAGAAGCAGGATCTTGGAGAGATGAACAAAATGACGTGGATTGGGATGCATCAGAAACTCATTTAGATTCAGACGCTTTTACTATAGGTAATATAGGTACTTCTGAAGATGATACTGCTAATTTTAATGGATGGTTCTATGACGTATTAATTTACGATGGTACTGTTTTAACAACTGACGAAAGAAAATTAAATTACGCTTTTCTAACAACGCAGCAAGCATAATGCACACTAAATCTACTTTAAATAAAAAATATGAATATAAAAATATACAATATATAATATGTTAGGATTAGGAATAGGTGTGCCTAATAATGATTATGCTGGAGAATGGACACCAGCTGAATTAGAGGGATTAGTTGGTTGGTATAGATTTAATACAAATTTAGTAAGAGCAGGTGCAACTTCTTTTCCTGAAGATGGTGAAGACGTTGGGAGATGGGGGGATGCATCAGGTAGCAATAATCATGCTTCAAAAACTTCAGATGAACCTTCTTATGATGAAGCTAGTAAAAGTGTATTTTTTGATTCTACAGCTGAAACTTTTGATATACCACAGTTATCGTTAGGAACATTTGCTATGTATGCTAGAATAAAGTTTACTGCCGCCATCTCTTCTTCTGATGTTTTAATGCAAGATGATACAACAGCAAATAACTTTTGGAGAGTTCAAAGTACAACCGGAATTAGATGTAAAATAGGGGGTGGTGCAGGTGCTATTAATTATACATTACACAGTTCAAATTTTTTAGAGCAAGGCCCTTTTTATAATATGGGTCTAGAACGTGATGGAGATAGTAAAATGTCTAGTTATTTCAATGGTGCAATTAATGGGTCAGCTGTACTTGTAGATCTAGTAAGTAAACCATTTTTAGTTGACTCAATTCATGGAGGTAGGGATGTGTTAGTTTCAGAAGTAATAATAACAACTAACCCCCTAACTTCTGCAGAAAGAGCCTTACTTAATACTTGGTTAAATAGTGAAACAGAAGGGTAAAATAAAAATAAATTAAAAATATTTAGATTTGTAAAAAAATAGTTTATATCTTTGTCAAAAATATATAGATTATGAAATTTAAACCAAACGGATCGTGGGTTGTCCTTCCAGACCCAACAATCACAGAAACAGAATCAGGAATTATACTAGATGAAGCTACTGCAGCGTCTAATGCTAAAAGATCTAATTTATTAGAAGTAATGGCTATTGGACCTATGTGTACTTTTGCAAAAGTTGGTGATACTGTTATGGTAGACCCTAGAACAGAAGCTGTAAAATCACGTATTGATGATAAAGATTACCTTATTGTAGGGGAGCATCAATTACTAGGAAAGTGGTAAAAGGTACTGTTAACATTTCTTTAAAAGATTATCATGAGTTAATAGACGCTAGTACTAGATCTATTGAGTTAAAGGATAATCTACAACTTGCAGTTAAAGAATTGCAGGTATTTTTATCTTATTTATGTACCAGAGAAGATATAGAAGGACATGTAAAGGAATTTAACAGGCAATCTAAAACTACTAAAATTAATATTAACGGGGGTATAGCTAAAATAGAAACAAAAGATGCTTAAAAAATTAATAAAGATGTTATTAAAAAAATATAAATTTTTACATCATTGTAATTTTCACAATGAAGATTGTAGGCGTAGAGTTTATACAACAAAAGAAGATTACTTATGTTTAAGAACAGGAAATACCCATAAAAAATTTACATTATGATAAGCTTTTTAACACATTTAAAAAAACATAATCATACAGATGATACTAGATGGATTATTAAGTACAATAAAGAAGGGAGGGTTAGAGAAGTTAAACAAATCTATAAACCATCAGAGTATTATTCTATGAATTTACATAAAGGTAAAAATGCAAGACCTTTACATAATAAAAACGCATTAATTAAAATATTAGACGATGATAAAGAAAAAAATAACAGTTAATATAGATAGTACATTAAAATACTTACAATTATGGAATGGAATATTTCATATAACAGATAAAGGTCTTCAAATTTTAAGTGCTTTTATAGATGTACAAAGCATTACAGATGAAATTAATTTATGTAGTGTTAAAAATAAAAAAGCAGTAGCTAGAATTGTAGGGATAAAAGATCATAACACTTTAAATAATTATATTAAAAGATTTAAAGATAAAGGTGCAATATTAAAAAATATGAATACATATACACTTAATCCTTTTTTAAATCCGCATACAGAGAGTGTAGAAGTAAAAATTAAAAGGGTATGAGCACAGATGATTTATTTAGTATGTTAGTTCCTTCTTATTTTGAAGTAGCAGGATATGAAATAGTTGTATTGCAAGATGGGCAAGGAAATTTATTAACATTAAAAATAGCAGAGTATGAAGGAAGATAATAAAAACAAATATCAATATTTAGATAAAGAATCTAATGAGTTTAAATATGTAAGTCCCCCAAGTTTATTTCAAATGGTAAAATCTTTTACTAAAGACACAGCTAATTTTGTAAAAAACGGAGCCCAAGTAGTATCTAAAGATGATTATGCAGAAAGACTTGATACATGTATGGGATGTGAACATGTAAATAAGAGAGGTATGAGGTGCGGACTATGTGGGTGCTTATTACATTTGAAAGCAAGGATGAAAACAGCTGAATGTCCTGATAAACCGTCTAGATGGAAAGAGCAGATTATAGATGGTAAGAGATAAAAAGGTAATAATACAAATTTTAGCAACTAAATATAATTTACCTTTAAAGAAAGTGGAAGAAATTGTTAATCATCAATTTAAATTTGTATCAAAGATAATGAAGAAAGGAAATTTTGATAGTATAAGACTCCCTTATTTTGGGTTATTTTCTGTTAACCCTAAAAGAGTAAAGTATTTAACTGAATTAAAAAAGAATGCAAAAAAACTTTAAATATTATTCTTTTATAGTAAGGACTTTTTTAATTAAAATTCTATTAAAACTTTTAAAGATCTTAGGAAAATTTAATCATCAGTGGAAAAGACCTCTTTTTATTCATTATTCTGATATTAAAATACCCCTTAATTCTAAGTATTTACACCATACTTTTAAAAAGGTACCGTTTAAAGAGTTATTAAAAGATGGTAAAAATGATACATATAGCCAAAATAAATATTCAAATGCTTATAAATGGGAAAAACTAATAGAAGATATTAAAGTAAATGGAATTAAAAAAATACCTGTTGGTTTAAGAAGGTTACACGAAAACTCCCCTAATATAACTATAGATGATGGAAATCATAGGCTAAAAGCACTTGAAGTTTTATATGGGAGAGATTATGAAGTATTAATATCTCTTTATGTTCCCTCTAATTATATACAATACATTAAAGCTCTTAATAAACATAAAAAAAAGTTAATAAAAGAAAGATTCTTAAATATAAAAAATAAAACTAAAATCTAGAGTATATGAAACATGATTTAATACATATAGTAGATAATAAAGCTGTACCATCTGAGTACTCTAAAACTATAATAGAGTTTAAAGATTTAAATACAGAAGAGTTAGCGTTTGTATATTTTATGGTAGATCATAGATCTCCTTTTTCTATATATGAGTGGGATCAACGTGAAATTGAAGTAAAAAATAGTATCTTTGGAGAGAAAAAGAAGTGGAAGACATCTTCAAAAGTTTTAGGAGCTTGTGATAAGTATGATAAATTAATAGAGACTTCTGCTGTAAGATTACTAAAAGCAGCAAGGACATCAATAGTAAAGCTAGAAAAATACTTTAGAGATATAGATTTACATTTAATGGATGATCACGGTAAACCTATATTTCATGCAAAAGATCTAATAGCTAATTTATCTAATATGGGGAAAGTAGTAGATGGATTAACTAGATTAGAAGAAATAGTTAAAAAAGAAGAACAAGCCGCTAATACAAATAGAGGAGGAATTGAAGTAAATAAATATAGTATGTAATGGATTTTTTAGAAGATTTAGAAATGTATAATACTGCAATGGAAAATGCATATGATATAATCACTAAGCGTAAGACTTTAGATGATATTTATAATGCTTTTGAGGAAAATCAAGAGTTAGATGAATTCTTTTTACCTTTTGATCCTATTGTAGAAGATGGTAGGTCTGAAGATATAATAGATATGGTTATTGAGTATTTTATTCAAACAGAAGAATATGAAAAATGTGCAGAATTAACTAAGATTAAAGATAGATGCTTAAAGACACTAATAGATTAAGACCTTCTGCACTTAGGTTTTTAGAAACTGGGCATTATACTTCAGCTCTCCCAGGAACAAGAGAATACTATGATTTTTGGGATAAAGAAAAACAAAGATGTTTGTATGGATATAAAGTAGACGAGTTGCATATTACTGGATTTCATTATTTTTATTTAAACTATTGTCCTATTGATAGAGCTGTAGATGAAATTTTACCAGATGGATCTATTCAAGCTAGGCGTGAAAGGACATTCCCTAGATTTTATGATGGAGATTATCAGTATTTCCACGAAATAGATAAAGCAAGGGCAGATAATAAGCATATGATTGTTTTAAAAGCAAGGAGAAAGGGATATTCTTATAAAGCTGGGAGTATGCTTGCTAGAAACTACTTCTTTGTTAAAAATAGTAAAAACTTTGTATTTGCCGCTCAGAAAGAATACTTAATTGGTGATGGATTACTCTCAAAAGCTTGGGAGTTTTTGTCTTTTATAGATGATCATACAGCTTGGGCACAACCACGCCTTAGAGATAGGGAAATGCATAAAATGTCTGGATATAAAAAGAAAGTTAATGGATTAGAGATAGAAATGGGGAATAAATCTCAAATTATGGGGGTATCTTTAAAAGATAATCCAGACAAGGTTAGGGGTAAGGCAGGTGAGTTAGTTTTCTTTGAGGAAGCAGGATCTTTTCCAGGATTATTAAAAGCATGGGAGGTAACAATGCCAACAATGAGACAAGGTAGTAAAACTTTAGGGATGATGGTAGCTTTTGGTACAGGTGGTACAGAAGGAGCAGATTTTGCAGCTATGGAAGAAATATTTTATAACCCAGACGCATATGATTGTATGTCTTATGAAAATGTGTGGGATGAGGGGGCTATGGGAAGTACATGTGGGTACTTTATTCCTATACAAACTAATTTAGATGGATTTATAGACGATAACGGAAATTCTATAAAAGAAAAAGCTATAGAATATGAAAAAGAAATGAGGGAAAAGAAAAAAGGTGCTGCAGATGCTAAATCATTAGACCAATATATAGCGGAGCACCCTTTTTCACCTCAAGAAGCTACTTTACAAGTAACATCTAATTTATTTGATGTAGCATCACTTCAGGAGCAGTACAATATTGTTAAAGCTAGGGGACTACAAAGTATAGGTACTGTAGGGAGATTATTTCAAGACACTAAAGGTAAGGTTAAATTTACTATTGATGGGGATTTAAAACAAATTATTAAATTTCCACACAGAAAAGATGATGATAAGACAGGAGCTGTAGTAATATATGAAGCTCCTTACAAAAATGAAAAACAACAGGTTCCTTTAAATATGTACGTAATTTGTCATGACCCTTATGGTCAAAATCAATCTGCAGATAGCACATCTTTAGGATCAGCTTATGTATTAAAAAGACCTAATAACTTATCACAACCAGATGATATTATAGTAGCATCTTATGTAGGGAGACCAAAAACACAAGATGAATATAATAGAAATTTATTTTTATTAGCTGATTATTATGGGTGTAAGATAGGATTTGAGAATGACAGGGGAGAAGTTATAGCATATGCTAAAAGATATAGAAAGTTACACAAACTTCAAGAAGAATTTGAAATGTTAGATAAAAAAGAGCTTAGAAGTAAAACAGTAAAACGACAATATGGGATGCATATGACAGAAGCAAGAAAGCGTCAAGGTGAGATATATATAAGAGATTGGTTAAATACAACAAGGAGCACTGATGAGAATGGAAATAAATTACTAAATTTGCATAAGATATATGATCCTGCTTTGTTAACAGAATTAATTAAATTTAATCATCATGGTAACTTTGATCGTGTAATGTCTTTAATGATTGGAATGTATCATACAAGAGAATTATATAACGCAGAAGTAAAAGATGTATTAGAAGATAACTCATCAAACAATTGGTTTGATACAAATTATTATTAATATGGAAAAATGTAAAAATAAAGAACCTTATAACCCTCTACCAGAATACTTATCAATAGGTCCGTCAGACATTCATGGAGCAGGGATTCTAGCGACAGAAGATATTCCGGGAGAGGTAGTTATAGGTATAAGTCATGTATATGACCCAAATTTTCAACACGACTATATAAGAACACCATTAGGAGGATTTATAAATCATTCAGAACATCCTAATTGTGAATTAGTAGAAGATGAAAATGATGAATATAAAAGACTAAAAACTATTAAAAAGATTGAAGCAGGAAAAGAATTGACTTTAAAGTATAGTTTATACGATATATGTAATTACTTGTAGTGGTATATTTATAATAGAAAAGTTTAAATATATTTGTATAGAACAACTAAAGGTAAATTTACTTAAATTTGTAGATTATGGGATATGATAAAATACCGAGACAGAAGCTCTCAATAACAAAAAAAGATAAAAAATGGCAAGAATCTTGTGTAGAAGCATTTATAGATCTTTCCAATTCAGGTTCAAGCCATTCTGGTAAAAAGGATGATCTTAAAATATTATATGATTATTATAACGGTGTAATTGACGAGGCAGATTATAAATACGTATTGAAACCTTATGGTAAAAGCCGTAAGAACTTTCCTTCTGAAATGCGTAATTATCCCATTATCAAACCCATAATTGATCTTCTTCTAGGGGAAAAATCTAAAAGACCTCTCAATTATACCGTTACAGTACAAAACTCTGATACTATTTCTACAAAAGAAAATGCAAAATCTGAATTAATATTTAAGAATTTACAAATGCATTTTATGATGGCCTTACAACAACAAGGTCAAGATATGGGGATGGATCCTGAACAAGAGATAGAGCTACCAGAGCATTTAGCAGAAATGTTTGAGAATAGTTATGTGGATAATAGAGCTCTATTAGGGCAAAAATCTATGAACTATATCTTACAAGAGCAAGAAGTATATGATAAAATACAAAAAGCTTGGTTTCATTATTTAATTACTGGAGAATGCTATACTCAAAGAGGAGTTAGGAATAATGAACCTTATTATAATATATTAAACCCTTTAGATGTAGATTATGATTTAGACCCAGACTTAGAGTTTGTTGAAGATGGTGATTGGGCATTAGTTAGGAAATATGTACATGCATCTAGTGTTATTGACGCATATTATGACAGTTTAACAGAACAACAAGTATTAGAATTAGAAGAGCCTAGACATTCAGAAAGTGATGTTTCTTTTTTATATGCTAACTCTCAAAATAGAGATGAGAATGCATTTAGAAATAGACTTATAGAAGTTATTAATGTTTATTGGAAGTCTAGAAAAAGAATAGGATTTTTAACATATGTAGATCCTCAAACAGGGATGGTAGAAGAGCAAGAGGTAGAAGATGGATTTAGATTACCTAGAGAAATGAAAGAAGCAGGGGCTAAATTAACTTGGAGATGGGTTAATGAGGTATGGGAAGGAACAAGGATTGATGGGAGAATGTATATTAACGTTAATCCAATAGCTAATCAAAGATTATCATTAGATAACCCATCAAAATGTAAACTCCCTATTAATGGGAGACGTTACTCTGATATAAATTCATCTAATATATCCTTAGTTAAACTTGGGATACCTTATCAGTTAAATTATAATATTTATAAATATAGGTTAGAACTTGCAATAGCTAGGAGTAAAGATATTATTGCACAATTTGATATAAACATGATACCTAAGAAATGGGACATGGATAAATTTATGTATTATGTAGAAGGTACAGGTATTGCTTGGGTAGATTATAATAAAGAAGGAATACAATTAAATCCACAGCATCAATCTGTTTTAGATATGTCTATTAAAACAATTGGGCAATATATACAACTACTAGAATCTATTTTAGTAGAATGGGAGAAAATATCTGGGGTAAGTAGACAAAGACAAGGTGAGATTGGAGCATACGAAGGTAAAGCATCTTCACAACAAGCTATATTACAATCATCACATATTACAGAAGATTTATTTAGAAAGTTTGAGAGAATGGAACAAAGAGACTTTCAAGCGTTACTAGATTACTCTAAAGAAGCATGGTTAGGGGGTAAAACGGGGATGTATGTAATGCCTGATGGTACCACTGACTTTTTAGATGTAGATAGTATGAGTCATATGGAATCTAATTATGGGATATTTGTTTCTGATGCCGGTAAAGATCAAGAGAAGTTACAAAATATTAAAGGAATAACTCAAGCTATGATGCAAAATGGTGCTAAACCAGGAGATATAGCTGAGATGTTAGATTCTGATAGCTTTACACAAATTAAAGAAAATCTTAAGAAAGCTGACAGGGCTCAAGAACAGTTAGAACAAGCACAGCAAGAAGCTCAACAACAAATGCAACAGCAACAGTTAGAGGCACAACAAATGATGCAAGAAGCTGAAGCATTAGAAAAAGAAAAAGACAGGCAAAAAGATATTGAGATAGCTTTAATAAGTGCTGAGTCTAAAAAAGATGTTGAAGGTAATAACCTTAACCTTGAGAAGATGATTAGAGACTTTGAGATTAAAGAAAGAGAATTAGACTTAAGGGAAAGAGAGTTAGGGGAGAAAATAAGAGGAGGAGAAGCTTCTGAAGATATTGCTAGGCAGTCAAATCAAGTTAAAAGAGAAGATAGTCAGATTAAAAAAGAAATAGCTGATAAGAATGCTAACAAACGAAACTAGGAGAGAATTATTAAACAGAGCTAAGGCTTCTGGATTTCCTGGGAGTATAACTGATGTGTTTCAAGCTGCAGATCAGGGTATAGATCTTATTGAGCAACACCAAATGCAGCAACAGCAAGAACAAGAAATGCAAGTTGCTAATACACCACAAGAACAAGAAATAGGGCTAAGGGAACAACATGCTATGGGGAACACTCAAGCTAGTATGGCTTTTCCAGACGTACAACCTAATCAGTCATTTAATACTGTTGGGATGGCAGCTCCTATTGATATACAAAAGATAGATAACCAAGGACATTTAGTAGAGAGTTATAAAAATGTACCCCCAGGAATACAAGATTTACCAACCGGCCCATCAGAAGGAACAATAATAGAATCACCAGCATCTTATCAAAAAGGTGGAGCTAAAGACGATATAAAAAAATATGAAGTTCCTGAAGATTTAGTAGGTAAAGTAAATCGAGGGCTTGATAATACAATAAATATAAATCCAAGAGTATACCGAGCTTTAGAAGATATTAATAGTACAATTGGAGAACCTAATGATTATCGTAATTTAGTTGGTTATGAACAGCAGTTAGATTATGCTAGATTTTTATCAACTAAAAAAGATGAATCTAGAAGCGCATCAGAAATTCAAACTCAAATGATAAGCGATAACTCTTCTAAAATTACAACATCAGATATAAAAACTAGAGCTATTGATGCTACAATAAAAAGTGTTGATAAATTAACTGATAAAGAATTTGTAAATTTTAATAATGAACTTCAAGAAATTGCTAAAGAGTTTAAAGGTGTTAAAAGTATGTCAGGTGCAATGTCATCTTTTTATAATGCTGATCTTTCAGGTATAGAAAAATATAGGAATAAAATGGGTTTAAGTAGAAAAGAAGTATTAAATTTAATACAGCCTAGTGAAACTGCAAATATTTTTGAAAAGGGTAAAATTGCGACTATTAAAAAAGGATTAAAATTAAAAAAATGGCAAAAAGGTGGATTTAATACAGCTAACGTTAGGAGAAATGAATTAAAAGATGCTATAAACTTAGTTGTATCTAAGGAGCCTAAAGAAACACAAGAAAATATGAAAGAGTTGTTATTGCAAACTAATTATTTAGAAAATACTATGGGTTATAATCCTAAAGCTTATGGTAGAAAATATACTAATTCTCAAGCATCAATTGATAAAATAATGTTTAAAGATTTATTCTCTCAAAGAGTAGACAGTTTAGGTAAACCTCAAGGATTTAGTACTACTCAAAAAAAATATTTTAAAAGGCTAGAAGATTTAGGATTACCATCAGATTCAACAAGTTTTAAAAGAGAATTAAGATCTGATAATCCTTTAGCTGCGGTAGCTGCTATGAGAATGGTTTATGGACGATCTCCTTATCCTTTACCTGATAAAAATAAACCTGATAAAATATTTAATTATTATGATACGCAATACAGAAAAAATGTAAAGATAAAAGATAAAACTTTGTCTAAAGAAAGATTTACAGAAGGACGTAATACAGATTTTAAAAGAGGAGGTATAAGAAAATGTAAATATGGATGCTGGTAAGTGTTATATAATAATAGAAAACCTAAAAATAAAAAAACTATAAAAAATATCAATATAATTAGTAAATTTGTAACTTAAAACCAATAAATATATATATGGACCCAAATGAAAAAATACAACTAGACGATATTACCTTTGATGATGTAATCGCAGGTGATGGAGTTGATACAGTTGCTATCGATGAAATCGAGAAGCCTGTAGAAGAAGTAAAAGAAGAAGTAAAAGAAGAAGTTGAAAAACCTACTGATGAACTTGAAGATATTGAAGATGAAGTAAAAGAATCTGAAGTAGAAGAAGAAGTAGAAGTAGAAGCTTCTGATAATGTTGAGGAACCTGAAGAGGCTGAAGAAACTGAAGATACAGTTGTGTCAGAAGTTTTGTCTAAATTAGGATATGAACTTGAAGGTGAATATGCTGATACATCAGAAGGTTTAGCAGAAATGACAAAAGATGTAGCATCACAAATGGCTGATGATAGAATTGATGAAGTCTTAGAAGCTTTTCCTTTAGTTAAAAAGCATTTAGAATACGTTTTAAATGGAGGAGAGTCAGATAATTTTATGCAGGCGCATGATCCTAATTTGGATTATAATAAAATTGAACTTGCAGAAGATGATGTAAGAAGCCAGAAAGCAATTTTATCAGATTACTTTGCAGAAAAAGGACATGATAAAGAATTTATAAAAGAAATGTTAAATGACTATGAAGATTCTGGGAAACTACACACTAAAGCTGAACAAGCAAAAAATGCTTTAGGTAAAGTTCAGAGTAAACGAAGAGAACAAATGATTGAACAGCAAAAACAGGAAGTTCATGCTCAACAACAAAAACAACAAGAGTTTTGGAATGGAGTTTCTGAGACTATTCAAAATTCTCAAGAATTTGCAGGATTACAAGTTCCAGAGAAAGAAAAGTCAAAGTTCTTTAATTATCTTTCTAAACCTGTAACTAATGAAGGTCATACTCAAAGAGATGTAGATCATTCAGAAGCAAATATGGAAGTTAAATTAGCTATTGACTACTTAATGTATAAAGGCTTCAACTTAAAAGATATTATAAAAACAAAAGCAAAGACACAAGCAACTAAATCTTTAAGACAAAAGATTTCTAAAAACGAAGAGAATGTAAAAAGCGCTCGTAAGAAATCTAGAGTTAGTAAAAACATTGATTTAGATAGTTTGGATCTTAGTATTTAAAAATATACCTGAACAGGGAAATAGGTACCCTATTAAAATTATAAATAAAAATGGCAGTAAACGGAACAAATATAAGCGTTCAAAAGACGTTTTACAATGACTCGCAAATGACTGATATGAATAGTCTTGCAAATGCATTGTTGGCTAAGCCTACTGAACTGTCTCCGATTATTACTCATTTAGCAGGAAAAGATGATAAAAGATTCCCACTATCTTTCTTAACGGAAGGTGTTGGTAACACTAAGTCTATTGACCGTTTAGAATATGAGTATCGTGTGGCAACACATAGATTAAGAACGAGACCAGTAGCAGCAGCAGGACCAACAGGATCATCAATCGGATTAGGAGGAGCAACTTTTGAGTTGGAATTTCCT
>Ga0098045_1000486_pt1 | contig 15585 bp, 24 predicted proteins | sample 11_taG_FD_77071 | JGI IMG/M metagenome (GOLD analysis project Ga0098045, IMG submission 77071) | Marine viral communities from the Subarctic Pacific Ocean - 11_ETSP_OMZ_AT15265 metaG | ecosystem: Environmental > Aquatic > Marine > Oceanic | place: Pacific Ocean | collected 2015-01-16 | reverse complement strand
TCTGCACACTATTACACACTTTTTATTCGGAACGCCCTCAGATATGCTCTAATTATATTCTGAGACCCTATTCTTACAGTGTTTTAGGTGTTTTGTGTATTGTAGAAGTGTCTTCGAATGATATAGACACGTGTATATGCAACAATCGTCATCCACGCAGTAATAGTAGTCCCTATTTGCACACTCGAAGTCATACCGAGTTTGTCTATGCATATGAATAACCCTAGTAGATTCAATGGATAGTTTATGAGTAGTCCTGTAAAGACAGTTGTTGCAGTTTCTTTGTGTATTCTACGTGATTTACTTGACATAATGGGTATACATGTCCTCATTATCGAAATTGGGTTCGTTATTCATATACACGTCAAATGCACATGAGTATCTATTCTGTTCTAGGTGGTTTGGGGGGACTGCATGGGGATGATAGCTTGAAATGATACTGAGTGTTCCTTGTTCGTTGATTATATCCCCGTAGGTCTCGTAGTGTGTATACCATGGGTTGGGGTGGTTGTTATTGGAGAGGAAGATATTACCACTTATGAAGTCATGTGTGTCTGTCTCTATATCGAAACCATGGTAGTGTATAGGAATTTCCTCTCGTGTGTGTAAACAGTTGCACCATGACTTGACCCAAATCTCGTCTGTATCTTCGGGAAAGAATTCGTATATGGTATCTCTGACGAATTCACCTAATGGTATGTTTAGGGCTTCGTGGACTTGTTCGAAGAAGTTGTATTGACCATGACGACTGGTTGTTCCCGAATAGTAGGAATTTACTGTTTCGGGAAGTTCCAGTATGTCTTTCTCAATATAGTGTATATACTCCTTTATATGGTCGGAGTCTTGTGGTGTGAGAAAGTTGGGTATATTATATAATAGTCTTTCGTTTTGACCTTTACTTATATCACCCATAAGTCTAACCACTCGTCCTCGTGTGGTGTGTCCCCGTCTATTAATAGAAAGGATACATGTTTACTGAGGGTTCTATATTCATGACCGAAATCGAAGAGTCTACCTTCTTCTTCACCACCCATTCCACGCCATTCAGTCCATGAAGGTATGACTTCTGTTTCGAATAGGTCGTTTAACATGAGGTTCCTTGGGTGGTCATGAGTTGCGTATGCACTCAATACACCTTTAGGTAATGGTAATGGCATGATTTTCTTATTGTCAAAGAATGTTTCTAACCAACGTTGGAATCCTTCCTCGCCAGGATATTCTGATTGGATACCTACTGGGTCTTTATTGAACTCTTCTTTGAGGAAACCCCAACCACCTTGCACAAAACATGTAAGGGTAGGAGAATATACGGAAGTCTTAGTTTGTGACCACCAGTCTTCACCTTGGGTAATAAAGAGTGTATTGTTTTCTTTGACACTTGCGTCTTCTTCTGCAGTGAATGTGAAGTGTGTCTCATGGGTAGTCCCTTGGTCGGGAATACCTTTTGCAAGTTCTGACATTGCAAAATCAGTCATATGCACCCTTGGGTCAACAAGACATGTTTTAGTCCCTTCACCAAATAGGTCGTCATTATCGAAAATGTCTAGTTTTCTATATGCACTGTCGGTTATATTATCGGATTCCTTTGCAAAGAAAGGTATGATTCTTACGTCTTCTCTATCGGGAATTCCTGTTGGGTCGTCTGTATATACGTTGAGTCTATACAAAGGTATTCCATCTGAATTGGGTTCTATAATTCTTTGACGTTGAACACCTGTTAAGAATGTTTTAAATTGTTCACTTGTTAAATCGTTGTCTTTAGTTTTGACAACTACCATTTCCATAGGCATAATATAATCTCCTAATATATTATATGATTAATTTCTTCGCATTCGTGCAATGTCGATTGCATGTTGTTTATCCTCTTCGAAGATAGGCACCATATTCGACTTATGCATGGTTGCGATTCCTAAGAGTTTACGTTCACCTGTATATTGCATAGGTTCTCTTTTAGGTGTGATATCACCTGTTGTCGTTCCTATGTATGAAGGTATCTGTTCCTCTTCTCTGATTGCTTGCATCACTTGGTCATATTGAATTTGTTGTTCTGCAATTAATCGTTTATATTTAGTGTTTTTATTAAAGGCTTTAGTTTTACGTTTTTTCCCATGTGGTGAATAACGAATAGAACTACTTAAATTTAAAAAACCCATGCATTAATTATACTACTAATACACGGGTTCTGTCAAGTGATTTATTGAATTATTTTCACGACTTTGTCAAGTCTACCACTCTTCATCATATTATTAAAATTGTCTGATAAGCTCCTTAAAAACTCGGCAGACATTGATGCGTAATGTTGCATTGATATCTCCTGTTTTGGTGAAACGTTCCGTCAACTGCACTTCGGTATTTTACCTACTTAGTCTTTGTGACTTAATTGTTTCTAAATTGTGTCATTTGTGTGACATATAGTATATAGGTATATTATAACACGAAACCCCCTATTCTCATAGAGGGTCTTTGAATTGGAGCTACTGGAGAGATTCGAACTCACGACCTATGGTTTACAAAACCATTGCTCTACCAACTGAGCTACAGTAGCGTGTTAAATAATAGTCTGAAGTCGTCCTTGTATAACCACTTCACAAAGTTTCTAGTTCCCTCGTCTAATGTGAACTTGGGAATACTAAAAGGAACTTCACCTATTTCTGAGTTTACTTCCTCATTTGACCATGTCTGTTTTGAGAAGTCAACCTCAAAACCTTTAGTCACTTCGTATTTAGTGTCTTTGACTTCGTCCAATCGAATGATTCTTGTATATGGATTCTCGTCATTAGAATTCTCATAACACCATTTCCACTGGGGTTCAAATATCAGATTGGTGTAATAGAAATGAAACCAGTGTGAATCTAATCGTTCTAAGAGATTCTTATCCTCACCTCGTTTATCGAAATCTGATATCATGAGTGACGGAATGAATCTGACTTGTGATACAAATCTTTCATAGGGGTCACGAAGTATAGTGAACACGTCTATGTCATTGGTGTCTATGTATTCTTTTAGTTTAGGGTAGAGACAAAATGCTTGGTCTAGTGTAAGGTGTGCATGGTTTTCTATTGGAAAGTGTTCATGACGTGGGTCTGCATGACCACCAATAGAACCTCTGAATTTCTCGTCCTCGTCAAACATCATTCGTATATTGATAATCTCATAGTGTTTACTAGAATCCTCAATTTGTTGAAGGATATGTGAACCCGAGGTTTTAGGTATATGCATAAAAAACGCAACAATCTGTCGTGTTTTCTTATGACGTATTCCAAACATTATATCTCCTTAAGTGGCGGAAGATGAAGGATTCGAACCTTCGAAAGAGTTTCCCCTTTGTCGGTTTTCAAGACCGATGCATTCAACCACTCTGCCAATCTTCCTATATGTGGTGGAGCTGGAGGGAATCGAACCCACGACCCCCTGCTTGCAAAGCAGGTGCTCTCCCAACTGAGCTACAGCCCCTTGAACAATTATTCTTTTATTTTCTTTGTTCGTGATTTATAGACTTTCTTTTTAGACTCGTCTATGTCGGGTGTTGATTTGTCATCTGCAACAAAACGACCTTTCTCGTCTCTTGCTCTGACCCATTCAAATCCTAACCAGTCTGTAAATTTATCCCAAAATGCCATTTGGTTCCTCCTTTTCAGTAAAGATTACTTTATCCAAACCTAACTTGTTTCGTCTATCAAATTCTACTCTGATTTTACGTTTAAGTTTTGGTTGGGTTCCCTCGTTGTTGAATTTGTCTATGAGTGTCTTTATAGATTGACACTTCATATACTCATGAACAACTGTGACTTTTTTAGTTCCCCTGTCGACTTGTTTACTAGTCTTACCGAATTTAATTGGCATTTCTTTTCTCCTCATGATATTTCAAACTACACTCTGGCCCACAGAATATATAAACTGGTGGTTTTCCTAGTGGAGTGTGATATTTTATTTCTTCTATTTTCACTTGCTTATTACAAATACTACAATTACGAGTCTGATTCTGCATCTTCAGTTAATTCCTCGAATGAACAAAACCAAATACATAATGAAAATCTAGTTCCTTTTGTAATAGGTTCTACACTATGTAATATCTCAGTGTTATTGTTGAATGCAACCATTGAACCCAAACGTTGTGCAATTGAGTGACCATTAATCTGAAACCTTCCACCCTCGAATGTGTCATTAAGTGTAAAGACAACTGTTGCAGTATCGTTTGACTCTGCATCGTCCTTATGAGTTGCAAAGAATGTTCCTGATGGATATTCCTGTATGGTCATGTAAGTAATCATTCCATAGTCTTCATTTTTAGGCATGAAACTGTCAACGATTTCTGTTATTGTATTGAATGCACGTGTGTCTTGTGGAATGACTGAGATACGCATATTATTCAAGTCATACTTCCATGGGACTTGATTGTTTAATAGTTCTTTATTATGTGGAGTGACAACATTTCCGTCTCCGATATCTACCTTCGACAATGACAATTTCTCATGTTCTGATATGATTAGGTCACAATCGTCTTTACTCAAAGCCTCTTCTGCAATCATAATGAGTGTCGGTAGAACGTCATGGTGTTTCATAGGTCGAAGAACTTTGACTCGGCCTTCTTCTAGTTTACTCTGATATGGTTCAGTTGTGAATGTTGTGATTTCAGGCATGTGATTGTGGGTGGAAGAAAGTCACTTGTGAGAATCTCCACTTGTCCTCTTTATATTTATTATAGTCATTTATATATGCACCATGCAATCTATTGCCAGGGAATACAACACAACGATTGAACTTCGCAGGTATTACTCTCTCCAATACGAAATCGTCTTCGACTGGATACAATAATGATTCTTGTTCGTTATTGGTAATCCATGTCCCTTCGTAAACTGCAGTTCCCCCGTCTTCTTCTTTGTCGAGATAGACTAACATGTTGAGTGTTGATAGATGGTCGGGTGTTTCGAATGCAGAATCTATATGTGGGTAGTGTTGAAGTGTTGTGTCAAATTGTGTCTTAGTCTGAAAACAATTTACCTCAAATCTGTCGTCCCACTGGTAATCAAATTTCCACCAATATTGTCTGCAGATATCTAATAGTCTTTGTTGAGCATTATGATATAATCTAGTTGGGTGTCCAAATTGTTCTACGATTCTGCAGTCATTGTATTCAATACCATTCTTTGATTGTCTTTCGGGATTGTATTTCCACAATGGGTAATCTGCATTTATAAGATATTCGTATATCTCTTCGGGATTCTCATAATAGTTATCAATAGTCAATGCAAATCCGTCATAGTTAATATCCCAGTCTGCACTCTGTTTAAATCTTTCGTCTAATGCATATGCTTTACTCATTTTCATTCCTCAAGAAATCATACTTTAAATTTCTACCTGTTTTTGTATTGTCTAATGGTATTCTATGTGTTAAATTAAAAGAAACTGATATCCTTTCATAGTTCGGGTCATCATCTTGTGATTGTGGAACTGTATGATAAAGGTATGAAGGCCACATTAACACTTCACCCTCTGTAGGTTGGACTGTCACCTCCATCATATTCATACCATGTCCTGTAATGTTCATATTGGTAAGTGGTGCTTCTTGATAATCTTTTGCAGTTTGATTTCCCATTGGAAATGCACTTGCAGCTGGATTTGGATTAAAGAATTTGATAGGTTGTGCATTCTTTTCAACCTTCACATAATAGGTTCCACTTATCAATGTTGTTGGGTGATTATGTGATTCATGGTAGTTTGCACCTTTGTATTGATTTGACCATGCAAAGAGGTGAATGTCGTCTCTACACATTTCACTGAAATCTACATTACATTGTTCTATTTGTTGTGCAACATATGTGTCTTTGATTAGGTCTGAAAAATCTTTGAACCAACCTTCCTGTTCTTGTTTAACTCTTATATCGTGGTGGAAATAGGTAGTGTAATTCGTCTGAGTATTATCACTAATTCTTAGGGGTTCAATAACTTTCCGAATGGATTGTGCAACTATGTCATGATTTAATGGCATGACACCTCGATATAGAGGGATAGGGAAAAGTGGTGCAACATTTCCTCTTATCGGACTGAATGGTGTTGTTTTAATTTCCGTTGTCATTCTTCTTCACACCAACACCTACTCCTTTCTCTCCACTAGGCATTGTCACATTTCTATAATATATCACAACTTCTCCAAGTTGATTTATGTATCTTTTGAGTTCTTGCATATCCTGTGCCATGACTTTGTAGTCACCAATGGTAGTTGCAACGAATAATATTTCACCATTATTCACTCGTTTCATTTCGTCAATGAATTGGTCAAAATAAGTATATCCAACAGGCCACTCGGGATTCTCTCTTTCTGATAACTCACACGTCTTAGGTCTTTTGAGTTGTTCTACACCTTCGTCATTGAATCTCTTAGGTTCGAATGATAAAGACTTAACACATGGATTGACTATCTTTGCTTCGGATACTACGAACCATTTAGGTGCAGTCAAATCCAAAGGTCTTGGAAGTGTCGGTTGCATGATATCAATTTCGATAGGTTTTGATACTACCTCAATCTGTTTTGTTCCAAATATAGAACAACCACTAATCACTAGTGTTAGGCACGTCAAGATTAAATAATTCTTTTGTGTCATCTTCCATTCCCTCCATAACTTTTACACTTGCATTGTTCATTCTAAGTTCAATCATTCCTGGCTTCTTAAGTGCAAGTAAGTCTAGATTGTGTCTACTGAATATTGCAAGATACTCTGCCTTTTCTTGTTCGATTTCTGCATTTTTCCTACTCATTAGTTGCAAGGATTTACCCTGTCTCTCATATTGTTCTTTCATGATTTCCATGGTCTTTTGTTGTTCCTCAACTGCAAGTTCTAATTTAAAGTTATTTGCAGTGAGTGTTTGGTTTTCGTTATATAACCAATATCCACCTAATCCGAGAACAAGTATAATTGCAATAAAAAATTGATTCATTTATTCATACTCCTCAATAACATAATTCAGTCCACCCGAACTTCTGTATTCTACTATTTTACCATGGTCGTCTCTAAATTTCAAGTGCTTTTCTTTCTGAATTATTACTTTTCGGGTTATAAACTGTCTATCGTCTGAATCACCATATACTGAATTGAATGATACAGTGACTAGATATCGTTTTGTAAAGAGTTTTTTGAATAATTCAACTAACCACTTACTGAATGTAAGGGTTCTTAGTGGAATTTTCTTTAGGAATGACCATATTTTCTTTAACATGGTAATATATAGGTGTATTCTAAGAGAAGAATTTCTCCCTTTGAGATTTGGGTATCTTAAAGTTCTTGTATTCCTTCATAAGGTCAGAACCTTTTGCAAATTTGACTCTGACTGTAGGGAAGTCTATAATATCACATGCAATGTAAGTTATGTCTTTACAGTGTTCTGTTGCAACTTCCTCATTGATACTTCTACTTCCACCAATCATGTTAGAGGGTGCAAATGCAAGTCCTCCCTTGGTGAAACACTTTTGGTCATATAGATTTCCTTCTTCGTCAACATGGTCATAACCCCTTCCGTCCACAAATGTCAAATGTGGATACCATATCTCTAATTGACGTTCTAAGAAGTGTGAAGCAAGTCTTCCATCTTTTAGGATATCATGTATAGCTTCTTGTTTTAAGTCTCCAAAAGAGACGTTCTGTATTTCGTATGTGTCTACCATTAAACTAGTTCCTTAACTACTTCTACGATTACTTTACCATATTTTGCAAACCAACCTTGTTCTTCAGTTAGTGCAATACCATAATTATTTGCAAGTGTCATTGCAGTTTCCGTATCTAAAAATGCATTTCCCACTAGAACAAAACCAGCAGAAGATATTAGTAAAAACATATGGTCATTCTCTCTAAAACTATGCACAATGATTAGAATGGTTCCTATGAACAATAATAGATATGCAGTGAGTTCCATATGTGGACTGACTCCAAGTGACATTGTCATACCTATGAATAAAAATGCACAACCCACAATCTTTAATGTGGATTGAATCATATTACGAATTTGTTTCTTTTGTTTAGTAGTCATTATGCTACCAAGTTTTTGTTGTATTCCCTCAAGTCCTCGATTTCCTTAATCAAGTCCTCTGCACCACCTCTCCACGTTGGGTGGTCGGGTGTGTTAAAGGGTGAATCAATCACCTCAATGTTGGTGATATAATCAAAAGAACCACTTAGACCATTCAGTCTGTTAACGTGTTTCATGATTAGAGCTGCAACACTAGCTTCAGTGAGTGAAGGGGAATTGTAATAAGAGTGTTCACCCTCACCAAATGCATCTTCCTCAAAGACTAATTTGTCCACGTGGAATCCAACCACATACTCGGAACCACCCTTGAACTTATGGAAGTTCGTTCCATACTCCTCAAGATTCTGAGTGTTGACCACATACCATCTTGCAGTCCCATCTTTAATTCTATCTAATCCCATACTATTCTCCCTTTCTAAGTTCTTTTAATTGATTGATTGTGTCTTCTGCACTAGTGTGTAAAATACCAATCCCACCATGTTCTTCCCATGCATCAAGGTTCTTTTGTCTGTCGTCAATAAGGACACTCCCTTTGATTGCAAACATACCTTTTTGACTACCAGTCATAGTGCAAGTGACAACAACACTTGGACTGACATATTCTCTAATCCACTCGTTCTTATCGAACACTACCAATTCTCTGTTGATTACACCAGCTGCAGTTAGGATTTCCCAAGGAAGTCCAGTGTGTCTGACATATGCAATCAAGTCATACATATCAGGCATAGGTGGTAAGTTTCTGAACAATCTTTTGTTAGTCAACTCTTCTTTTCTTTCGTCATAGTCATTGTGACCAGCGTCTGTATTAGGGAATTCTCTCCCTGTCAATGTTTCAACACCAGTGTTGAAATCTGCTAATACTCCGTCCATATCAACGAAGATTCTTTTTATTACTTTATTTTCCATACTGTTAGTATACCAAAAAGTTGACCCCATTGTCAAGCTTTATCGTATTCTCCTTAATCTTTTGTTTTTTCATTATAGACATAGTATAACAAATAATGACACCTATTGTCAAGCTTTGTTTAGTCTATTTTTAGGGTTTTTTCGAGTGTATATGCTTCGTTTTCGTCTAAGACTCCGTCTGTTATGACTTGTCTTAAATGCACCATTTCATGTGCAAGTGTGATATATCTCTCTGAATCATATTTGATGTAGATATCAATATGAGTTTCGTCTTTGAAATGACGTGGAAATTCTATGATTCCCTTTTGTTTAAAAGAGGGTGGTAATCTTTTTATGTATAAAACCACATTCTCTTCATCTGCAATATCTAACTGTTCTGTTAAACTTATAGCCTTGTCTAACATTTTGTTATCTTTGCAATAAATTTCCATTATTCTTCGTCTTCTATTTCTTCTCTTTCGTCTTCAGTTATCTCTGAACCACAAAATGGACAATGGTCTATGTCATATTGGTGTGATTCCATAGAGTGGAACACTTCACACTCTGATTTACAACTTGAACAGTATAATCTAAATCCTTGTTCGTAATTCATTACTCCTCCTCGGGAATATATCCGTCATCTATTTTACCCGTATCAATCATTATCTTCGTATATAAGTTTGAATAACTCTTTTTCTTTCCGTCTAATGTTGCATAGGGTAGGGGGTGTTTTTTCTCGGGTTCATAGAAATCTAGTCCAGCAACAAAAACTCTGACTTCTTGATACATTCTGTCAATGTTATTGAAGAGGTGATTCCATCTTCTATCTTGCACTGTTTGTCTTTGGGGTGCATTTAGATATAAGTAAAACTTTTTCACTAGTCCGTCCAAACATCTCCGTGTTTTACAAATTCTGCAAGTTGGTCATAACCACCAATGTAAGTCCAAGTATTTTCTGTTTCTCTGACTCTGATTTGTGGAAAGGTTCTTGCAGTTGGAAATGATTCAAAGAGTTCCTCTCTTGTGAAGTCTGTTCCTAATGATTTGTATGTAAATTCATATCCTCTTTGTTCACATAAGGATACGGCTCTGTCACAAAATGGACATTGTGGTTTTCCAAATATTTCTATCATAATAAGTAGTCACTCCTTTCTTTCTTTGCAGTATATATTGTTCCAGTTTTACGACCATAATATGGGTCTCTCTCTACACCTTTGGTTCCTTCGTCAAAGAAGAAGAATGACACTACTGATACCAGTGCTAACCAAAGAATTGCAATTAAAATTACTCCGTCCATTATAGTTTAAAGTCCTCAAATGTATCGTCTGATACGTCTTGTTTAATACCACCAATGAGATAAGATTCAATCTCTGTCTCTTGTGGTGCATTCTGAAGTCCTCTACTATTGAACCAGTGTTGTGTCCAAGGTAAAGGGTTGTTTGTTGACGAGATGTCATAGATAGGATTGAGTCCTATTGCACGTAATCTTTTGTTTGCAGTGAACTCTACATAACTTCCTAGTAAAGGAACACTAAGTCCAATCATTGACCCGTCTTTAAATAGAAACTCTGCCCATTCCTTCTCTTGTTTGACTGCGTCTTCATATAACTTATACACTTCGGGTTCACAATCTTTCATGACTTGATTCATAATTTTGTCATTCTCTTGTTTCTTATAACACTTCAACATGTGTTGTGATATTGCAAGGTGTTGTGATTCGTCTCTTGCAATCAGTGATATGATTTTTGCACTTCCTTCCATTTGTTTCAACTCACCAAATGCAAAAGAACATGCAAAGGATACGAAGAATCTAATTCCTTCTAATATGTTGACTGATATAAGTGCGAGATATAATGCTTTATAAAGGTCATAATCGTCTACTTTTAATCCAAGTAATCTTCTACGACCAAGTGCAATAAACTCGTCATATTTTTGAGTGACCATTTCTGCACGTTTTACAATTGCATCTTCGTCAAGTATAGTGTCAAAGATATCACTGGGATTTGCATAAATGTTTTTAATGATATGTGTATAACTTCTACTATGGATTGTCTCCATAAAGTCCCAAGTGATAATACAAGACTCGAGTTCAGGCAGACTCACGAATGGTAAAAATGCTATGGACGGAGCTCTACCTTGAACCGAGTCGAGTAAAGTTTGATACCTCAAATTAGAGGTAAAGATGTGTTTTTGTGCATCAGTAAGATTCTGATAATCACTTCTATCTTTCTGTAGAGATACCTCTTCGGGTCTCCAAAAGAATCCTAATTGTGTTTGAGTGAGTTTATCAAATATAGGATATTTGAACTCGTCAAATCGTTGTGTGTTTAGTCCCTCTCCAAAGAACATTTTGTTCTTTGTGAAGTCAACTTTGTTTTTATTAAATACTGTCATTCTTCCTCTAATCCATAGTTATTCACATAATCACTTCTTTTTCCAAATTGTTCTGATTCAAATGAATCAATAAAGTTGTGATATGCATTTTCAAGTTCTTGTGGTCTATCGTTTTGCATGTGATATCTACTTAGTTTTCCGTCATGTTCAAGAACACAAGGTCTTTCCATAGCAGTTCCTGGCATGAATGTCAAGTCACTTGTATCTCTTGTTGCAACTTGTTTTAAATTTTCGTCCATTCCGTCCCATGTTGCAAGTGGGTGTTCTTTTATTTTTCCTTCTTTATTATAGAAATGAGAAAATATATGATAACTATAATCTCCTATCAAATAGTCTCTAAAGTGAACTGCATTAGGCCCTTGATATAGTAATACGTCTCCAACTTCTAAATCTACTGGTGTTGAAGTTCTCTTTCTGTTTGGTAATAATTGAAGTTGTCTTTGTATCCCTGTTTCACCACCATCATCACAATCTGCCCAGTTTCTAGAATTGTCAACCCAAATTCTCCATGGTCTACCATCATCTGTTTTATAATCCAAACATAGTGTTGTTGATATTTCACACGCAGGTCTATCTCTATGTGCAGCTAAGTATGCACCCCTATCGTATTTTCTAGTGAATGAATATGTCTCACCTAAATCAATATCCAAATACCTAGTTAGTTTATCTCTTAGAAATCTGTTTATTGCAACACCCCATGGTGAACAATAGATACTTTCTGATTTACCTAATGAGTTCTTAGGAGATTGGAAAATGATATCGTCTTCACGTTTACAAAATGCACCATGCCACTCGGGATTATGTTCGACTGTTTTCCAACAATCCATTGCAAACGTAATTATTTCTTTAGGAACAAAATCTCTAAGAACTACATATCTATTATTAATAAAATCTGCAGTGATTTGATTAGTTTTAAATGGTAGTCTTTTAGTCTTTCCTTGTGGGGTTTTAACTTCTTTTATTAGTTCTACAGTTCTTTCTTCAAATGGCACATGCTTCACAATCTTCGTCTCCTTCTTCTTCACTTATTGCAAGTGGGGTATCTTCTACCACGTCCTCTTTTTTCCCGTCCATGGTATTTTGGTAATAACTTGTTTTCCACCCGTATTTATATGTCGTCAACATGTCTCTAGCCATTACTGACACTGGAACTTCTCCGTTTTCATAGTTCTCGGGATTGTAAGACCAGTTTCCACTGATACCTTGGTCAAAAAACTTCTGCATAACTGCAATTATATTGATATAACCAATGTTGTCTGGCATGTCCCATAGTAATGTATAGTTGTTCTTTAATATAGAATATTGTGGAACTACCTGTTTAAGTGTTCCTTTTTTACTCTTCTTGACACTAAGGTAGTCTCTAGGTGGTTCTACACCATTCGTTGCATTAGAGACGACACTAGAGGACTCTGAGGGCATTTGTGCAGTCAATGTGGAATGTCTTAAACCATGTATTCTGATATCCTTTCTTAGTTGTTCCCAATCCATTTTATAAACTGGTTTTACTAATTCGTCTACTTCTTTCTTGTAATGGTCAATCGGTAATTGTCCTTCTGCATATTTTGTTCTGTCGAAATCTATACATGCACCATTGATTCTTGCAAGATTGTTTGACGATTTAAGAAGGAAATATTGGAATCTCTCAGTAAGGTCATGAACCAGTTGTAATGATTCTTTGTCCCCATATCTAACTTTGTTCTTTGCAAGGAAATGTGCAAGTCCAATATAACCGATACCTAAACTTCTTCTTGCAATGGTTGACATTTCTGCAGCTTCCACTGGATACTCTTGGAAATCTATCAGTTCTTCAAGTCCTCTCACTGATAAATCACAAAGAGATTCCAACTCCTCTTCTTTTACAATTCCTATGTTGATTGCACTTAAAATACAAAGTGCAATCTCCCCATTCCCGTCTATATGTTGGATTGGGTTTGTAGGTAATGTTATTTCTTGACATAGATTACTCATGTTTACTTTATCAGTAAATGAACTATGAGTATTACAATGGTCAATATTCATAATATAGATTCTTCCTGTCTCTGCACGTTCTTTTAGAAGACTGGTAAATAGTTCTCTTGCACCTATTTTAGTTTTAGGTATAGAAGTTGCACGTTCATACTTCTCATAGAGTTCGTCAAACTCGGGTGTTCCGAATGCATCATATAGTCCTTCTACCTCATGTGGACTGAACAATGTAATCTCTTCATTCGCAAGGAACCTTTTATAAAATAGTTCTGATAACTGAATGGAGTAGTCTAATTTCCTAACTCTGTTATCTTCCGTGCCTTTGTTATTTTTGAGGACAAGAATGTCTTCGATTTCTTGGTGCCATATTGGGAAGTGAACTGTTGCACTTCCTCCTCTAACTCCGTTTTGGGTGCAACATCTAACAGTTGACTCAAACTTCTTAAGGAAAGGTATGACTCCAGTATGTTGGACTTCACCTCCTCTAATTCTAGAACCAAGTCCTCGTATTCTTCCTGCGTTAATTCCGATACCAGCTCTTTGTGCAACATATTTTCCAATGGCTGTATCAGACGAGAAGATACTGTCGAGAGTGTCGTCTGTGTCGACAAGCACACACGATGCAAATTGTCGTAAAGGAGTTCTAACTCCTGCCATGATGGGTGTTGGGATATTGATTTTGAATTGCGAAATCGCGTCGTAGTATTTTTTGACATATTCTAATTTGTCTCCTAGTTCACCACCATACTTTTTAAATAAAGTCATGGCAATCAACATATACATGAATTGTGGGGTTTCGTATACTATTCCACTTGACCTATCTTGCACTAGATATTTGTCTACTATTTGTTGTAATCCAGCATAGGTAAAGGTAAGGTCTCGAGAGTGTTTTATATACTTGTCCAGTTGGTCTAACTCTTCTTCTTTATACCATTTTAGAATGTCATCGTCATATACTCCTATGTCAATGTTTCGTTGAATAATGTCTTTGAGTGGTGGATAGATTTCTGAGTCTTTCCACTTAGTGTTGAATACCTGTTTCTGTATTCCAAACAATAATAATCTTGCAGCTACAAATTGGTAATTAGGATTTTCTAATGATATCAAATCACTTGCAGATTTAACTAGAATTTTTTGAATATCTTTAGTAGTAATTCCGTCATAGAATTGCAATCCACTATTCATTTGCACTGAAGATTCTGATACACCTGTAATGTTCTTACATGCTTTATGAACCATTTTATGAATTTTATCTAAATTGATTTCTACCTTTGACCCGTCTGATTTTAAAACTCTAATTTCTGAATTCATATCTTCTTATACTCCTGTAATTTTGTTTTTGCTGAGAGTCCACTATAAGTATTAGAATTTATAATTTCAACAATCTCTTCTTGATTTAGACCACCTAGAATCATATCGTTAATGTCTTTAAATTCACTCACCTTTCTCTCATTCCATATGCAGACATTATATCCAAGGTCTATGACCTCATTTAACTTTTTGATTATTTCTATATTTCGTGGTTCGTTATCATAAATGATTATTGCATTTTCTTTTAACGAGTCATCTATCTTTTTGAAATCACTACCACCGACTGCAATACTATTTGGTAGGAATAAACTGTCTATCGGCCCCTCAGTCACATAGATAGTTTTAGTTTTGTCCACATTTCCAATGTTATAGATGAGTGGAACATCATCTAGGAATCTCATGGTTAGATATCTAAGAGGTGAGTCGTTTATTGCACGACCAGTGATACCAACTAATTCCCCATTCTCGTCTATGAATGGTAATACTACTCTTGGGTCATTTCCAAGAACTCTATCTCTATACTTAGGTGACAAAAGATTTAGAGATTGTGCAACTGGGACAAACCAAAGTTCTTCTTGTCGTTCTTTGGGAATCTGTCTCGAGTCAACAAATTCTTGTGCAACTACCTTGTCTGATACCTTAAAGGCTACTGCACTCAAATCTATTTTTTTCATATCTAATTCTTTTTTATTAGGGACAAACTTAAACTTATTTGCACTTAACATTTTTTGTGCTTTTTTAGGTTTTCTGCCTGTCTCTGTTAACCACTCCTTGAGATATTCTTTATGAATAATAGGGAAATGGTCTTTAATAAAGTTTACACTTGAAGTTGAATGTCCACAATTATGACATTTGTAGACGAATGATTGACCTATTGTGAAGTGAAATCCACGTGATTTAAATTGATTCTTTTGGGAATCACCACAATACGGACACCGATGGTTCAGTGTGTTGTCGTTTTTCCATTTTCCCTGTTCAACGAGTGAAACAATACGGGAAAGATATTTT
>Ga0098045_1000480_pt1 | contig 15781 bp, 36 predicted proteins | sample 11_taG_FD_77071 | JGI IMG/M metagenome (GOLD analysis project Ga0098045, IMG submission 77071) | Marine viral communities from the Subarctic Pacific Ocean - 11_ETSP_OMZ_AT15265 metaG | ecosystem: Environmental > Aquatic > Marine > Oceanic | place: Pacific Ocean | collected 2015-01-16 | reverse complement strand
TGCATTGACTGGAGCTGCTTTCTTCCTATGGTTACTATACGGAGCATTGCTAATAGTAGCTGACTCGGATAGAGAATGGAAGAAACGATACGGTAACAGACTAATTATGAGTAAATCCGAGAGAGCTAGGTTAGATAGGGCTTACGCAGAGAGAGAACAGAACAAGAAGGCTAGCTAGGATAGCTAGCACCAGTTTCCCCTTAGAATGTCTCGGATCCATGCAAATACATGCAATAAACGTGTGTTTTACGTGTGATCTGAGCGATTCTAACACGATTTGACACGTTTGTTACACAAACATTACATATTCCGTACATATTAATTAAATATGCAAAAGAATAGGTCTCTGTGTCTCCTTTTATACGTCATTTGAAAAAAATTTCAACTGGGGGGCCGGTAGCAAAAAGAGAGAATTAAATGGTTTTGCCTGTTGACCTTTAATGAGATAGCTAGTATAATGGGCTACATGATTGAGAGGGTCTGGCATCATTACCAGTCCACAATTTATTTTACGACATGCGTATTATAACCAGATCCCTCTCATGTTTATTAATAATGAAAAGGAGAGACATATGTCTTTATTTGATAAAGTATTCAACTCAATCGTAGTTGAAGGAAACGAAAGAACTGCTAAGCAAATGGCTGCATTCTATAACTCAACACCTGCTAGCATCAAAGCTAGAATTTCTGAGATCAGACTTCAGAAAGGTATCGCTGTATATGCTAACAAGCATACTGACAGCAATGGTAGAACTGTAACCAAGTATAGAGCTGGTACACCAACAAGAGCCGTAGTCGCTGCTGGTTACCGAGCACTAGCTGCTGGTTTAGTTTAAAGTTGTACAGCGCGCAAGCGCTCGACTCGAGCTAGGATGTCCTGAACTCCTTACTTCAAGTAACCTAGCTCAACCTTAACCCCGGATGTCTTATGGATGCCCGGGGTTTCTTTTTGTCTGGATGCCTTGATTGGATGCCTGTTGGATGCCTTTAATTGTCGTAACTGTTGACTTTAAATCACCAATGTAGTATTATAGTATAGTGGGGAAAGAGATGTTTTTTTCCGTGGGGAACCAACCAACAAACACAATGGGGACTGACACCAATATCTCGTGGGGTCTCACAGGACGGGGTCTCGTTGGGGACTTTGAGTTATACTTCTATTATAGCTGACTGGAATGAATCCATCCAGTAGCTCACGATTGTCTTAGCATTTGCATCCGAGAGACCAAACTCTTCAGATAGATACGTTGGGGATCCAAACATGTTGACACCACCACCCGCTGCAAGATCTATAAGGAATCGTTCTAGGGTTTCATACTGGGTCCTAATCTCTGAGCAGATCTCAGCTACGTCATCTGGTACGCTGCTCGCCATCGGCTCCTCGGTTCTCGCTTGATCGCGCATTGTCTCGTTCGTGCTGTAGATAGGATCCATTATCAACCCTCCATCCAAGGAAAGTCCTTTCTGACATCCTCTATATCTTCAGTCACCACTAAATACAATCCCCATATGATCATTCCCATATAAAACACAATTTCCATATAATCTCCTTATCAAATTATGACACCAGTATACTAACAATCTCATTTGATGTCAACAGTTGATTTTAAATTAACAATTTAGTATAATAGTTGTATAATTAGTAAGGAGTTGTTTATGTTTTATTTTAAGTTTGTTTATAATTTTGTTTATTTAATAATTTTGTTTATTAATATTAAATTAGATAATAATAAAAATAGTATATTTTTTGATGAGTATATTAATTTTGATAAAATTTATTTAGATAATAATATAGATTTAGAATATAATAATATAGTTAGTTATAAAGAATTTTTAGATATGATATTTTATTTTAATATAGATTAAAAAAAGTTGATTTGAAATAGAGTATTTAGTATAATAGTTGTATATTTAGTAAGGAGTTAAATTATGTATAGTGTAATAGAATATAGTAGTAGTGTTAGAATTTATGATAGAATAGAAGAAGTTAGTGATGTTATAAAGTTTAATAGTTTAGAAGAGATATATGAGAAGTATATTGATGTAGATTATGTTAAGAGTTGGTTTGGTAATGGTGTTGATGATATTGATATTAGTATTGATGATGTATTAGAGATGAAAGATAATATTGGTATTATGAGTGTTAATGAAGATATGAGTTTGTATATTTTTAAGAATGAAGATTTGTGTGGTTTGTTAGAAGATTATGTTTTTGAATTAGAGTTAAAAGTAAAAGGAGTTAAGTAATGAGATTTAAGTTTGTAAATGAAGGTAGTAGAGGAGAGGTTGATATTAGTTATGGTGGTATTAAAGAATTAGATAAGTTGATTGATGGATATATTTTTGATAGAGAGTATATGTTAGTTGATGAAGTTGAAGGTGATAGAGATTATGTTAATGAATTTATGGAAATAAAATTTGGTGGAATAACTGAAGATTGTTTTGTTGAGATTTGTTTTGGTGAAGAAGATAGTGTAATGGTTTATATAGAGGAGGAGAAGTAATGGATCTGATTGAGTTATTGTTAAAAGGATATTATGGAATATTTTTTGGTATTATTGGATTGTATTTTTTGATAATGGGTGTGTTAAGTATTATTAGTTATTTTGTTTAGTTGACTTCAAATAATGTAATTGGTATAATAGTTGTATATTAAGTAAGGAGTTATATATGAAAAGAATTTTAAAATTAGAATTAGATGGTGTTACTAAAGAAGTAGTATTAGGTAAGGATGAATTAAAAGAATTTAAAACTAAATTTGATACTATAGGATTTGAGAATTCATTAGAACAATTTATAGTGAATGATTTAGGTGACTTATTAGAGAATGAGTTATATGAAACTCACTTCAATCAACTTTTCAACTATTAGGAGGTAGGGAGATGACTATACAAGAAAAAGATATCAGCTGTCCAGAATGTTTAGGTAATGGATATGATTTAGATGGACCACAAGAAGACGACCTAATGGAAGACTGTAGTGTATGTTGTGGTACTGGTACTACTACTGGTGAGGACTGGTATGCTAGAGAGAATGTAGGAGGAGTATACATATGAGTTATTTTCAAGATGCGAGACAAAGACTAATCAACTTCATTAATCATGATAGGAGTCTACCAGGAGCTTATAGACCATTTGATGCTATGAAAGAAGACTTAGTATATAACCTAATAGAACAGGAACCTCATGTAGCTAAGTTAGTGTTAAGATTACACAGTAGTGATGTAGAGTTCTGTACGATTAACAATCAGTTCTATGACGATGTACCAGGCCTGACATAACTCCCAGGCCCTGGCGGGGAGGTCTATATGGCCTCCCTTTTTTTATATCTGTTTGGAATATAGAAATGCCGCACACAAAAAAGGGGATCAAAAGTGGCCCGCACTTGTTTAAAAAAAATCCCGTACAAAAATTTTACGTTTCAAAAGTTGTTAGATACCTGTTGACTTCTAATCGACAAGGTAGTATAATAGTTCGTATATAAGATAAGGAGTATATTATGACAAGTATAGCAGACCAGACATTGATTCTGATAGACAAGCAGCAACAAGCTATTAGTGAACTAACCGAGATAGCTAAGTCTCAAAGCGCTCTAATAGATGAGATGGTAATGACAATTAGATCACAAGCAGTGGTTATTAAAGATATCAGCGATGATGTTAATGACCTACGTGATGATATGATTGATAGGAGATAGATATGGCTAACACGTTTTTTATTCAGAACCACACGCAACTCACTCAGCAGGACTTAGATAACCTTGACCAGTATGGTTGTCTATCGCCTCAAGAACTTGCACCCGAGGACAGGGTCGAAGGTGTATGCGATTGTGGTATTGTTGATTGTCCTACAGCTTACGAGTGTATTACTCATGGCGTATAGTATGAGATATGTGAATCTTCGTATGCATAAGAACATAATGAAGCTCGGCTATGCGAAGCTTAATGACCTAAGGATAAACCTGTCCAAACGTAAAGGTCTTGATCCTAATTGTACTAGGTGGACCGAGCAGGGGTTATCTGAGCTTCGTCATTATGATATAGACCTTGGGTATGATGTAGAGTTTATAGCGGGTGCGATGGCGACGCTTGATCGTGCTAATGGGGACGTGGTTGAATTATGTTAGACTTTACTGGTTCCATTAGATATGATATACATGGTCGTAAAAGAAAGACCAAAGCATTAAGTAAGGCCCGTTCGTCTAGTCAGGTCAGGACACATGGTTTTCATCCATGCAACCTCGGTTCGAATCCGGGACGGGCTACCAAGGTATATAAGAGTGCCACCATGACTCTTGGCTCTCACGATGCCAAGGCTGCACTCAAAGCATACAAGGAAAAGCTAATGCGTGTACAAGAGTCATCTAAATATACTATAGCGCCTGCGTATAACAAAGGTGCTTATCAAGTCATTCCTAAGAGTGACGTGAAACATATAGGAAAATAATATGGATCTATATCTAATACTTATGACTATTTTACTACCAGCATCATTCCTACACGGATGGTTTACAGGAAGGACTCATGGAGTCACTCTTGGTGCGGCTGGTATGTTTGATCAGTTATATGACAAAGGGGTTCCTGTATCAGGAAAAAAATTAACTAGAACGATTGAGGTATCATTACAAGACGATGAGCGATAAAGTAATACTAAGTGAGTATAAAGGTCATGAAGAGACAGCTAGTAGATCTGCTACTGTAATAAAAGAGAAAGAAGGATTAGCTGTTGAGCTATATGAGTTTGAACACATGGTAGAGAAAAGACCATTACATACTCATAGCGAAACGTATGCAGAGAATGCTGCAGAGAATTATGTGATGGGCGTATTTGATGTCGACAGAACCAAGGTTTAGTGCTGAAGAGTTAGAGAACAGTGACCGTATATTCAAATCGGCCACACCTAAGTATACGACTGACTGGTACCTAAAATGGTTCAGTAGTGTATTTGTTTTAGCAGCTATGTCTATTAGAGGAGTAGAAGGATTTCAGTTCTACGATCTTATATTATCAGTGATAGGAATCACAGGTTGGTTATTGGTTAGTTTTATTTGGCAAGACAGGGCTTTGATTTTACTAAATAGCTTCGGACTTTTATTTTTATTAAGAAACTTAATTCAGACTATAGTAGGATAACTAATGGCAAACTTTACAATTTTCGCAGACGACATCAAGGGCAAGCACGTAACATTCAGAGAAGATGGATGGAAATTTCATAGACTAATTGCAGACATACCTTCATTCGAGGATAGATATCCTGGAGCAGGATCAGCAGGAGATCTACTTGATTGTGTTAACTCAGTAATTGATCTAATGGTTAATTGTGTAGACAAGACTGCTACTATTAGTTGTACTGGTATTGTTCAAGAAAAGTTTGATACATGGCTAGCTGGTCAAGACCAATGGGAAGTAATTCCTAATAGTGAGTGGTGCTTATTTGAACCATACTATAGAAGTGTTTCTACTAACAAACATTTCTGGGGTAGAAGAGATGAGTGGACTTATGTTAGATCATTCCGTAAAGTAGGAACAGATACTTTAGTACCATGGTCAAGATATGCTGGTGTAGTTAGAGTTGAAGATGGTGGAGAGAACTTCCCAATGCCTGCTGCAAGAGCTGACATTGAGATAAGTGCTTTTAGATTACCAGTTCACAAAGGTGCTGATGAATCTAAAGAACATCAGAAGTGGTTACAGAAGCATGGTATAGAATATACAGAAACTTATATTGAAGGTAGACACGGTGATAAGATTACTGGTGTATCTGATCCAGGTAGAATATTTGCAAAGGGTGCTGTAATTGCTCCTTCTGATTTTGCTCTATACAGACACGTACCTCAAAGACTATACAATGAGGGTAACATTACTACTAACGTTGTACAAGAGTTTAATAAACCTACTAACCCCGGACTACAGAACCTACAAAAATCAAGCGACCATGCAAGCGTTGGTTTCTACAACATGCTAATTCAAACTCACAGTGACGCTGGCGATGTTATCTTAGATCCATTTGCTGGAGCTGGTGCAATGGCTGTTGCTAGTATTATCAATGGACGTAAGTATGTTGGTGTTGAATATAATGCTGACAGAGCAAGAGGTGCTCAATTAGCTTGTGAGGAAATTGAAAAGGTTTTATAAGTTGACTTTAAACTACTAATACATTATAATATATACTATGCCGAAAGTGACACAGAAGTACAAAGACGAATCATTTGATAAGATCCTTAGACGTTTTAAGAATCAGTGCGAGCGCGCTGGTATAGTTAAGCGTGTAAGAGAACTTGAACATTACGAGAAGCCTAATCACAAACGTAATCAAAGAAATCAAGAACTAAAGAGAACTAAGAAGAACAATCTTAGAAGGGCTGAGCGAATGGAGATGCACCGAAAGCAAACACAGAGGACTAGATAATGCATTATGCGAAACAGAACTTCGGTGAAGTTCGAGATGATAAAAAAGTGTTTGATCAAATACTAGAATGGAATAAATCTAACTACAACAATCTTAATATCAATATTGAAGATACTATAGTTGAAGACCTTACTATTCCAGAAGCTCATGAAATAAAAACTAACACAGTACACGTACCACATATTAAGAATATGTATACACGACGTACTGTCTCTAAGTTAGTAGCATATCATATACTATCATCAAGAGATCAAATACAAGGTGGCGAGTTTCAATTCCAAGGATGGGGTGATCCTACTCGTAGAGATAACTTTGGAAAGGTTATTGAAACTAACAACCCATATCCGGTATGGCTCAACGAACAAGGAACGTTATTTTGCATTCCAGCAACTGAGGGCTTTGGAACTAGAATGATTATTTCAGGCGAACTGAAATTAGTCAAGTATGTATTTAGAGGGGAGAACTATCGATGACACAATATAAAGAAACAGTACTTAAACATGCATTAATGCTTCAAGCAGAAGAATGGGCTAAAGGTGTATCAGAAATACATTGCCATTCACTTAGCAGTATGTATTATGATCAATGGCCAGAAGATACTGACAAAGGTAATGTCACTGACATATCATATAACGATGGTACTATTGTACGAACAAAGAACGGTCAAGTCATTAGAGTTATAGGTGAACCTTTATCAGGACAAAGCCTTTTAGATACATGGTCAAGAACAAATAAAGAAGCTGCAGAGATTTTAGAGGCTCTGTAATGAGTTCTGTGTTGGAAGATATTAACATAGATGAATTAGATTGGGCAGACAGACCAAAGAGTCAACATGTTCAAAAAATGTCTACACAAGATAAAGGCTTCCTTACAAAAGAAGAATGTCAATTTATTATATCATTGTGGGATGAAGATCCTAAACAAATAGTTCCAGCAGAAGTAAGTAATGGTGTACAAAAAGCTCCTTTATATCACGGACAAAGAAGTGGTAAGATAAAATGGCTAATGACCAAACAAATTCCCTTCTGGAGTAAAATTAGAGACAGGTTATTGGAGACCAATGACAATGTGTTGAATGATTATGCATTAAATGGAAACTATCAACTACAGCTAGCAAGATATGAAATAGGCGATCACTTTAAAAAACATAAAGATGAGACAATGTCCGTGACTAAGAAAATGAGTCAGCGTGAATGGAGAAAACTCTCTACAACAATTCAGCTTAGTGATCCAGATGACTATGAAGGGGGTAAGTTGATACTTATAACTGACTACAATCCTGATGGAGGATCGTATGGTGTTAAGACTCCTGTAGATCGAGGTACTATGATTACGTTTCCATCATATGTAGAGCATGCTGTTGAAAAAGTAACAAAAGGCGTTAGATTTAGTTTAGTAATATGGACAATGGGGCCATGGTTTAAATGACACGAATCAATATTATACCAACACAAGAACTTGCCGATCAACATTTAGTTGCTGAGTATAGAGAAATGTTTATGGTTGGTTCTGCGTTGCAGAGATCTTTAAAGTCTCCCAATTGGGAGAAGAACAAAAAGACTTGGCCAGAAAAGTTTACTCTTAATGGCGGCCATGTAAAGTTCTTTTACGATAAGGGAAAGTATCTTCACAACAGATACATTGAGCTTGTAGAAGAAATGAAACGTAGAGGCATGAAGCCAGATCCAGCTCGCAAATTCAAAAGAGAGCAATGGCCTGATTACCTTTACAATGATTGGATTCCCAGTGAGCAAGAGCAGCTCATAGTAAGACAAAGAATCCAAGAACGTATTGATCAGAAACCTGATTGGTATCGTTGGACAAAAGTATGATACTAGTATGATACTTTTTAGAACATTCATCAAACTGATTGCGAGTACTCACCTAGAGTATGACACTTTTTTGTAAAAGTATCATACAAAGTATCATACTTTACTGTTGACTTTTGTCGCGTAATCGATTATAATAAATATCAACGATTCTTATAATAGAACATAAGAATTTATTATAATATAATAGGAGAAACCATGACCACAACTGTGCTTCGGGCAGTGAAGTTCGTGGGCGAAGGGATTGATAGTATCAATGAAAGAGATGACGTCAGACGAGTGATGATCTCAAGTAAAGAAATATTGGAAATAACGGCTGCCTTAACCGGACCAATACTGTTACCGTTTATAATTGTTACATTGGCAAGCCAGGGAAACCTGTAATGCCACAGCAACTAGATATACATTTTAACACCACAAGAGAAGCTACGCCTGAAGAGATTCAGGAGTGGCAGACTAATGACTTTTTCATGGCTGGCAAGTTCGATCCACTCAAGCTGTTTGTAGTAGTCCCTACTATAATTCAGATTACTTGTGTAGCGATGATGGGCTTAGTCATGTGGTATAATGATAAAATATTTTAGGATAATCTTTAAGGCTGTTTTAGGACTTGGTGCCGAGGAATCTTTCCACGACATTGACAATCCAGAAATAGCCTTATTAGTTATGTCTATTTTAATTTGTTTTGTATTTCTTAGTGTAGTACTTGGACTCTTAATGTTAACATCTTTAACCATTAATTAGGAGACTAGAATGAAAAGAATTTTTGCTTTATTAACATTATGTTTATTTGCCACTGACTCATTTGCCAAGGATTGGAGAATGAGAAAATTTGATTTAGACAAAGACGGACTTATTCAAAAAGCTGAACTTATATCAGCTGGATGTACTGTAAAGTCTAGCTTGTATTCAGCTGCAGACAAAAACAAAGACGGCTCTCTTTCAAAAAGAGAAGCCAAAGTAGCGAGTGCTTATATCTTTGAGAAAAGATGCCCAAAGATAGTAGTACCACAACCACTAGAAAGTATTAGAGGATAATGAAGCTACTTAAGTCAACACAATTCAAGGACGGCGTTGAACTCGCCGTCCTCGTTTGTATCTTTGTTCTATCCTTAACTGGAGTCAGCCCCTCGTTATAAATAAGGGCATGGCAAAGATAATTAACGATTCTATACTAGCACCTGACGTTGTTGAGGTCGCACCCCTGTACGAAATTAACTCTACTGCTTATGCAGTATCAGTAGAATTTTCATTAAGTGATAGCGCTCACAAAGCAACCCACATATCAATTAGAACTGATGGAGATCCAGTCCCCACCAACATGACCGATATATTGAGTGGACTAAGAGTGTCAGATCTCGAACCTCATTTTAGTATGCAATGGATCAACAAGAAGACGCAGAACCCTGGACCAGGTAGAGGCGTTGCTATACAAGATAATATTGAGGAGATAGTTTTATAATGAAGTTTGAAAATAAACACTACAAGGTATCTAATTTTACAAATAGTATAATTGGAGTAAAGCTAACTGATGAAGAAGTTGCTGCTAATGAATCTTTAAAAAACTTTGCACCTGGTGCAGACTTTAATGAAGGACTTAGAATAAGAAGCGACAGCAATGAGTATGTAAAGACTCCATGGAACATGGAGTTCATGTCTAATGGTACATCTACTAGAAAATTTATATACGGTCCTAGACAAAGAACTGAGCTAAGAAACTTTGTTCGGAAAGAAGTTCTTAGATTTGGTTTAGAAGAAATACAACACGGCAATATTGGAAATGGTTTAGGATATGGTATATCAAACTGGCTTAGATTTATAAGTCATAATAGTTTAACAGGTGAGCAAGGGTGGTATAATATTCCTAAAGGAGCAATCTATGATGACGTGCTTTATGAAACTACAGATACGGACTTTACTAACAAAACATATTATGATATACCAAACCAAACTAAGTTAGATGAAATGATAGCAGCTGGTATAATGTCTGATGATTACGTTATCCACGAAGTGTTTCCTAAATACAAACACACCAAACCTTCCGAAAGAATTTATACACCTGGTCAGACAACTGGTCACATGATTTGTGCTTCGTTTGCATATCAGAGAGACCTAACAAAAGACATCAACATGTATTCAAATTGGCATTCAGCAATGCATGTTAAAAGAACAGATCAACCAAAACAAATTAATAGAGCTGGTAGCGGAAGAAACTATCTTGTCTCATTGGCAGATATAAAAGTAATGACACCTGAAAGGAGACTTAAATTATTACCTGTCGGTAGACCAATAGCTTTAGAGTCAGATCATGTTGTTGTTAATCCTGGTGACAAAGGATTCATTCTTCACATACATCAAATAAACACTGAAGACACCCCCAAATAAAAGATAGTTTTATAAATAACCACATGGATATTTTTGAATTAGTACGTGACTTGGGTACTAGTATTGCCACCACGGTAGTACTAGGCGTCTTTATATTCATCGTACTAAAGCAAATGTTAGACGGTGTGGTCGACGAAATCAAAACCCTCACCATGTTCTGTAAGAGTTTAGAAAACAGAGCAAGGACTATGTCTAACGAAATGATTAAAATAGATACTTTGGTTAGTAGTGCTTTAGAACTAAGACCTGATATCGAAAGAGTAGCTCGAGCAGAAAACTTTATAGAGGATGGGAAGCTAGACGTTAGACGAGACTGATATGGAAATGGATATTGTAAAACTGATTGACGAGTTTGGATTACCTGTTATCATGTCAATTGGTATGGGATATTTCATATGGTACATTTGGAAATTCGTACAAACAAAACTACTCCCAGAAATAGGTACAATGCATATGGCGCTCATAAGAGTGATTGATCAGACAAGGATGTTAGATCAAGATCTAATCAGACTACAACAAAAGGTAGATACTGTATTAGAGTATAAAGAGAATGAGAAGAAGAGGAAGAACAATGATTAAAAGAATAGTATTTGGTATAGTAGTTGTTGCAATTTGTTTACTTGCATTTGCAGCTAATGCTGACGAAACATTTAAGTTTAAGAATCCTAGCTTTAGTGGCATAGGAACTGGAGCGCATTATTTGACAATTGAGAATCAGGAATTCTCAAGGAACAAAGCAATCAAAGATGCTATAGAGGCCGCAAGAAAAGCTGCTGATAGAGAAGCTGATAATACTACTCTTGCTAAGTTCATGAGAAACTTAGAGTCAAGAATCTATTCACAATTTGCTAAACAATTAGTAGACAGTATGTTCTCTAATGACGGAGCAGCAACATTTGGATCCTTTACATTAGAGGGATCTGTTGTAACCTGGGAACTAGTTCCAGGCGTAGAAGGATCACCAGACTTTATTAGACTTACAGTTGTGGATGAGTTTGGATCAGAAACAGTTATTGAAATTCCAGTAGGCACAGGATACTTCACACAAGACAGTGACGGAACTGGCGATGGAGATGGCTAATGGAAGGTTTATTAGTTCTACTTTTAGCTCTAGGATTGATGAACGAATCAGCTACACCTGTGTGGTCAGATAAACCACAACCATGTAGAGAATTTGAATATGAAGAAGTATCGGATGCATTATCTGCATCTAAGAATGCTACAAAATATATTATTGAAAACACAACTAGAAAACATTACATATGTGTTGAAGAAGCACAAGCTATAAGACTTCCTTCATACAAACAATTGCTAGACTTACCACCTGCCAAATCAAAACCCATTGTTGCTGTATATGCATTTGCAGATAAGACTGGTCAAAGAAAAGATGTTCAGAATGCTCAATCATTTAGTACAGCTACAACTCAAGGTGGAGTTGAATTATTAATAGACGCTTTAAAGACAGCAGGTGGAGGTACCTGGTTTAGAGTAGTAGAAAGACAAGGACTTGATAACCTTGTCAGAGAAAGACAGATCATAAGAGGAACAAGAGATGAGGCTGCTAAGAAATTAGGAGTCGAAGCTCAATCGGTTGGTCCACTTCTATTTGCAGGAATGATAATAGAGGGTGGTATAATTGGTTATGACACAAACATCCAAACAGGAGGACGAGGCGCAAGACTTCTTGGTATAGGAAAGAGTAAAAGATATCAGCAAGATGTTGTTACTGTTTCTATAAGGGCTGTGAGTGTTTTAACAGGTGAAGTATTATTGAATGTCCAATCTAAGAAGTCGATTCTTAGTTATGGAGGAGCCGGAGACATATTTAAGTTTGTAGATAACGATACTACATTGCTTGAGTATGAAGATGGAGTGGGTAATAATGAAAGCGTGACATACGCGGTACGAACAGCTATCGAGGCTGCCGTACTTGAACTAATATACCAGGGTCACGATCGTGACTTCTGGACAATAACAGAGGGCCATAGACATCCTCATCAAGTTGATGGGAATAACGAAAGGCACTCAATAAAAGAGGAAGAAGATGAATAAATTTATTCTAGGCCTAGTATTATTATTCTCTATACCTTCAGCTTTTGCACAAGCGACTGACGATAACGAAATCAATATTGCTCAAGATGGTGATACTTTAACACTATACATTGATCAGTACGGATACGGTAACAAGATTGGATTGAACAACTTTTCAAGTTCTTCAGCACCCAGCCCTATTACTGGTTCATCTTTGACTTTCAATATTGATCAGATCGGAAATGAAAACTTACTATTCGGTACAGTAACTGCCGATAGCTCAACTTACAATTTATTATGGACAGGTGATAGTAATGTTTGGGACTGGAACATTGGGGACTCAGGATCTTCAGATGACTCTACATTTGATGTAGACATAACTGGCGACTCTAACACAATGGATCTAGATCAAGGTTTCAATGCATCTGCAGAAAGGTTGGATTTTGACTTAACTGTTATAGGCAGCAGTAATATATTTGACATTGACATAGACGTAGACGATGCAGTTTGGAATTTCGATATAACCGGAGGTTCAAATAACATTAATACATTGCAGAAGGATGGAGCCGAGCATGAGATTAATCTCACGCACGTTGGTTCATCAGCTGATATAGACATTAATCAAATTAGTGGTACATGTGCAACAGGTGTTACAACTTGTAACGGTATTATTACTTTAGACATTGATTCAGATAATGCAACTATTCAAATCAATCAAAAAGATTCAGCTAACGACAGCTAGTCTGGTTTTCTTCATGGGTTTAGTTTCGGCTGAGCCCATTGGAGATATTATAGAGTTTAAAGGTGACTCTAAACTCGAACGAGAAGCGGGCGACGAACTCGCAGTAACATCTTCGTCAATCCCAACAGTAGAACTTAATGACACAGCTATCACAAAAGATGGTAGAATGCTTATTGAGTTTAAAGATAAAGCTGAATTATCACTTACAGAAAATACTAAAGTGTACATTGATAATGTATACTATGACCCCGATCCAAGTAAAAGTAAAATGGCCATAACTATGGCTCTTGGCACTGCTAGATTTGCTTCTGGTAGACTCGGCATGGTCAATAAAAATAACATAGACATACAAACACCAACGGCCTCTATAACAGTTAGAGGAACAGACTTCACGACTACCATAGATGAGTTAGGTAGATCATTAGTCATACTCTTGCCTGATGATAAAGGCAATCCTTCAGGTGTTATAGAAGTATCAAATTTAGGAGGGACTGTTGTACTAGATGAGGCGTACGCGGCTACTATGGTTTCAAGTTTAGACTCGGCTCCAATAGCGCCCGTACAACTCGCTAACATCACCTCTAGCATGATTAATAACATGTTCATTGTCAATCCACCAGCTGAGGTAAAGACTGCCTTACAGGAGGAGTATAACGATGACATGGATGCTGATAGCGGGTTACTAGATGTTGACTTTTTAGAGTTTAATGATTTAGAAACAGACTACTTAGCAAAAGATGAATTAGAATTTACAGAATTAGATGTAGACTTCCTTGACGTTGATTTCCTCGTGGATCTATTAGACGTCGTGGAAGCATTAGTAAGGACTACAGCAAGTCTCGCAGACGTACAATCACAACAAGGAGGTGGTCAGTTTACATTGAAGAACGCAGAAGTCGGGTTTAACAAAGATTCACAATATAATATTTTTGAACAAGACGGAGATGTAATTTTTTATCGTAATGTAAATGGATCAATTAGACTCGCCTTTGACATTGGTGCGTCTGCGAGAATCGATACCTCAGTAGAAGGATATGAAGGATCGATTCTATTAAATAGCGGGGAAGACATAATCGTAGTGATTAGTCAAGGTGGATAAATAATATGATGAAACAATTTAAAAAAATATTTTACAAGTATTGGATTAGGCCCTGGGTGGCATGATGAAGGAGTGGTTGTTTATATCGGCTATGTTGCTATTGCCTGCATTGTGTTTTGCAGATAATGAAATTACAATAGAACAAACAGGAGATACATTTCAAATAGGAGTGGATCAAGTAGGATATGATAATGAGATTAAAATGTTTGATAACAACTCATTTATATCAGCAACAAGTTTAGACATGTACTTGGTTCAAGTCAATACAAGCTCTACCACACTTCCTAATAAAATTACTTTCGACGAAATAACTGGTACTGGTAATCAACTGAAACTAGCTCAAGGCGCTGCATGGGACGTTCTTGATTCTGACACTGACCTTGGTTGGTATTATGATGACTATGAAGGCGGTGGACATGAAATAGATATCACCATGTATGGAAACTATAATCAGTTAGCAGTTCAACAAACAAATCAAACCAATGCTCTTGATGGTCATAACTTCGACTTACACCTAGCTGGTGATTATAATGAAGTAAAAATAAAACAACAGAGTAGTGGTGTTAAGAACATTGACTTAACAATCTACAATAGCTATAATGATGTGTTCATTCGCCAGAAAGGTAACAACACATCACACAGTGCAAACATAACCTTAGATGGTTTGTATGGAACAGATTTAATTTTAAAGCAATTAGGAACTACAGCTCAGAACTACAACCTAAGTGTTGATTGTATAACAGTAGGTGGTTGCAGCGTAAATGTTCAGCAGGGTCAGTGATGACTAAGTGGTGGTCTGTATTACCTGTTATATTGTTGGGTGCATACTTACAAATAACTCAACCCGATCCAATCAAATCTCTTGGATACCTTTACTATGATACACTACATTCAACTGTAGAAGAAGTGAATGTAGATGACATTGTATTAGTCAATATAGATGAGAGAGCAATACAAAAAGAAGGACAGTATCCTTGGCCAAGAGACTCAATAGCTAAATACTTAACAGATGCACCAGAGGGTAATCTCTATGTACTCAATGTACTGTATTCTGAACCTGATAGATTTGGTAAGGATTTAGATCTTGCTCAAGCATTAGCAAACAAGGCAGTAGTATTATCTTCTGCTCCAACTAATCAATTGTCTGATGGAGTTGGAACCTTTGTAGGTGTTGCGACATTAGGAGACCAAAATCATGAATCTCTCTACTCGTTTAAAGGACTGCTCTATCCTATTAGTGATCTGTCTAATATGTCTTTTGGTGTTGGCGCTACTGTGGCATTACCC
>Ga0098045_1000479_pt1 | contig 15791 bp, 6 predicted proteins | sample 11_taG_FD_77071 | JGI IMG/M metagenome (GOLD analysis project Ga0098045, IMG submission 77071) | Marine viral communities from the Subarctic Pacific Ocean - 11_ETSP_OMZ_AT15265 metaG | ecosystem: Environmental > Aquatic > Marine > Oceanic | place: Pacific Ocean | collected 2015-01-16 | reverse complement strand
CCCAGTTTCAAGTGAGCTTGTAACATTTACATCTTCCGATCCAGTAGAAAGTTTTATATCAACCACTGGACAAACTTCGGTAGGGATAATGCCTGTTTCTGGTTCAACCATTACAATGCAGTCTAATAAAAAAGATTTTGATGATTTTGTGTTTGACGGAACAGTAGATAAGTTTAAATACTTAGTAAGCCCTATACAATATACTGCAAATGATTGGGCTATAATTGATGCCGCATCAACAACTGCAACACCAATAACAAATCCTTCAACAGGATTGTATCAAGCATCATTTACATATACTAACAGTAGCCCTATAACTGACAAATATTTATACATGGTATGGGATTACAGAAATGTAACTAACCTATCGCTTAGAGACGGATCGACTGACTTAACTGCATGTTGTTCTGGAAATACTGTGTCATATTACATAGACACAGATAGTTTTGCTACAGCTACTGCTGTATGGACAGATTCTAGTTTACATACTAAAGCACCTAATCAATTTTATCAAGCTACAAGTATTGTAAGAGAGCAGTCTGCAGGACTTTTACTGCCATCGGTAACATGTGCGCCATGTGGATCATCTATACCATTGTGTTATAGTAGTACAAGTGAATCGGATTTATGTTGTACTGGTTGTACATATACATCTTATGGTTCATCAATAATGAAGTCTTTAAGATCAGAAGCATGTGGGTTAGCCCAAGATCAAACTTACTATCATAATGGAAGCGCGGTTGTTGGCGCACCTCCAGTTGTAAATAATTTTGTATATTCTGATAACACTGGAACTACTCTTCTGGCTGCGGGATATTATTCACTAAGTGCTACAGAAGTAATATATGTTAACAGTTCTGGTATGGTAGAAAATTTATTAACTTGCTAAATAATGGCTACAGATAACACATATTACATAGACACTAATTTGTTTTCAACTGCAACTGCGGTGTGGTCTGATAGTGCATTAACGACAAAAGCACCAGACGGGTGGTATCAAGCACCCACAGAAACTACAGTTACATACCGACAACAAACTGGTGGTGTTTTAGGAACTGCGGCAAATTGTGAATGTCCAGTGCCATGTGGCAGTAATATTAGTGGAAGTGGAAATGTTGGTAGTTATATTATTGATATTGATATGGGTAACACCTCAGCAGATGTTGGTGCAATAATTGTATATTTTCAACCTTATAATATTCCAGATGGAATATTAGCAACTTTTGATTCAACAACTTACAACACCTTAACTACTAATGCTCATGGTATTGAATTAGCTACTGCAGGAGAAATAAATTTTGTAGGTACACCCACTGGTGGTTGTACAGCTAGTGATTTACAGGGAAGTTCTACTACAGTTTCTAACTACACATATAATGGAACTTCTTTTGTAGATACTGGTACTGACACTACTATAGTTATACCAGCCTCAGGTACAGTAAACTTAAATGCTACTGGTAATATTTTCTATACTATGGTGATACCCAAACCAAATGCAACACCTTCTAATTTAAGGTTACAGTTGGTTGGGGTTTGTGGTAGTACAGCATTTCAGTTCGATGCTATATGTCCAGCGCCTTTACCTTCGTTTACTACTAATACAGTTCGAACAAATCCAGGATTAGCTTGTAGCGCAAATTATGATCAAACATATTATTTTGCACGAAATTCATCTTCTATAGGCCAAACTACTCCTGTGCCAGATAGCAATACAATTCCTCAAGTAGGGAACTTTGTGTTTTCTGACAGCACTGGAGTTACTGCTTTAGCTGATGGTTTTTATCTAATTAGTCTGGCAACAAATAGTGTTGCTCAAGTTGTTTCAGGTGTTGTTACTGCAATTTCAACATGTCCAACTAACACTGCATTTGCATCCTCATCAATTGCAGCTTCAGTTATCGAAGCTTGTACAAGCACAATTGATCAAACATTTTATCATAATGGTTCTGGTACATTACCTACATCTGGAGATAATGCATACTCTGATGCGGGTGCAACAACCCCACTATCAGCTGGGTTCTACAAATTAAATGTAACTTCTTATATAGAAATAACTGGTTCAGCTGGACTGGTTAGTGGACCATCAAGTTTTGTATTAGGCACATCATTCAGTTCAAGTACTAGTCAAGCTAGTGGTACCGATGCATGTGCAGCATCATTAACAACAACATTTTATCACGATGGCTCTGGAACATTGCCTGTGGCTAGTGATACTTGTTATACAGATGCATGTAAAACTAGCACATTATCGGATGGCTTGTATAAAATTACAACTACAAATGGAGGTAGTTATATTACAATAACTGGAGGAAGTGGTGTAGTTGCATCTGTAACTAATTGTAATACTTGTACATCTTACCCAAGTAGTAATCCATTAACATTTGGAGCTATATGTAATCCAGGTGCCACTCCATCTATAGACAATATGTATTATCATAATGGTTCTGGTACATATCCAGTAACAGGAGACACTGTATTTACAACTATAGGATGTAGCAACCCTTTAAATGGTGGTGGTTCATATTTCTACATTTATTCAGTAGGAACAAATAATTTCTATATACGTGTTGATTCAAATGGTCTAGTAACTTTAGATTCAAATTGTACACCACCTTAATATTTAACTATGGCAGCAGAGACATTAACATTTAGCGATGACAAAAGAAGCCCTGGGTGGCCATCTTTTTACACATACTTTCCAGAGTATATAAAAGGGATGAATGGATATTTATACACCTTTCATCAAGGAAACTTATGGAGACACAACACAAATCCATTAAGAAACAACTATTATGGTGTACAAGGTATTTCAACTGTCACTAGTGTTTTTAATCCTGAACCTACATTAAGTATTAAGTTATTTAAGACTATGTCTTATGAAAGTTCACATAGTTGGGCAGTTACTGATTTAAACACTGATTTAAGCAGTGGTTCAATGTTAGAAACATATTTTGAACAAAAAGAAGGTGAATGGTATTCATACATAAGAAGTAATTCTGGATCGGTAGATTGGAAGCTAAGGTCTGGTAATGGTATTGCTAAATGTATAGGAGTTACAGGACCAAGTAATGCTACAGTAATAACATTTGACAACCCTATTGGAAACATTTTAAGTGTAGGAGATATTATTTATAGCTTAGATGTAGGAAGTGGACAAACAAATCCCGTTATAGCTGGTGCAGTTACATCATTAACTAGTAAAACTATTACTGTAAGTATTGATCTAACTACTGGTGCTGTTGTACCATCTGTAGGTTTTTTTATATTATATTATAAAAACAGTATAGCAGAGTCACATGGAGCTCGAGGATACTATATGGAGTTTACAATGACTAATGATGATACTAGTGCGGTAGAGCTATTTTCTGTAGGTAGTAATGTAATGAAAAGTTATCCTTAGAATTTGTTATCTTTGTGTGAATGGAATTACAAATAGCTCATGATGTATTAAACTCTGTAGTAGCTAGAAGAGGTTTAATGTGGGAAAAAATTGAGGATTTTCATAAAAAAGCACAAGCTTTAGAAATTTCTTTAGACCATACCGCTGGAGAACCTTATAGTCAAGAGTTTTCAGAGTTGTGTCCATTAAAACAGCACATCGAAGGTGGTCTCTATACTAGAGAACTTTTTATGCCTAAAGATGGGATTATAATAAGTATGATTCACAAACAACAACACCCTTCTTTTTTATTGAAGGGCAAAGTTTCATACATTACAGATGCAGGAGAAATAAAAACAATTGTTGCTCCACATACTATTTTTACACAAATAGGAACACAAAGAGTGTTTTATGTACATGAAGACAGTAGTTTTTGTTGTGTTTATAAGGTAAAAGCTAAAACTTTTGAAGAAGCAGAAGCTGAGGTATATACTAATAATTATAGAGATTTACCTAAAAAAATAATAAATAAAATAAATAAAAAATTATGGCAGGTCCAGCAGCAATAATATTAGGAAGTATAGCAGCCGCAACAGGGTTAGCAGGCATGGGTATTGGTTTAGGTCAAGCAGGTAAACAACGAAGAGCAGCGAGTCAAGCAAAAGCTGACTCAGAAAGGTTAATGCAACAAGCAAGAAATAGAATGATGGCAGACAATTTTGAAAACATTAAGTTGCCTACAGAATCTTATGACAGAGCTTTTAGAGAAAATACTGCACAACAAAGACAAGCCATAGACTCACTACAAGGTGCTGATGCAAGAACTTTAGCAGCAGGTATAGGTAAAGTAAGTGCGGCAGGAACTGCGGCAAATGAAGAACAAAGACTTGTAATGGGTAAAGACTTATATGATTTAGAACTTAAAAAAGCACAAAACGCAGAACGAATAAAAGATGAGTTGGTAGGAATGGATGTAGGACAAGCTAGAGACTTAACAACAATGTCGGCTGACTCAAGAGAAGCTGCAGCGGCATCAACAATGGGTGCTATACAATCTGGAATAGCTGGTGTTTCTGCACTTGCAAGTTCATTACCAGATTACATGAAATCTGGTGCTGATAGAAAAGCTGGAACTTTTGCTGAAAGTGATGTGTTTAAAAATATGGATAAAGGTGGTAAAGTTGTAATTGATCCAACTACTGGCAAAGCAGTTCAAACTGATAATCCAGCATACTTGAATAGAGCTGATGATTATAATATGAATTTAAAACCAGGTGAGGCGGGATATATAGCTCCTACAATTGATTATTACCAAACAAATACAGATGCACAGGCTAAAAATTTAATTGGAGAAAACTTTGAAAGTATATTTGGTGACAATAAAACATTTAGAGAGTTAAAAAAGGATGACTTTAAAAATTTAACTCCAGCACAATTAGCAAAAATAAAAGAAATATTAGGTCAACGATAATTATAAACTATGGCAGTAGATCCAAAAAAATACTCATTGTATGCTCAACGAGACCTAGAAAAACAGTATGTTGACTGGGGAAAAGTAGCAAAAGACATTACTACAGGAATAACAACAATAGCAGGTGAGAGACAAGCTAGAAAGGATGAGTTAGATAGATTAACTAATGAAGCCATAGAAAACTTAAGTGCTGTTCCTGATGTAGAAAGCCAAGATGCTGGCACAATGATTATTAATGCCAGTGACATGTCTAAAAAAAATTTACAAATTCAATCTGATTTATTAAAAAGAGGGTTAATTACTCCTAAAGATTTTAAACTTTTTATGGAGAAACAAAAAACTGGATACTCTTCATATAGTACCGCTATAAAACAATGGGATGGATGGTATCAAAAATCCCTAGAAAGGATTGATAAAGAGGAAGCGAGTGCAGGCGAAATATATAACAACGAATCTTTAGAGGCTTTTGGTAATTTACAAAACAAAGTGCTCATGACAAATCCAGCTAATGGACAATTACAGTTAGTAGAGATGGGTAAAGCACCAGATGGTACTTATACTAAAATGCCAGATTTGAAAAAGAATCCTAGCAAAGTAGTTAGTCCACATGCTATCAACCTTCGTATGAATATGAAGTCAAACAAAAAAGTTTTGACAGATGAGGTTAAAAAGCTAGTTGATCCAATGGGTAGAATCATTAAATCTTTTACTGATGAAGATGGTAAATTGTTTTCTAAAGAAGGGTTTAGATATAAAGACAGTCAAGATGTAGAAAGAACATATGCGGATTGGCTTACTTCTTCTTCTAATGCACTGACAGCAACTAATGATGACCAAATGCAAATATTAGCAGGTCAAGGATATCATATAGCACAGAGTGTAGAGGAGTTTAAAGAAAAACATGGAGATGATACTTCTAAAATGATTTTAGTTAGTTATGCCTCTGGCACACCAGTGTACAGTTTAGTGGATGCTAATGGAAAAGAAATAAAAGGCGCTTTAGAAAAAGAAGCAAAAAACAAGCAAGATTCGCGTTAGATGATCAAATAGATGACATGACTAAGGTAGATCAAGAAGACAAGAGACCACCATCTGAAATAGATGAGGAAGATACTCTTATTGGATTTATGGATGATGTAAACGCGTTGATATCTGATGACAAAGAAACATTTGATGCCACTGCTCAAGATAGGATTATTTCTATGAACAATAGGGCTAGAGAAAAAGGGGGTAGAATGATTGACAATATTGATAGAAATGATGATCAAATTGTGGTTACTTACCAAGATGGATCAAAAGAATATGTTGAAAGAAAAGCAGAGGATGGTACACCACTAGATGCACAAACACAATCAAGAAAATTATGGAGACTAATTACTAATTTAGAAGACAGTTCGTATAGAAAAGCTATCAAACTATATGAAGATGAAGGTGGATTTAGGTCTTCAGATAGAGAGGCAACAAGAGAAGAGAATAGACTATTCCTTACAACACAAAAAGCTGAAGATGTTTTAGCTAACAAGGGTATGAAACCAGGGGATGATGGTTATGAAGATGCATTAAAAATTGAGATTGCTACTCAAGATAAAAATGTAACTGAAGAGGAGGTTGCGGCAATAAGAAGAAGAGTGCTTAAAGGTAAAAATATTAAATCATACTCTTCATTACCATCTATAGGAATGAAAGATGGTAAATTAGAAAAAAACAATAAGAGTGTTATTGGATTTGGGGAGGATGGTAAAACTATGAAAACAGGAACTGAACTTCTGGAAGAAAAATTAGGTAATAGTATACGTTGGAATAGAGATTCTGTAATTACAAAAGTATTAGATGATGTTTTAAAATTATACTTACCAAAATCATTACGACCAGGAGCAAAAGTAACTTATGAAACAAATGATAATGGAGATGATTTAGTTATACAATACTATGATGCAAAAGGTGAGTTACAAGAAATAAGTAAAGAGGTTGCGCCAGCTGGCTTTTTTGTAAATGGCAACTTAAGATCATCAGATTTAAATGATATAATTTATGATGCATCTAAAGAAATATTAGATCAAGAAAACGCTAGAAGAAGCACAAGAAACAAAAGAGGGGTATCTAAAGAAGTAATAAAGTTTAACTAAAATGGATAAGTTTAAAGAACTATATCAATACCTCGTTGATAACGGGATGACTGACTTGTCTGAAGAAGAGTTTAAAGTTGAATATGCTCAAGGAACAGATAAAAACACCACATTATTTACTTACCTACAAGATAATGAATTAACCGATTTAGATCAACAGGCATTTAATTCTAAATACTTTCCACCACAAACACAAGTAGATGTTGATGTTGTTGCTGATGTGGCTACAGATGTAAAAGATGGTCAAGAGGTTGATTCATCTACAATGGTAGAAGAAACTGTTGCTTATGATCCTAGAGAGCAAGGAATGGATGACACAATATCCTATAATAACAATGCTACTGTTTTTGAAAAATCACTAGCATATGTTACTCCAGATTTAATTGACAGGGAAGAGGAAGAGGTGGTTAACAGAATGAATTATCATTTTGGCGACTATGGTTTTACCTTTGAAGAAGGTGGTGGATTTATGTCTGGGATGGATGGAATGAGTGTTCGTGCAGAAAATGGCGAAACCATGAATGTAAATCTTGATCCAGTATTTGGGGATTTATTCGGTGGTGAAACTCAAGAATCTAACAAGTTAAAAAAATTTTTAGAAAAGAATAAAAAAACTAACCCAGAGTTAGAGGCTTTTAATGCTGAGAATAATCGTAAAAGAAAAAAATACTTTAGCAAGAAAGCAGTTGATGAGGATTTAGATGATTTAAAAACTAAAGCTACTTCTATAAATAAACGAGCACAAGTTTATCAAACTGAAAAAACCAAGCATGAAGAGGCTATGGATGGCTTAATGATGGTGCCTCCACAAGAAAGAGGTGCTGAGTGGCAGTTAAAATACCAACAACAGTTAGCGGTTGGTAAAAGACTAAACGAACTTAAACAAACAGTATCTAACGAACTCAAGTCATATAGAACTATAGAAAAACAAGTTCATTCTGCTGTAGGAAACTACATGGAAATGAAATTAAATGATGGAGGTGGTCCTGGAACATTTTTAAAAGGTTTTTATAATAGTGTAGTTGGAAGAGGTATTTCTCAAATTTTTGCATATGGTGCTGATTTAGGAATAGACGGATTATATGGTATAGGTCAAGCTATAAATGAGGATTTTTCTTTACGAAGTCTATCTGGTGTGACTGAAGAAGAGAAAAAAGAAAGGTATATAACTATTGCAAAAGATTTAGGTTATGATGTTCCTGCTGATGTAATGGATAATGATGAGTCTTATCAAAACTGGTTGAACAGCCTAAGTGAAGAAGATGAGATGGCACTAGATGGTGATACTGATTTATTTACTTCACAATTAAATAAAGAAGGGAGAAAGGCATTAAAAGACTCTGGAAAAGAATTAAAAAACATTAATGGTCAGTTACAAATATATGATCCTAAAGGAGGAATATTAGGTAAAGGTGGGTATGAGGATGTTCCTGCAGATTATCTAGACAAAACCAAAAGAGACAAACTAGATAGATTAGTTTTGGATGCAGAAGTTAAGTCGGCAAAAAAACCTACTAAAGAGTTTATTAAAAAGAACTGGAATCAATTATTGTCTTTTGATGATGTTTCTGATGAAAAAATTGCTGAAATGCGAGAAGACAGTATTATAGCCGAGGGTTTATTAGGCTTAGGTGAGTCATTACCAGCTATAGGGTTGTCATTAGCTTCAAGAGGTAGAATAAAAGCAACTGGACAATTTTCCAATGTAAGAAACATAGCTGGGAGAATACTAGGGTTAGACTCTAAAGGCGGTGTTGCGCAAGTGTTAGCTTTTTCAGCTTTACAAGCTGAGGCAATGCAAGAGGAGATGGATGCTGATGAAGATTTTAAATATGTTACAGAAGGAGAAAGAAAATTAATTTTAGGCCCTACTGCATTAACAGTAGCAATATTAGAAAGATATGGTCTAAGAAATATCGTTGGGAATAAAACTATGATGACTGGATTAATGAATCAAGTTACTAAGGTTTTACCTCAAGGTGCATCCGCCGCACTATATAAATCTACATTAGAAAAAATAGTTAAAAGTAATATTGCAAAAGGAATATACACTAATAAAGGAGTAAAGTTTAGTACTTCTGTAGCAAAAGCAGCCTTAGCTGAAGCAGAAACAGGAGGCTTACAACAGATAGCAGAAATGGGCTACAAGGATATATGGAATGATATGAACGAAAAAGACATGTTCGATCAACCAGAAATGTGGTCTAAAGAGTTTTGGCAAGAAGCTAAACATGCTGCAATGGCCGAAGCAGTAGGTGGGTTTGTTATGGGTATACCAGGGGGTATAGTAAATGCTTATAAGGTTGGTGAAACTGATAATATATCAGATGCAACATTAGAGTTGTTTGATGCAATAAGAGGTGATAATATTACCATGAAAGCATACAAAGAACAATTAGATCTTCAAGTGGCTGATGGTACAAAAACACAAAAAGAAGCTGATGAAGAGTTATTGCAATTTGAAACTTTATCTGGTGCGGCAAACACTATACCAGTGGATTTAGATATAACTGCTAGAAAAAAAGCATTAGGATTAATTTTTGAAAGACAAGGTCTTGAAGCAGAAATGGAAGGGATGGATAAAGACCTAGGTTCTTACAAGAAAAAAGAAGCTAGAGTTCAAGAAATTAAAAATGAATTATCACAAATTGGAAGTGAACAAGCTAATGATTCTGCATCGCTAGAAAAGGAAAGTGAAAATATCCCTACATTTGTTTCTGAAGAAAAAATTACTAGAGAGGAATTAAATGAGCCTGATACTTTTACTCACAGAACAATGAGTAAAGATGCAATTACTAGTTGGGCTGATGGAGGTCAAGTGATTGGGAAAAAAGAAGATTTAGAAGATTTTGACTCTAGAGTACCCAATAACCCATTAGAAGCGGCATCAAAAAAAGAAGGCTTCAATAGGCAGTCTCCTAATTTTCAAAAAGGTGGTGTTTATTCTGGAAAATTAAAACCTGGAGAGTTTGTTGTTGTTGCTAAAGGAGAAAATAAATTTATACCCAGTTCAAGTTTTCAAAACAGAAAAACTTTTGAAAAAAGTGGTGGAATTTCAACTTTAAAACCAGATTCAAGAGATTTATCTAATTTTAATTTATATAAAGTAAATGAAAAAGGAGAGTTAGTAAAACAAAATTGGAACAATTATAAAACAAGTAAAAATGCCATTCAAAAGTCAAAAACAACGAGCATGGATGTACGCCAATCTCCCGGAGATGGCAAAACGATGGGAAAAGGAAACAAAGGGACCGCTACCCAACAGAGCACCCAAGAAAACCAAGATGCGTCTCAAACGAAATCGGAAGAGAAAGTAACTAAAGAAGAACAAGAAGATATTGACGCCTTTTTTGGTGAAGAGGTTGGGCTTGAGGTTGAGTCTAGTTCTGACAACTTATCTATAAACCGTCAACAAAAAGATGGTAGCAAGGTTAAAGACACTAAACTAAGCACACAAATCATAAGAAGAGCCAAGTTAGCTGCAAAAGCTATAAAAAAAATTGCTCCAAATGTAAAAATGGTGCTACACCAAACAACAGAAGAGTTTGAAAAGTATGCACCTAAAGGAAGGGGATATTATAATCCAAATAGTAAAGTAATTCATATTAACTTAGCAAATGCAAAAAACAACACTGTAGCTCATGAGGTATTTCATGCAGTGTTTTTAGAAAAGATTGCTGGTGGTGACAAAGCTGCAATAGCCGCAGCCGACAGATTAATTAAATCTGTTAGAAAAAGTTTGCCTAATGATTCTATGTTGGCAAAACGAATAGATGCATTTGCTGAAAATTATAAAGACAGTGCATTTCAAAGTGAAGAAAGAGTAGCTGAGTTATTTTCTTTAATGGCTACAGAGTACAAATCCCTTACAAAACCTGCTAAAAACAGAGTAATCGAGTTTATTAAAAGTGTAGCAAAAAAATTAGGTATAAAAATTCCTAATGATTTTACAAGCACTGATGAAGCAGTTGTTGATTTTTTAAATACATTTTCTAAAAAAGTGCAGTCTGGTGAAGAAGTTGTTGAGTCTGATTTAGCAGCATTAGATGAAATAAATGAGCAACTAGCTCAAGATGGTACTGCACCAATTGGCAATCCAACTGAAATAAATAAACCACAAAAAGGAAGACAATCTAAAATAAAATTTAATGATAGTTATCCTTTATCCTTAGTAACCCCAGACAAGAAAATAGATATAAATAGACTTATTGATAATATTTCTAATAAAAAACAAAAGGTTTGGTTTTGGGTTGCAGATCAGTTAGGGTTAGGTAATGTAGATGGAATTGAAATGGATGCTGGACCAAGTTTTTCTTTACAACCAGAAAACTTAAAGAAAAAAACCATATGGGCAAGTGGCTTAGATAATTCAAAATTAAGCAAAAACATAGATGCAGCCGATTATATTTTTATAATAAGTGGATCACCAGAAACTAGTAAATTGTTCAATAAAAAAGTATTTGATAGGTATACTAAAGATTTAGGTGATTATGCAAAATTTAAAAAAGATGCATTAGCAACTAATCCAACAAAAGCAATAAGAGATAGTCTAGAAGAATTTGATAGTTGGTCGGCAATGAGAAAAAGTCCAAAGAGAAAAAACTTCTTAATAGCTCTAAACGAACAAAGCAGAAAACCTAACACTAAATTTCATGCATTAATAAATAATCTAGGAGGATTTGTAAGCCCTCAATCATTAAGAGATGGGTTTTACAGAGATAATAATTTTGCTCAAAATGATATAATGATGGTGTTAAAGCCAACAGGATTAGGAGGTAAGTCAAATCATTCTACTTATTCTACAGACATCTTAGGGGATGTTGTGGGAGTTCCTGATGTAAAAATAAACGCTAGAGAAATAGTTCCAGAAGACATAAAGAAGAAAATAGAAGGAACAAATATTTCAGTGCAAACTTCTAGTATAGCTCCTTATGGTGGTTCTACTCAAACAGCAGTAAAAACCATTACTAAACCTCAAGAAGGCAGGCAACAAAGAGATACACTTACTAAGATAAATGTGTTTTATAATATGAATAAAAGTGGGTTTTTTAGTCCACAAGTAGATACATATAGATTACAAAAAGAATTAGATGCTTTAAATCAAGGTTATAAATTAAGACAAGCACCATACAATCAGTATGGGCAAGGTGGAGGATACTCTATATATGACTCTAGAGGTAAAAGAGTAAGACCACCTAAAGACAGTGAGTATAGACAAGGTAGGCAACAGAAGATGGATAAAGAAAACGATCTTCTAAAGATTATTATTATAGGTAGAGAACAAGCTGGGTTTAGAGATGCCGCAATTAAAGATTATCTAAAAAGAAGAAAAAAAGAAGTAAATGGCAAGTTAGTTCCTGCATATTCTGCATCAGAAATAAATAACGCTATGGAGGTGGTGCAAGGATTTGAAGGTGAGTCATACTTATTTACTGAATTTCCAAAAAGTTTTAACAACATGGAAGGTGGCTTTTTAGCTGGTCTAAAATTGTTAAAAAAGGTAAATACATATTATAAAAGACTTATAAAAGCTAACAACAAAAAGAAATCTGTAGTGGTAAAAGGTACACCACTAACAGAAGAACAGATTAGACAAAAAGTAATAGACTACTTTACTGGCTTACAAGAATATCAAAATGAAGGTGCTCAAGGTAATAGGTTGACTGCACAACAAATGGCTATGGAAAAAGATTTGTTAGAGTTGTTACTTCCTGATCCATTAAAAGCTAACCCACAAAGAATAAGAGCTATAAACAAAAGAATAAAAGAAATAAAGTTTGATGAAAAAAATATTAAAGCTGTACAGAGAGCATTAAGAAATTACATTCGATCAGTTCTTCCAAGAGATTTGTATACTAAAAGTGAAATAGTTTCTTTAATTGATAAAGTAAACAGAATAAATAAAACTAATTTCGACTCAGTGAAAGATGAAGTTTTTAAGGTGGTTACATCTAAAACTAATAAATCTTTACAAGAATCTATTTTTAATATTTTAAATAGAAAATTTACTACCATACAGTCAGGTAGACTTAAAGGGGTTAGTATTGATAATGAAACTAGAAAGAAAATAGAAAGAATTAATTCTATGATTGTTAATCCAAAATCCACTGCCGATGAGATAATGGAAGCTAATGAACAACTTTTAAAAGAATATAATTCTATTGCTAAAGAAGAAATTTCAGTAAACAAAGAAACTAGAACTCAAGCAAAGAGTAGTTTGGATGAAGATGCATTAAGTAGATTAGCTGAAATTACTATTGCTATGCAAGTGAACAATTCATTTTTAGCAGAAATGAATGATCCTAATAAAACCACCTTATTGTCTGAGGTGTTAAATTCTTTGAATCAAATGCAAGAGACTGGTAGGGCAAACTTAGAATATGTTCTTCTTAATGATGCAATTACCTACAGAGAAAATGAAAGGAAAGTTTTTAAAGAAATGACGGGTATAAATTTAGATGCAAAACAATCTTTAATAGACCAAGGGATACCTGAAAATGAAATAACAGAGGTCATGATTAATGTAGAGTTTAACAAGCTTAAGCAAGATGTCTCTGTTGATGCTAAAAGAAAGGGTGGTTTGAAACCCCCAACAGTTAGAAAAAGATTTCAAAACCTTATTAATAAAATGCTTAACAGTATTGATCGTAATATATTTGCATCAGCTGAAGATTTAACAGGTTTAATAGATAGAATTGTAACTCAACCAGGAGAATTATTTGAAGGTGATACACAGACTATAGTACAAAAAGCAGTAAGAGAAGCTACTAGAATGTACAAGGCTAGAATGATGGGACAAAAGGATATTTATGAAGCGAAAATGACTGAGTTATTTGGTAAAAGATGGTTAAAAAACAATGCTAAAAATTCTCAACAAACTGAGACTATAATAATTAGTCAAGCTAAAAATGACCAACTAGTAAAAGAAAAGGAAACGGTCATGGCTGATAAATCTTTAACAAGCGGAGAACGAACTGCAAAGGTTAAAAAATTAGATGAAGCTATAGATACTAATACTATTTATATAAGTCAAAATCAGTTAATGTATTACTATTCACAAATGCAAGATCCTTCGCTTCAAGAAAGTTTTATAAACACTTTTGCTCCTACTGGTAATTATAAAAATGAATTTGATTCTAGAATCAAAAAGGAAATAGAAGACAAGTTAGACTCTAGATTAAAAGAATTTTCTAGTTGGATGATAAATGATTATTATCCGTCTTTATATAATCACTACAACGAAACATACAAACAGATTTATAGGACAGACATGCCATGGAATCAGTTTTATGCAGGTAGAGTTTATAGAAAAAATGCTAATGATTCTGAAGGTTTAGATTTATTAGCAGACAATAATAATACTTGGATGACAAATGTTGGTGCTGCAAGTTCTAAAGTTAGATTACAAAACTCTAATCCAATATCAATGGTAGATGGAATGGATGCTTTAGTTAATTATACAAAAGACATGGAGTATTTTGCTGCATATGCAGTACCAGTGAGAAATATTAATAAAATATTTACATCTCCTGCTATAAAGGAAACTATTCAAGATAAGTACGGAAACGATGTTTGGAAATATATTAATGATGCAGTAGAAAAAATTGCAAACAAAGGTGTGCAGAATCAAGGTGAAACAAAGGTTATAAATTTATTCAACAATACATTTTTATTATCTCGCCTTGGATTAAATCCTACCCTAACTTTAAAACAGTTGACTTCATTTGTAACCTATGGGAATGAAATAGGTTATATGAACTGGGTAAAAAACAGTGCAATAAGTTTAGCAAGTATAAAAACAAACTTTAGAGAAGTTATGGACAACTCTGTTATCTTACAAGATAGATATGGTAAACCTATAACTAGAGCTGTAGAAAATTATTCTGACAGTAAGTTTGAGGAAATGAATGCAAGAGATTTTTCTAATTTCGGACTAGGTAAGCAGAACTTAGATAAAATTACAAAAGTTTTAATGTTTACAACTATGACTGGAGATAAAGGTGCCATCTTAATTGGTGGTATACCTAATTATGTGTATTATAAAAACCAGTATAAAAAGAAAAATCCTAATGCATCTAAACAAGAAGTAATTGATTATGCAATAAGAAAGTTTGAACAAGATACATTAAGGACTCAACAGTCATATGATTTACAGGATAAAGATTATTACCAAGGTAAAGGTGCTATGACTAGAGCATTCAATATGTTCTTGACTACACCAAAACAATACTTTAGAAAAGAAATTATTGCAATGAGAAACATATATAGACTTGCAACAAGTGGAGGGTTCCTGTCTGCAAAAAACGCCGAATCAGGAAGAGGAACAATGTTTGAAAATTTACGAACACTAGGTGTGTATCATGTAGTTATGCCAGTATTTTTTCAATGGGTGTCATCTGGTTTCCCTGGGTTAGCAAGGGGGTGGGATGATGAAGATACTGATGATATTGCTTTTGCAGCTATGCTTGGTAATTTGAATGCATTGTTTATTTATGGTAAAATAGCTGAGACAATAGTAGATGCTGCAGCTGGTAAACCTTGGGTGGATAAACCTTCTACAATACCAGTTTTAGGACAAACTGCATTGCTAGGCGATTTATATGTAAGAATGAAAAATTCTAAATCTCCTGCAAAACAACAAGAGAATTTTAATAAATTAATGTCAGAACTAGTAGCAACAACTGGTATACCAGCACCACAGATGAAAAGGTTTTATGATAACTGGAGTAAACTAGATGAGAGTAAAAGTTTCGGTGACTTTGTTTTAAAACTATTTAACTTTTCTCAATATGCTCAAAAGAAAAAGAAAAAAGGT
>Ga0098045_1000474_pt1 | contig 15952 bp, 30 predicted proteins | sample 11_taG_FD_77071 | JGI IMG/M metagenome (GOLD analysis project Ga0098045, IMG submission 77071) | Marine viral communities from the Subarctic Pacific Ocean - 11_ETSP_OMZ_AT15265 metaG | ecosystem: Environmental > Aquatic > Marine > Oceanic | place: Pacific Ocean | collected 2015-01-16 | reverse complement strand
CGATCCAAACGCCAGCCATACACTTTGGTTGGATCAACCTCAATCCAATATGGACGACGGTTTAATGCACGCTCTTCTGCAAGGCTTCGGGCTTCTGTTGGAGCGGGAAAGTCAACCAACGTATGACAATGGCCATAGGTCAGAGCACAAATCACCAGACGACGTGCATACTCATCCAGATCTGAACCACAGCCATCAACATCTTTGTTGAAAACTTCTGTCCAATATGGATCGCCAACAATATTGATTGGCTTACGCAGAATTAAACCTGCCGCCGCTCGAATCAACCGTTGGGTATATGGCGTAAATACAGCACGATTTACACGCGCTAGATACGCGGAATAATCTTCGCGAGGCTCTAATGGCAGAAATGCTTCGCTGTTATCACGTAAATACTCAGTGCCAGAGACCACGGCTTTCATGATTTCCCAGCCTTTCATCTGGTCAATCACTGCCCGTGTTCGGACAAATGGACTGTCAACACTCCCCATGTAGGAGCTGCTGACCAAATGGGTCCGAACGAGCCCTGGGACGGAGTAAGTCATGTCATTATTTTAACCATTGATTAGTTGTTGCAACCCCATCTCCTTCGAGCAGCTTTGCCTCGTTCTCCAGTCCAACTCTTGCTGCGAGCACAAAAAGATTTCTTACGCGCTGCTTCTTTCTTGGTTTTAGGCTTGCCGGTGACAGGTGCTTTTAGATTTGAGCCGGTTTCTTTATTATATTTAGCCCTGCCTTTTGCAGTCAGTCCTGCACCTTTACTTGCTGGAAGTTTTTCACCACGGCCAACACTAAGATTTGGCCCTTTTTTACGCTTTTTCTTTTCAGCCATTACTTCTTCTTTTTGGGTGGCTTTTTAGCGGTTTTAGCAGATTTTTTGAAGTCTTTTGCGGTTGGTGCGCCAGGATCGCCCGCTTTTCTCATCTTTTCGCCAGATCCAGCCGCAATTCGCTTCTTTTTGGCTGCGATATTTGCGTACAGCCCTTTTTTCTTTTTGGCGGGGCGGCCTTTCTTGCTGCCGTAGGTTCCGGGGCCTTGGGGCATGACAGATGGGCAGTAGGGTTGCTTCAGTCTAACGCTTACTTTTTCTTCTTACTAGTGGTCTTCTTCTTGCTCTTACGAACAGCCTTCATATAGCCCTCACACCGCTTTGTCGCAGCACTTTTCTTGTCAGCCATCTCGATAAGCAATAACTAATGACCTAGTCTAGGCTTTCGTGCCAATCAATAGCTACTTTGAAGTGCCCCAAATGCGGATCGTTTCGCGTGCATGTCGTTACGACTAAGAAAACTGTTGAAGGGCCGTATGAAACTGTGCGTCGGAGGCACTGCACCAGTTGTGATTTTCGCTGGTACACCGCACAAGCACCAGAAGTAAACATCGGTGCTTACCTGCATTGGGAGGGAGATATGGTTCGAGTGCCTTTAACAGCAAGCTGCTGCTCTAGTACAAGCGATAAGACGTAGTGCCCATTGCTTCTGGTTTTGCCAAATTAAATTGTTGCAAAACTAAATAGCCAAATGCGTCAAATGCGTGGTCTACTCCCAAATTTTTGTTAGGTAGGCCGGTGTTTGGTGTGTAAGTTAGTGTTCTTAAATCCTTGATTAGTTGTTTGCAACGTGGGTGAATTACCGTTCTTCGCGTTCCAGCAGCATCAAATAAGGCAGTATTTACAGCTGTAATTTTGTCGCGTATTTTCCAAGGTGCTTTTGGTGATTGAACGTTAAAGCCGCTGCGGCGTAAAATCGTGTGGTCTGTTACGCCAATGCCAGAAGTTTTTCTTGCGCCGCCTGTAGGGTCCGGGCACGCGATTACGCGACGATCCACGCCATAGCGGCGGGTTACTTCTTCTGCGAAATCCCAGGTTGTCGCTCCACCGCGCAGCATGATTTCGTCGAAGACGTACAGCGTTTCGTTGTCTTTTACGGCGCAAATGCCACTCATTGGGTCAACGTTGAAGTCAACGCCTAGTAGTAAGGGCAAGACCTTGATGTCTTTGGCTTCGGTGGATATGTTTTCGTCGCTGAAACTTATGGCGACTAAGCCTGTAAGGTTCTCGAAGCTGGCTTCAAATTCTTGGCGGAATGTACGAGAGTCAAGTTGGGCTCGGGCTGCTTCAACTTCATGGGCAGGGACGTTGCCGCCCTCAATTGTTGTGTAGCACCAGCGGATCCAGTCGCCTGTTTTGTCTTCTTCGCAGTAGCACCACAGGTCGTAGAACCAGCTGGCCGTTCCATCCGGGGTAGAGATGAAAAGTGCCCAGCCTTGTTTGTCTGCTAGAGCGGGGCGGATGACCTCGAACCAAACTTCTGATTCCATGAAGGCGGCTTCGTCTAGCACTACTCCTGCTAAAGATCGGCCACGAAGCGCCATTGCGTTTTCTGTGCCTTTTAGTTCGATCGTGGAGTCGTTTACAAGATCTAGGCGTAAGTCAGTTTCGTTCTTGGAGCGTATGTATTCCTTCGGGATTGTCTTTTTTAACGTTTTCCAGGCAATGTCCTTTGCCATTCGGTATGTCGGGGCGCAGTAAAAATAGGTTTCGCCCGGACGTTCCAGGGCTTTGGTGAATAATTCGATGCAGGAGAGGTAGGACTTGCCGAAGCGACGGCCTGCAACCAATATGCGGAATCTTTCTTTGGCGCTAAATACAGTTCCTTGGGCGGGACGAAGGCTTATATCGAGTGTTTTCGCCAAAAGTGTTATTTACTCGGGTTTTTCGATCTTAACGTGGATTTCAGGTAATGTGCTACTTTCTTCCACCTGATCGCAACCGACCATACGTGCCAGGGAATCGAGGACGTTGGCAGCTGTTTGCATTTGGCCTCGTTTTACGGCGGAGTTGTAGAGGCGGGAGCGCATAGAAAATATTCTGGAGGCCATATCTTCGCGTTCGCGCTCAAAATCTTCGCGATTTAGGACTTGGACTGCTTTCCAATCGCGGAATGCAGTGGCACGTCCCACCTGTTCTTTGCTTGCGTGGTCGAGTACCAGTTGAAGAGCGGGTAAACCCTCTAATTGGCGGCGATATAGGCGAAGAATGCGGGCTTCTTGGATGTCCTTCGGGTTTTTTGGACCACCGATTCTTTTTACTACCTTCTCTTCGGTGGTGTTTTCGTCCATAACTAGGAAACAACCTTTGCAGCCACAATAGCAACATGTAAAGCCATATCTAGGGGTCTATTTTGTTTTGGGGGTGTAGCACATAAGAAGTGTGTTTTTTGACCCCTGCCCCCGGGTAGCACAATAGATAGGTTTGGCAGTATTTATTTAAGTCCCCTGGGGGATCCTTTAGCAATTGTTAAGATTGCTACCCCACCCCCTCTGGCCGATGATAATGTGCTACACTATAGACATGGAGGGAGGGGCACCAGGAGTCCACCTTCAGTAACAGAACCTAGAAAACTGCATAGCAGAAGCACGCGATTTCGCGGGAGACTCCATGCGCCTTTATGCCCGGCGCTGTGGCAATCAGTCAATCTCGCACCGCGTGTGATGGAGCACAATGTCCTTCATTCTATCACTTAAATGAAAGCTTCAACCGTTCAAACGTTCCGTGGTCTGGCCGCCTGTGCTGTGCATCTCTACTCGAGTTCATACAGTGACGACAGCCGGATCACGATCCGTGATACTAACAACGACGATAAGCTCGAGCTTGAGGGTTTGACCAATGCTGTCCTGCGTGGTGCAGTGCTTGGTTACGTCAAAGAGCTCGGGTATCGCAAGGAAGACGAGGAAGCGGCAAAGTTTCTGCGGAAGCTATCCACCGAGCTAGCCAAAGCTCTGCCTCAGGAGGTAGTACAATGAACCATACGGTTTACTGCTACTACGGCTGCAAGTTAGGCTGGGCTCGATTCAAGGGGTCCGGTCGCCCCAGGGTTAAAGCAGACGCGGAACGACTCGCCGTCCTATGGCGTCGAATCAATCCTCATCGTTGCTACAGAGCACACGCTCTCCCTGTTGAGCTTCCTTCTTTCATCTAATCAAACGCCCCAGGGTTCACGCTCTGGGGTTTTCTTTTACCCTAAATTTAAAGTGACTAACGAATTAAAGCGTCGGGTCGATCAACTTGACGGTTGTCAAGGCCATTGGGTTCTGATCGAAGATGGAAAACCTAGTCAAGTCTGGTGGGATCAATCCCATGATGAGTTGTTTACCCGTTGCATCGATAATGGCTGGCGGGAGTTGTCCCTCGGATTCGTTCCATCATTGTTCGGTTACAGCGATTACGGGACAACGGGCCTGGTGGGATTGTCAAACTTCAGGACATTTCTTGATTCAGACGATCCACACAACGCCATCCATGAGATTGGTTACGGTCACAACGGCTGCGGCATTGCGGTTGATATTCGATTTATCACTGATGAAATGATCGAATCAATCCAAGCCGTAGAGAGTTACCCGTTGCTATCTGACGATGACCATTCCGAACTGGAATCGGAGGGAATCTCAAAGTATTGGGAGACCGAGAGCGTCAGCGATCGCGTCGGAATGCTTCAGCAGTATGGGCTATGCATCTTTGCCGCTAGGCGTGATGACACTCCATGGCGGGACGGGTTCGACTGTATCCGTGACAGTATCACCGAATATTTAAATTCTTATCCAGCTTCAGCACTATGAACAACAAAACGGCCCCAATTAGGGGCCTTTTTAATGTCACCTAAAGTCGGAGATTGAAGAGCGTAGTTCACGGGCTTCGGCTTCCAGTGCATAAGCCCGTTCTGCCTTCTCTTTAAGTTCTTCTAGGGTGTAATCTACGCGGCGCTTGTAGCATTCCAGTAGCCGCGTCATAACGCCGGTTTGATCGTTGAAACGCGCCAGGTAGACATCAGCCGATAGGTTGATCGGGGTACCTTCTCCCCCTGGGTAGCAAGTCGCCCGAATGAACACGTTTAACGAGCCATAACGCCCCACCAGAGATAGAAAGGGTTTTCCTTGCAAGTTGTATCCGTTCTGCTGACAGTAGTGGTCAAACTGTTTTTGGAGCTTGGCAACCGCTCCACCGTGGCCGCTAGTCTTCCACACCTTTTGATCCTGCCAATCGCTGAGTAAACGCACCAGGTGACCTTCAGTAAGGTTGCAAAAAGCGTTGAACTGGTTACGGGCTTGGACTTGTTCCAGAGTTGCTTGCATGTTGCGGTGTTGGTTGAACTGATGCTACTGTAGCAGAGTAACCAACGAATACAACCGATGGACCACGACATTCTCAGAATCGAAGAGGTGGAGGTGATCCGATCGCACCACACCGGAGAGATTGAACTACGAGTTCACGCCATCGTTGGCGACATGGTGCAAACCGCTCCAGCAGCTTTGTATCCGCCTGACATTGCAGAGCCTGCCCAATACGGTCCAGCGCATTGCATGGCAACCGTCACGGTTTACCTAGATGACGTTCAGTGGGAGGTCGCAGAATGAAGCGCACCAATCAAGAAAGGGAAGCACAACTAGAGGAAGCGAAGCGACTCCTCGATATGGGCCTTAAACGGGCCGACGTAGCAGCAACGCTCCAACGTGACTACGGCTTAAGCAGAGCGACGGCTTATCGGGACTGTGAATCAGCCGATATTCAACGCTTCGCAGAAGATGCGGGAATCGATGCGGATTCCGTTCCAGGGATTAGCTACGAAGACAGGGACGCGTTGATGAGAATGACGCGCCAACTGTTAATCACTGCCTTTAAAGGTGGCAACGTTCAAGACTATGCACGTTTAGTGCGTGAATACGAAAGACTCGCCCGAATGGGTGGGTTGTCTCAAACAGTCTGAGATTTTGTCTCACTTACGTTCCAACATGAAAAACACCAGCATCGAGTTCACGTTCAGAGAGTTAGAAACGCTCCATGATTCCGTATTCATGGAAATGGGTTTCTTTGAAAATATTAGACAGTCTGATTGTGTCAAGTACAAAATGCTTCAAGCATTGCATCAAAAACTAAACACCTATCTGTATTCAGAAAAATGAACTTAACTGAGATCAAAACAGCCGTGATGGCTGGCAAAACGGTCCACTGGGCATCCAATGCCTACGTTGTTATCTACGCTCCAAAGACTGATGAGTTTCTGATCAAGTGCCTGCTCAATGACCATTGCATTGGGTTGACTTGGAAAGATGGCGTGACCATGAACGGCAAGCCGAGCCAATTCTTCATACCGTTCCAGTCCTAAGCAAAAGGCCAAGTCATTTGTAGATCAGCGGCATATATATCCTCATCGTTTATATCGATGGGGCGTTCTGCCACGTAGGCGTTGAACAGTTGCTTTAGACGTTCCAGAGTCATCCTTAATGCCCTGGCTTGTATAGCCACATTCATCTGTCCCGTATAGAGACATTCCAGTGCCTTACTTAGTTCTTTAGGGCTTGCTGGGCCGTATAAAGGTTCATTCTCTCTAACCATTGACACTCTGCCCCACGTAATTCTAACTCACTGAGCAACCGAACTTGAGGTGCTCCACTGCGTCGGGCTACTACAACCGCTCCACACTTGGGCTTTAACCCAGTCAGGTGCTGCAATCCCAGGGAATACGCTCCAGTCTGGCATATATAGTTTGACAACATTTCTTCACTACGGGCGTTAACGCTGGTCTTCCAATCAGCGATGCAGAGCTTGCCATCTAGGTCGATTAAAGCGTCAGCCGTTCCAGCCCAGCCTCGTGGGTCATGAATGGAAAATTCGATGGCATGAATGGCCGTTACGTTCTCTCCGATCCAAGACCGTAGACCTCGGGCGTACCCAGAGGCGCTCCAGGAGACCCTAGGAGCCCCCTGAATGGCTTTTTCGATTGCCCAGCTAGTGATTCCTTTGGGGGCACGTTCCAGGCCGTCATCTCCAGCCCTCCAGCTACCTCGCTTGTTTGCAGACTGTCGCGCCAGCTTTGCTGCCGTCTTGAGGACATATTCCGCGTGATTGTGCGCCAAAGTGCCGCGCTGGCAAGCAATGTCACGCTCCATGGGAGCAGTTGGGCGTTCCAGCCAGCGGTCGAGTGCATCTTTTTGCCATTGGGGTGAGGTTTCTTTGAGAATGTGTGTCACTGAGGCGTAAGACACGCCGGACTCATCGCGATACACACGGTGTGGACCAGAGTCGTCACGTTCCAGGGTCCAGCGGCGTAAACCAGCTAGTGCGTTTTGAGAATCAGTTGCTTGCATCTACCAAATCCATCTGATTCTTGAGCCAAGCCTTTTGTAGCTGATGAGCTTTGGGTTCTATCAAGTGCATCGAACTAACAATTCCAGTGATATTTCCTACTGAGATTGAAACTCTGCCGTCTTCCAAGATTGTGGTGATCGTCTCTGGTAAAGGTTTTTCGTAGTGACGATCAGGCATTGAAGGGCTAAAGCTGATTAATTGTATGCAATAAAAAAAGGGGCGGTTAAGCCCCTGAAACATGCTGTTTTACTCAGCACTGAATGGGTTGCCGTCATCCAGCATTCGATCAATGTCGAAGCCAGCTTCTAAGGCGTCGTCCCAGGCAGCTTTGGTTGCCTTTTCACTGCCTTTCTTTTGTGGGACAGGACGCAAGCTGTACTCACTTGCTTTGCCTGAACCCTCTTTGCCCAAAACAAAGTCGTGCTCCAGCAGATTGGAGTAATCCTCCATTTGGGAGATGCCGTCCAACTCACGAAGAATGCTCTTTTGAGTGATTTGGATTATTTCGACTCTTGCAGTCGTGTAGTTGTAAACCGGAGCAGCAACAGCAAATTTGCTGGGCTCGGCACTTTCACCATCGAAGCTCGCACGACGCTCAAAATTGTCACCCATTTCAGCTTCAATTTCTTCTGAAGTGGGATCCTGTACGAAACGGAACGGCTTCTTTTTGTCGTTGCCGTCTGTAGATACGCCCCAGCACTCGTAAAACTCGATTGGTTGGTCGCTGAGCAAAGCAAAGCGAACAGTCTCGCCAGAAGGAACTTTAGAAGGATTCAGATAAGGACGGTCGCCGCTGCCTGCTACCGCAGATGAGGCTTTTTTGGAAAGAAATGGCATTTTGTAGATGCTGAGGGCTGATTGCCCGGTGCTTTAAAAAGGTAGCACACTGACAGCGGGTGTCAACTGTTGTAGAATGAAAAAACCTCCAGGGCCGGAGAAGCCTCTGGAGGTAACTGTTGAACTACTAACCACGTCACTGTAGCAAATGGATCTCGTCAAATTTGTCCGCTCTTTGCCTGAAAATTGGGCTACTGGGCCTATCTACGCAAAAGGCGTTCCACTGCCGAAAACAGGCCACCCAGCTTGTGGCAAGTCTCCGCTTAACAAGGCTGGCACCGAACCACACAGGATTGTTCGCCCGTATGCGGCTGCCCGATATATCGAACAACAGCCTGATGTCTTCAAAGCGATCGGTGTCTACACAGGGCCATGTAGTGATGGGCTCGTAATTCTTGATGTTGACGCCAACCTTTCGATACTGAAAAAGAAGTGGGGCACGACTTTTAAGGATGTTCCAGTTGTTATTTCACCTAAGAAAAATGCTGCCAAATACCTGTTTCGTATTCCAGAGAAAAACTGGCATGAAGTTAGGGGTTTAGTGCTTTCTCAGACCAATGCTGGTTGGGAAGTTTTATGGGGCAAGCAGGGTGTAATTAGCGGTGCGTACCCAAAAGGTGGGGAATATGTTTTTAAAGGTGACATTAATGCTATTCCAGAGATTCCTGGGTGGCTTTTAGCAGAAATGCAGGAGTCTTTTAGAGAATATAACGAAAAAATTGAAGGTAGAACTATAAAGGATTTTAGGTATGCGTCACGTTCCAGGGAAGAGCTTATTGCTATTGCAAAGTCTTGTTTATCCGTAATTCAGCCCGAGGGACGGGGATCTGAAGATACTTGGTGGCGTATTGGAGCCATGCTTCATTCAGAGTTACCTAATGAGGATGGTTTAAATATTTGGCGGGAATGGTCTTTACAGGATGAAGAATATAGAGAGGATTGGGAGAATGACGACCCATGCCTTAAGCGTTGGGAAGCTGGGTTTAAATCCAATGGTGGACTGAGTTTTGGCAGTCTTATAAGTTATGCAGACCACTACGACCCAAAGCGTGCCCGATTTCAAAGGGACAATCTTGCATCGGTGGTGGCTGAAATCGATCAGACGCCAATAAGTTTCAGAGATGCAACGCTTTCATTTGAAGAAGCGATGAAGCAGATGGGTGAAGCTATGAAGATATCTAACCCTGGTAAACGTAACTTTGAAGCTAATAGAATTGCCCAAGAGTGTAAGTACAGGGATCAGGCAAAACTTGAGCAGGTTTATGCTGACCATATAGGATTTGAACAAGACGAAGGATCTTTTACATTGGATAAATTAAAAGGAAAAATAACTGGACGTGAATTTTTAATCCCTGATGTTCTTGCTAAGCCTGCTGTGGTTCTTATATATGCCGAAGGCGGTAAAGGAAAATCAACTGCTGCATGGACGCTGGCCAAGCACGTTGTAAATGGAACACCTTTTGTCGTTCGGGGTAAACACGTTCCAGTGCAAAAAGGTGGTTGCTTGATCTTGAATGGCGACCAGCCTTTGGATGATTTGGATAGCCAGCTTGATGAGGTTGAGTTTCCTCGCACGTCTGACGTGATGATCCATAACAACTGGAACTTGCAGTATTACGCCCAGTTCCAGGCTCTGATGACAGAGCGCAAACCAAAGATGGTCATCGTTGACTCCTTGATTGGTTGTTCTGGCGGACGTGCTTTTGATGAAAACAAGTCGGATTTTGCTACGCCGCTTTATTGGCTGACACGGAACAACGGGGTTTTATTTCCAGCGACCACGATTCTGATCATCCACCACGCAAACAAGCAGGGCGGTTTTAGGGGTACTACCGCTATTAGAGACGCCGTTACAGAGACCTGGAGGCTGTCTGAACCGACTGACAAGCAGTTAGAGAGCAACGACGCCACTACGCCCCACAGCCGGATCATCAGCGTTGAGAAGAGCCGCAGCGGACGTAGCGGAACAGCTCTGATCATGAAGCAGGAATCTGACCTGACTTTCTCCATCTCAGACTTCACCGCTGAAATTGACAGCACCAACACTTCACCGAGCGGGATCAGTGATCGGGTCTTGGCTCGGGTGCGCTCCATCTACCCACGATCCATCAGCAGAACAGAGCTGGACTCGGATCCGATTGTTGGCGGCAATGTTGCGGCTATACGGAAGTCGCTCCAGCGTTGGGTTAAGCGTGGGCTGATCGAAACTTCAGAAGGGGTGTTGATTAAAGGCAAAGGTGGGGACGTTCCACGGCTTTACAAAGCGGTTATTGAACAACCCCCACACACGCGCGTGCGCGGAGAGGGTAAGAAAAGTGTCCCACTTACACCTAAACCCAGTACTGGAGCGGATTCTGCAGTGGGACAAGCAGTGGGACAACCGCAAAAAACGGAGAAGGTGTCCCACTCATCAAAGACCAGTGGGACAGCCCCCACGAAAACAGTAAAGTGTCCCACTGCTAAACCTAGTGATACGAACGGATCTGCCTCAGTGGGACACTCAGATCAATATCCCCCCGCGAGGCGATCTCCAGAGGATCTTCACCAGCTCATGCTTAACGCCAACAAAATATGGGGCAGATGAAACGAAAGGCTGAACGCCCGAAGAATTACCACCTTCAAGGGGAACAGATGAACTGGGACGCGTTTCCGGGCAAGCAAGACAGCGTTGCTCGGAGAACATCCATAAAAGAATGGTGGAGTCTTTTAAACGAGTCTTTAGGAGATCCACCACTTGCTTGTCGGCTTACCGAAAACCCCAAAGTCGAGTACGAAATTTTTGTAAGTCACCCAGAATTAGCCTGGGACGTTTTTTGGGAAAGCCTGCGGTTGCGAGGAAAACTATAATGTGCTACGGTACCACTGTTATTTATCGAGCTGTGACAGAAAAACAAACCAATGCCACCATCAAGACCGCACACAATTACGGTGGTGCATTCATCAGTAAGCTGTCTGAAGCGGCACTGCTAGCTGATCCTCGTAATCGCTCCAGGGTTCTGGACGCGTTTCCAGAGATCGTGTCTAAATACGGACCCGGCAGTGCCTTTTACAACGAGTACCTTTAATGAAAGAAATTACAGTCCGCATTCCCGAAGAAGTTTTAGCTCAGGTAGACAAAGAAGCCGGGTCTAAACATATATCAAGAGCCCAGTTTATACGAGACAGACTTGTTCCCAGAGAAGCTAAAGATGTTGGGGACTATGGCCCTAAAGACTTCCACACTTTGGTAAGCCTGGTAAGGCGTAGAACGGGTAATGGCATGGACAGGAGACAACTAGAAAACGTTGTTGCCATTGTTTTTAATGAATTGGCTTCTTAACTGTGTTGCACGCTGGTGTTTTAAACAACGTCATGGTTCTATCAGGCGGTACCCCAGCGTGAGAGACAATGTTCAGTTTACCTACTGCAAAACGCTAATGACAGCAGACTGCATTACATACGAAAGGTTAGCTCTTGCGCGTTATACAAGCTATGACCCTGAAAACAGAGTCTTAGCTGTGGAACAAGTAACGTACCAGGATGACGCAGATGGTCACACAGAATTTCAATGCCAAGTTACAGCTGCTTTGAACTTTGGTATTGATGTGGCTGTTATGAGTTTTTACGATATAGATCATTTTCCATTCTTGGAACACATACTTACAGAGTAGTGTGCTACACTGCCAGAGTTGCTTGACACCACACATGTCTGACTCAGCAGCCCTCTACAGGGCACAAGAAAATCTCCGAATGATGGAAACCTGTCCTACTTGGTTCGACCACTTAGACAAGGTTGAGGCCGCTATGGCCGAAGAAAGCCGTGTTTATGACATCCGTGTTGCAGCCGGATGGGAGTTGGATGAAGGTGGCTGGTACGCCCCATGCCCCGAAACGGACCAAATGATTCACGAATGGGATTGGCTCGATCTGGGCTTGGCTTATCCCGAGGCAAGCAAATGAGTTACGACGTTCTCAGAGGGATAGAGCATCTGAACGAAATCGACACGGCTGTGTCCATTTGCTTTGACGTGGAAACGCTCCAGCTTCAACCTGAACAAGGGAAGCTCCGTTTAATACAGCTGGGCTGTCAGGTCAGAAAGATTATTGTTGTCATCGATTGTTTTGAATTAAATGAAAGCGACTGGGACGTGTTGGGCCGCTTCTTCAGCAACGGAGACCGTTTCTGGCTTGCCCATAACGCTGTGTTTGATATTGGGTGGCTTCAGCAGTACGACATCCACCCAAATCCGGCAAACCTCGGTTGCTCCATGCTGGCCAGCCGTCTTCTGTCCAACGGACTCCCCAATAGAAAACACAGCCTCAAAAGTGTTGTTAAAAAATATCTGAGCATTGATTTAGATAAGGAGCAGCAAAGATCGGATTGGTCTGGGAATTTAACCGATGAGCAAATTAACTATGCAGCTAAAGATGTAGAAGTCTTGTGCGAATTAGATAGTATACTAAAACAAGAATTAGCCGAATTTAGTCTTGCTGGTGCTTACAGACTAGAGTGTTTAGCTTTACCTGCTATGGCGCAAATGCAAAGAACAGGGTTGCCTTGGAACGGGAAAAGACTTAATGGTAAGAAAATAGATTACGAGCATGATATACAGGAATATGCAAAGGATTTTGTTCGGATGCTGGATGCAGCTCTTCCAAAATCAGATAAGCTACCCAGGGATGAGGATGACACATTTAATTTACGTCCCAGGGACGAAGGCAGCGTGCGAGCTGGGACTAAAAAATACAAAGGTTTTAACTTAAATAGCCCAAAACAGTTGAAGGAAAAGCTATCTGCTGTACTTAAGTGCAAACTTGATAGTGTTTCAAGGCAGTCCCTGCGTGAGTTTGCGGGGCATCACCCTGTTATTCAAGTTTATTTGGATTGGAAAAAAGCTGAAAAGAGACGCCAAATGATTACTTCAATACAAGAAAAAATGCAGCCTGACGGTTTTGTTAGAGCTAGTTACATGCAGTTGGGCGCAGAAACGGGAAGGATGACATGTTTTAATCCCAATAACCAACAGATACCTAAAGATCCGCAGTTTCGTGGATGCGTAGAGGCTCCTGAAGGTTGGCTTTTGGTGGATGCTGACTTTAGTCAAATGGAATTAAAGCTGGCTGCTGCTATAGCTAAAGATGAAAAGATGAGTCAAGCGTTTAAAGACGGTCAAGACCTGCATAGTGTTACAGCTGAATCTATTGGGTGTACGCGCCAAATAGCAAAGTCAGCAAACTTCGGTCTTTTATATGGTTCTGGGCCAAGCGGTCTTAGAAATTACGCTGCAGGTATGGGGGTAAGCATGACTTTAGAGGAGGCCACAAAAATTAGATCTGATTGGTTTAAAGCTTTTGACGGTATTGCTTCTTGGCACAAAGATATGTCTAAAGAAGCTGAAGAGTCTAATTGCATAAGTCAAATACGCGTACCTGTATCTGGTATGAAACGAGAGTTATTAGCAGACATGAATAGGTTGACTATTAGATGTAATACACCGGTTCAGGGTGCTGGTGCCGCCATCCTTAAACTTGCTCTTGGCAACCTCTGGCCTTTGGTTAAAGAAGCGGGGGAAGACACGGTAAAAATTGCTGCTGCTGTGCATGATGAAATTTTGCTTCTAGTTCGGGAGGAGGCAGCCGAAGAGTGGGCAAAAACCCTAAAACAAGTAATGGAGGAGGCCGAAGCTCACTGGCTTGGTGACATACCAGCGTTAGCAGAGGTTTCTACTGGTAAAACTTGGGAGGAAACTCACTGATGATCAGCGTTTACTGCACAGACATAGGGTGGTTTTCTTCTTGTAAAGGCACGGTAATGTATCACAAGGATTTGCAGGAGGCTATGGATGCCGCTTACAGGAAGGCAAATAGTGATGGAGCGTTTAAAAAAGGCAATACGCACCGCTACTGCAGGTGATCTTCAGCGAGCTGCAATGTTTTTAGAAGAAGCAAAAAAAGTAAGGGCGGGATGCACGAACCAGCGTGCTCAAGCTCGTCGTGCCCAATCAACTGCTTGGAAAAAGAAAACCGATTCTTCTATTACATGGTAATATAGTTGTAGCACTCTGAACAACATGGCCCTTCGACACGGCAATAAAACTTACTTTCAAATCTTGTTGGATCCTCATCGAGCAGAAATGATTCAAGAAGCTGCAGCAAAAGAAGATAAAAGAGCCACGGCTTGGATAAGAGAAGCTATTTACTCTGAACTAAAAAGATCTAGTCCTACTTCTTTATATAACGAGGCTATGGCTAAAGATCAGGCAGAGTGGAGACAATCTATTCGTAAACGCGTTGAAGGACGCGCTAAACAGAAGGATTGAAATGAGATACATACTAAGAACGCACCAGGATGAAGCTCTGTATTTGGCAGCCTTTTACAGAAACCCTAGGCAAGTTTGTTTGTTTACTCCTTTTTTAGAGGATGCTTGTAGCTATAAAAATAAAAGTATGGCTTTGGATGCCGCACGGCACTTAAAAAATCTATTTGACATTACAGCTGAACTATTGGATTCTCCCGAAAATGACTAACCCAAATTGGACTACAAGACCACAAGACAACATTGATGCGGCAATAGCAAGAGTGAAAGCAACTTTGCATGAGTCTGATCCAAAACTAACTACGCTTGAAAAGTCAATTAGACAGTCTTTTTTGCGTCGGAAAGCACGGCGTCCAATAAAGCAATGTGGCCAACCGCCTGTTTAAGCAATTTACCCTGATGCCATTGCTGACGTGCCATGGCAACACATAGCCGCGATAGCACGTCAATGTTTTCGCAGTCTTCTATTTCTCTGATACTACGTTCCAGGGTAAGTTCTTCTTCAAGGCTTTGAGTGACGTGCATCCATTCCATTGATGGATCGTAAGGCTCGTTTTTCGGAGGCATAAGGCTCCTCACTCTTAAATCGTATGTAATCACCTATAGCGGGAAATAACCAGTCCTGCACTGGTAAACAAGCTTGCCAATTCACAGGTTGAACGCAGTTCATCACGACTGTCGTCCAGAACGCACTGATATATCCCCAATTCATCGATCCACAAATACAGCCCAGCCGCTTGCTTCTCCTTCGATAGACCAACGCTGGTAAAACGCAGGACGCGACATCCTGATCAACTCACCAGATTTTGTGGTGTCATGGCCGCCATGATCCATATCTGGCTTGCCCATCGGATCCATTGCAATGAAGTCGTCTTTGTCGTAGCCAATGATTACGCTCCAATGACCGCAACCCTCGCTATCGCACACTGCTGGTTTGCCCTTAGTCAGATCGCCTTTATGCAACCAGCCAACCATGATTGGTCTGCCAGCATCGATCTCAATCTCAATGTCCTCAACCCTGGCATCTCTGCGAAACTGAGCGTCTAGGCCAAGTGATCTCAACGCAGAAACTTGAGCGTGGACTGCTGTCGTATCACCAAACTTTCGGCGTATATGTCGATAAGCGTCTTGGCTTTTGATGCCATGGTGGAACGCCACAACCATTGCGGCTGCTGCGTCAAAACACTCTCTATAGCCATAACCCGTGAGGCTATCTAGCTGGTTGTAGTACGGAACGCCATACACCTCTTGGTGGATGCCACTGGTCTTCCACATCTCAAACCACTCAGCTTCGTCGTCAAGTAGATCTTGATCGATGGAGCGCTCCAACTCCGCAATTGCAGCTAGCTGATGGGGATCGCCTTTTTTGAAGAACTGGAAAAACGGAAGGAGTGATAAGCCCACAACGATTACGACCCAAAGCCACATTTACTTCTCAACGCGATCTCCAGGGAACAGTAGATCCTGGACATACTTACAAGCCACATCGTCCAACTGGTTGTCAGTTTGCTCGCTGATCTTGATCAAGCAGTCAAGTAGCAGTTGTTTTACGGCCTTTGATTTGATGAAGCTAAACAGGATTGGCTTTAGAAGTAAAACCATGACAGCACTGTGTGTGCCGGAAGTCTAAGTCCGATTTGCGTGGCCTTCCAGTCGTGCAACATTCTGCTCCAGG
>Ga0098045_1000462_pt1 | contig 16209 bp, 21 predicted proteins | sample 11_taG_FD_77071 | JGI IMG/M metagenome (GOLD analysis project Ga0098045, IMG submission 77071) | Marine viral communities from the Subarctic Pacific Ocean - 11_ETSP_OMZ_AT15265 metaG | ecosystem: Environmental > Aquatic > Marine > Oceanic | place: Pacific Ocean | collected 2015-01-16 | reverse complement strand
TATTGTAGATAGCGGTGCGCTTGGTAATGCTAAGTTGATTGATATTCGTGCTAGTTTGCTAGATCCTACAGATGTTCGAGGCTTTCCTGCACCGGACCTAGCAAACAACAGAATGGTTTGGTTACCTCCTGTAGACTTTCCTACAGAAGCAGAAGCTGCAAAATACGACAATATTGTTATTTTGTTTGACGAACTTAACAGTGCCGCACAAAGTGTGCAAGCCGCACTTTATCAATTGATTCTCAACAAAAAGGTTGGTCAGTACGAACTTCCTAAAAACGTTAAGATTGTAGCAGCAGGTAACCGCGAGAGCGACAAAGGTGTTACATATCGTATGCCTACTCCGCTTGCTAACCGTTTTGTACATATTGAGGTACGTTCAGACTTTGATGCTTGGTTGGATTGGGCTGTTACTAACAAAATCCATGAGGATGTAGTTGGTTATATTTCGTTTGCTAAAGCAGACTTGTTTGATTTTGATCCACGTGCAAGTGGGCATGCTTTTGCTACTCCTCGCAGTTGGACTTTTGTAAGTCAGTTTTGCGAAGATGAAGATGTTTCAGATGCAGAACTAACTGACTTGGTTGCAGGTACAGTAGGTGAAGGCATTGCAGTAAAGTTTATGAATCATCGTAAGTTTGCCAAAGACCTTCCGCTTCCAACAGATATCCTTGCTGGTAAAGTTAAGGAGTGTAAAGTAAAAGAGATCTCTGCACAGTATGCACTTACAATTGGTATGTGTTATGAACTGCAAGATACTTTTGAGAAGATGGGCAAGGATGATGTCGATGGTTGGCACAAACTTGCAGATAACTTCTTCCGCTTTATGATGGACTTCTTCCCTACGGAGATGACTGTTATGGGTTGTCGTGTTGCTATTAACCAGTACAACTTGCCTTTCCAACCTGATAAGCTCAAGCACTTTGATGAGTTTTATGAGCGTTTTGGTAAGTATGTTGCTGCTAGTAATGAGGACTAATCCATGTATTTGAAAAAACAAACATTACAAGACGACTTTGGCATATGGTGGGATATGCCAAAGTATCGTAACAGAGATTTCGAAGCAAAACAATATGCTTCGAATATGATTACCAAAGTCAATGTGGGCAAGTATGGTTGGCCCGGGCCTGAGAAAGATGTAAAGTATTGGGTTGAATTAGACAATGGTAAAGTAGTTGGCTTCCGTCACGGTATAAGTGAGGGCGGTCAACGTAGAGCAAAGTATGCAGAATTTCCTGTGTACGAAAAAGGTTGACACTTACCTTAAAGGTGTTATTATATAAGTCATGGTCGAGTATGACCGCTAACCCCTAGGGCAAGATGCCCGCTAATGGAGACATTGATGAATACACATGCACAAAAGATTAACTCGCTTTATGACGTTGCCGAGAGCAACTTTGTAACACTGCAAGAACGCCTAGAAAAAGCACTTGCTAAAGCACCATTTTTCAAAGGACAACTCGAAGCAGTAGTAGACGAATTTCGTCGTCGTAACTGCATGCCACCATGTGAACGTGGGTGGACTAAGTTTGAAGATATTAATCTTTGTAATGCTATCAATGTCCCATTTAACACTATCTTAATTGATGAAACTATGCAACGTGAAGTTAACATGCGGCATATCCTTAAGATCCTGTCATACTTTTCAGAGTCGATGGTAATGGCTATCCAGGTATACGAAGATGAAAATCGTCCCGGTAGTTACATTGCATGGGATGGGCAGCATACCTCTATTGCACTGCACATTATCCTTACTAAAGTGTTTGGAGAACGTGCTGCTACTGCAATGGTTCCTGTTGTTGTGTATAGCGCAAAGCAGAAGTTAGAGATTCGCAGAAACTTTATTTTGCTTAATGGTGAGGCTAAAGAAACACTGGACTTTATTGATACCTACAAGCAGATGGTATATGGTGTAAAAGTTGATGGTGCTGAATATCCAGAATGGCTAGACACTGCACTTAAAAACGACTATCTTGCAGAAGCAGGACTGTTTGCTACACATGCTAAGTTTGGCGATGAAGACGAAGCCGGAGCATTCACACTACTTGCTGACACAATTATGTCAAAGAGCCTTAAGACTCGTAAAGATCCAGAAGTAACTCGTATGTTTGCGCAGTACTGGACTTACTTGAATGAAGCTCGTCCAGTTCGTGCTAAAGAAGCAAGGCAGTTGTTTGAATATTTTAACCTGTGTTTTGAGCAAGGTATTACAGTAGACAACGAATACTTACTAGAAATGGTATCCTTTACTAAAGAGTTTTTTGAAGCAAACTTTGGTGAAGATGGTGTGTTCTGGGATAAAGTAAAGATGTCATATACACGTTGGTATGCACAGGCTAATAAAGAGAGCTATGCAGAGTTTGGTCTTAAAGGATTTACTACAGAAATGCGTACAGGTATCCCATTCCTTATTGCACAGATGAAGAAGTCAACAAACTTAGCAACTCCTAAGTATACTCCAAACAACGGCTTTACTGTTATTGCAGAGGACCTGTGGTCATAATGGCAACGTTACGAGATCCAAGCAAGGATAAACTAAAGAGCAATGCGGTATTGAAAGAGCAGTACCGCACTGCTCCAACCTGCATGCTAGAAGATTGCGATAATGAAATTAGCATGTATGATGGGCCTGGTAGTAACATACTGTGTAGAGAGCATCAACTAGAATGTGTAGAGTACGGCGGCATGGGCAAACCAAGTCGTCCGCATACATTCTATCGTGGATGGGAATGTAATACTTGTGGATATGATCCACGTGAAGATGCAGCAATTATTGAGATTGAAGATCCTTATCATCAGTTGCGTGTTGCTCGCGGTGTCATGCATGGTGACCATATACACTTAAAAAGCAAAGGCGGATCTAATACAGCAGACAATATTAATACGTTATGTTGTCGTTGTCATATGATAAAATCATATAAAGAAAAAGACTATCTAGGAAATCGTCAGGAGGCTTAAATGGCAACCACTGATAATAATGTACAATACGATATAAAACTGTTAGAAGAATTGCTGCCTTATTTAGGTTATTCAAAAAAAGAAAAACAAGATTACCTTAGACTTGTACCAAGAGGGCATCTTCAAGTTGATCGTATTGCAGAAGAAGCAATGTCAAATTTAGGTACATACGATGCAGTTAGTATTGCTGGCATGGATTTTAGCGATGCTAGTGATAGCAAAACAGTTGTAAGCCAAATGCGCAATAACGATAAAAAAAGAGGACGATGGATACATAGTTTTGAAGTACAAAATATACACACAAAAGTAGGTGCTTTAAGGGTGGTCGGTTATAACAAAGTACTGGATAAGTTTCACTATTTTTACATTCCTAGGCATGCATATGAACATTTAACTTTTAGTATAAGCATTGTACTAGAACAGTATACAAACAAGCACGACAACAAAGAACCAGCATGGACTGGTATTCCTCAAAAAAAATCTAGGAAGTTTTGGGCATATGAATGTGAAAGTTTCCTAGAAATGGCAACCAAAACAGGTTGACACAATCCTATACTGTGTTATATTAATATAGTAAACAAAGGAGACGAGTATGCCGAAAAGTACTGCAAACACTAAAAACATTGATCTTCCAGTTGGTTTTGAAACTGTACCTGAAGAAGACTTTCAAGCACGTGAAGCACTAACTACTGCCCGTGTTAAGATGTTGCTAAAAACTAGTTGGTTTGGTACAATGGCTACTCGTTTGCCGCTTGTGAACTCAGATGCATGGCTAAACACAGCTGCAACAGATGGCAAGTATTTTTACTACAACTCCAAGTTTATTAACATGCTAAAGCCAGGAGAACATATCTTTTTGTTTGGACATGAAGTACTACACAATGTATACGAGCACCTAGGTCGTAGTAAGCAGAACAAACATAATCCTATGCTCAGTAACATTGCCGCAGACTATTGTGTAAACAGAGATCTTAAAGAAAATCGTATTGGTACTTTTATTACTACTGTACCTGCACTATATGATCGCAAGTATGATGGCTACAGCATGGAAGAAGTTTATGATGATCTTTATGAAAATGCTGACAAGATCGACATTGAAGATTTAGTTGACCAGTTGTTAGATGAACACTTGGATGGCGAAGATGATGGACAAGGTGACGGAGGTCAACCAGAAGAAGATGAAAATGGTAACCTTGTTAGCAAAGCAAAGCCTAAATACAGCAAGGAACAAAAACAAGAAATACGCGATCAAATTAAAGAAAGTCTGCTTCAAAGTGCCGCTGGTGCAAGTGCCGGTGAGATGCCTGCAGGTGTAAAACGTATTATTAGTGATCTTACAGAACCTAAGATGCCATGGCAAGAACTGCTTAACATGAGCATACAAAGCACCCTTAAAGGTGACTATAGTTTTATGGCTCGCAGTAAAAAAGGTTACTTCAGTGATGTTGCACTTCCTGGTCAAACACCAGAAGAAACTATTGACATTGCACTAGCACTTGATATGAGTGGCAGTATTTCAGATACAATGGGCAAAAATATGCTTAGTGAAGTACGAGGCATTATGGAACAGTTCCAGGACTTTAAGATAAAAGTATGGTGCTTTGATACTCAGTGTTATAACTATCAAGAATTTACTCCTCAGAATATTGACGAGTTTGATAGTTACGAAATACGCGGCGGTGGAGGCACAGATTTTGATGCTAACTGGACATTTATGAAAGAGAATGAGATACAGCCAGAACGTTTTATTATGTTTACCGATGGCTATCCTTGGAATAGTTGGGGTGATCCAGACTACTGCGATACAGTTTTTATTATACACGGCAGTGAAGATATTGTTCCACCATTTGGCAATCATGCATATTATGATGAAACTAAATAACTGTATGAAAAATTACACCTTTATAATTTTTGCATTCTTATTAGGTTTTGCAACAACTAGTTTTGCACAAGAATCGCCAGAGAGTAATATGTTTTGGGCAGAAAAGCCTGTTGAATGTTACCCTATGCAAGAAGTTTGGCAACATGCACAAGAAGCTGGATTACAAGCTGCATTCGGTGGTTTAGGTATTTTGGATTATCATGTAGAAGACGGATTAGAAAAAGACGAAGGCTTTATCTTTTTGCTAGTTAATTTACAAACAGGTGTGTTTGCAGTAGTTGAAGTAGATAAACAACAAATTGCATGTTTGGTTGCAAAAGGAAATGGTTCCGAGTTTGATCCAGAAACTTTATCTAAAATGACAACACCAGCAAGTCCAGCAATTGAAACCCAAAAATATTCTAACTAAATAGTTATAGTAGCATATAATTATATTGACTTCGTATGCCACAATCACGTATAATATAAAAACAATAAGACTAAGACAATAGGAGATTCGAATGTCTGAAGAAGAAACTATGCCAATGGATTCTGCAGAATCTATGGACGAAACAAACACAGAAGCACCACAAGGCGCCGCACTTGGCGTGAATGATCTAAAACTTATGGCAAATGTGCTAGAAGTTGTTAGTAACCGTGGTGCTATCCGTGCAAACGAAATGGCTGCTGTTGGCGGTCTTTATAATCTTCTTGTTAACTTCCTTGTAGCAAATGGTGCAGTAGAAGTTAATGAGCCAGAAGTATCAGAAGATGCTGAAGTTGGTGAAGATACTGAAGAAGAAATTTCAACAGAAGAAGTCTCAACAGAGGAATAAAAAATGATGAAACATGTAGGCAAACACGGCGATAAGCGTGTAGCAGTAGTGTTTAGAGAAGTACCAAGTGAAGAACATATGGCACTTGTGGTATATCCCGATACACTACAACAAAACATGCATGATGATCTTATGAACGCTATTCAAAGTGAAAAAGGTCAACAAGCACGTAACCTAGGTGAAGCAATTCACGGCATTACAGGCACTTCAGGTGAAAGTATCCTGCATACTTTGCATACTAACGGCTTTATGAAAAAAGTACGTACACAGGATATTATTATGATGCCTCAGCCTAATGCACAAGGTGTGCGTTTAGATGAAATTAATAAAATTATTAATGACCTAGACACAGGAAGTGAAGCGGCGGCTAAACTTGCAGACCTTGATGCTAACCGCGGAATGGCTGATCCAGACAAAAAAGCTGCAGGCGTACAAGCGGCGGCGGCAGTGACTGGAAATGCAGGAGTGCTGGATGATGCAGGTCTAGCAGCAAACCTGGTAGAACAGGCTAACCAAATGAAGTCTCAAATGGCAAATATGGAAGCTGAAATCTCTCGCTTGATGGAAGAAGCACAAGGACTAGATCCTAGTCTTAAGCCTAAAGCAAAACGTGGACGTAAACCGAAAGTGGCATCTGCTTAACATGAATCATATGAACGTAAAACTAATAAGTCACAGCACACCTGCTGAAGACTTTGCCGCTGAGGGTGTTGACAATGTACAAGAGCTTATTGCTTTTTGCGCAAGAGTCAGCAACCCCAGCAATCAGATCAATAGTGAAACAAGTGCGAAACTTATTCGATACTTGATTAAACATTACCATTGGTCACCTCTCGAAATGGTCAGTGTTTGTCTTGAAATTGAAACAACACGTGATATTGCAAGACAAATGCTGCGCCATCGTTCATTTAGTTTTCAGGAGTTCAGTCAGCGATATGCAAACCCGCTAGAAGATATGCAGTTTGTAACTCGTGATGCTAGACTACAAGATACTAAAAATAGACAAAATAGTATCGAACTAGATCCCGAAGATGAAATTGATAACAAACTAAGACAAGCCTGGCTAGCACAGCAAGACAAAGTTATTATGGCTGCAGACAAAGCATATGCTTGGGCTATTGAGAATGGTATTGCTAAAGAACAAGCACGTGCTGTTCTGCCAGAAGGCTTAACAAAAAGTAGACTTTATATGAACGGCACGTTACGTAGTTGGATTCATTATATTGAACTACGAAGCGCAAATGGTACACAACTGGAGCATATGGAAATTGCTAAAGAATGTGCTAAAGTAATTGCAAAAGTATTTCCACTAGCAACAACCCTTTAAGGAGGAATCCAATGGGCGCGAAACATCCACAAGAAGTATTGAATAAACTTGGTGCAGGCAAATGTGAATTTGTTATTGCTGCAAGGCACTTGATTAGACAAGGTATTGTAAAATCACCTGCTGACGCTATTCGTTATATGGAAGAACATAACTCAAGTGTCGACGAAATTGTTGAACAATTTATTGTAAGCAAACAAACAAAAATTGCAGTCGAAGGTCCTGACGAAGATAATGAATAAAAAAGTTTTACTTGTTGGCGGAGCGGGATTTATAGGATCTCGTTTTTGCCAATTAACTAAAAATAAAATAACAGTTATTGATAAAACAAATGGCTACGATGTCAGCAAAACAGTATTACTCCAAGGAGAATTTGATACTGTTATTTTTTTAGCAGCTGAGCCTAACTTAAAAGCAGTAAAAGAAAGTCCTTTGCAAGCATACGCAACTATGACTAAAGGTCTGCATAACTGTATTGATTACTATAAAAATAGTCATTTTGTTTATGTTAGTAGTAGTATGGTATATGGTAACTGGATTAAAGATTCAATGAGTGAAAATGAATCATGTATTCCCCAAAATATATATGGACAATTAAAACTACTAGGCGAAGGTATTGTTAAACAATTCCATTCAAACTGGACTATTGTTCGTCCAAGTGCAGTATACGGTGCCAATGATAATCCCAATAGAGTTGTAAATCTTTTTATTAATAAGATACGAAATAACGAGCAAATTACATTGCAAGGTGCTGATAATTTGTTTGATTTTACACATGTTGACGATGTTGTGCAAGGCTTAGAACTTATAGTAGACCAAACACCATCGCATGAAACATTTAATATTACCAATGGTCAAGCACATAGTTTACAAACTATGACAGAAATGTTATACGATAAACTAGGAAAACCTTATAATTTTATATCTGAGCCATTGCCTGCAGACTATCCTTTGAGAGGTTCTTTAGATATAAGTAAAGCAATTAGTAAACTACAATATAAACCTAACTACAACTTATCAGGAGGATTAGATGATACGATTAACAAATCTTGATAGGATGTATGATGACTTATATTATTCATTGTATAATGTTCATGCTAATATCTTGGATGATGGGCAAGCAATGATGGGTCGACATACAGTACAATTAGAAGAAGCAATTGCATCACGTAGTGGTGCAAAACATTGTGCTGTGGTAGGATCAGGAAGCGATGCATTGATGTATGGTCTTCGTGCAAGTGGAGTTAGTAGTGTTAGCGTTCCAGCACAAACTTTTATAGCAACACAAAATAGTTGCTTAAGAAGTGATATAGATATTACTTGGAAAGATGTTGATGAAAACGGATGTATTGCATGGGATCAAGTTACTGATACACATGCTATATGGGTAGGACTATTTGGAAATGATACAAAAATTCCATCGGGTATTACTGTATTCGAAGATGGCGCGCAACACTTTGGTTTGTACCTTAAAGGCGAGTTTGCAAGTTACAGTTTTGATCCTACTAAATCATTACCTAACTTCGGTAACGGCGGCGCTGTAGTATCTAACAACAAAGAACTAATCGACGATGTAAAAAAACTTAGACGCCACGGACAAGTAGGTAATAACGTCGGCGGCAATAGTATAATGAGTGAAAGAGATTGTGCTGAACTATTGATTAAACTAGAACACTTTGATGATTGGACAGCATGGCGTAGAGAACTTGCTAGTTTTTATATGAAAAGATTAGGAAAGCATGTAAAATTTGTAACCAACATGAACGGTATGGTTAGTAAGTTTGTTATTTCAACTCCTGAAAAAGAAAAGTTAAAACAATATCTTTCCGATCGTAATATACAAACTAAAGATGCGTATGCTAAATCATTAACAAGCATGCCGCAGGCTACACTAAATTGTAGTGAATTTTTACAAATACCTTGCGATAGTTATACTACGCTAGAAGAAGCAACATTAGTTGTAGAGGCTATCAAAACGTTCTTTGAGGAAAGCCCACTCAAAACTTAACTGTAAATCTTGCTCTTCAGCAACAAAGTCTAGTGCATCTTTTGCACCTTGTATACTCCAAGATCCCATATCGCCATTGCCAACATTAAGCCATTGTTGCAGTCTATACTGACTCTCAACGTCAGACTGTTGTGTAAGTTTAACAACTTCACGGAATGCAGTACGCCAAGTTTCGTAAGGTGTTGTTGCATAGTCTGCTATACTTGCTGTAATAGACACACTCGCATGTGGCATACTAAGCGTAAAGTCTAGCCCCCATTCATTGCAATCTAATACTAACTGCTTATTGTAAGCAATAATACCCATATGTCCATAAGTTAAATCTGTTACAGGATTATGTGCATCAAATATATAATGCTTGTTATTTTGCATATAATCAGGTTGCCATGAAAAATCAAAATCGTCAAGTACTTGGCACTTTGCAAATACATTTAAGAACCAATCAGTATCACTTAGTTCAGCGCATGCTTTATATGCTTCAGCTCTGCCGTTTACACCATCAATTCTTTTAGCTCGCGGACACAATTTTTTTAGTCGATCCCAGTTTAAATCGGCGTTTTTTTCGCCGTTTGAGACATACACAACATCTAGTAGGTTTTCTGCTATGTTTTTACCTGTATGACGCAATATATATGGGTAGTCATAGTATTGAGTACGAAAATGCTGTTTACAGTCGCGTGGCACCAAGAGTACACTACCGCTTTCAGTAAACACGTGTATATCGCGTTTTTCCCATAAATTAGGATCAAATTTTACATTGCAGTCTACACGCTTTATCCATTCGTACATATTACCAAGTGTAGTACGATGCACACTGTCACTATGCCAATTAATGTGTTCATACCAGCCAAGAACCTTAAGGCCCTCTGCTTGACGCTTAAAAGCGTCTACAGGTATAAGGAAAGTATCACCATACTTTTGGTCACCGCTTGCCCAACAGTGTATTTGTTCTGCTTCCCACGGAACAGGTTGCCAAGCGAAATCAAAATCTGTGTAGTCGCATAGATCACTTACTACCCATACGTACTCTGTTCTAGCACGTTCAACTATACGTTTAATAGTTGCTAGATGTGTGTTGTTATATCGAGTGTATTGAGTATGCGCAGGCAGTTGTGTGTCGCCACCCATTTGCATGCAAAAAATATCAAACATTAACTACAGACTTTCACACCATAACGCTGTTCAAATCTGTCTGCGTCTGCTCTATTGTTTACCATTGGTTCGCCTTTAATGTTGAGGCTTGTGTTTAGTAGCATTGGACATCCTGTTAGAAAATACCATTTCTCAAGTAGCGCACGTACACCAGGATGGTCATTAGGTCCTACTGTTTGTACACGGCTTGTTCCGTCCTTGTGTACAATAGCAGGATACAAGTTAGGCTTTTTACAAACATATGTACCTTGCATATATGGCTGGTCTGGTCCATGGAACATTTCAAATATTTCTTCTGCATGTTCTTGTAATACCATTGGAGCAAATGGACGAAACTTTTGCCGCTTTTTAATTTCATTTACACGATCTTTAATATCTTCGCCTCTAGGGTCTGCTAGTAAACTTCTAGTACCCAGCGCACGTGGACCAAACTCTGCACGACCTGTAGCAACACCCACAATCTTTTCAGACATTAGTTGTCCAATAATTTCATCCACAGGATATTCTCCTCCCATGTCATGTCCCAAGTAAGGTCCTTGCCAATTTAATCGCTTGCCGTAAGTTAATGCCGCGGCTCCTAAACTACTACCGCAGTCGCCTGGATTAGGCATAATCCATAAGTCTTTACAGTATGCACGAATTTTACTATTAGCAACACAGTTGAGTGCAACACCTCCCATAAAGACTAGATTATTTTGAGTACCGCACCATTTCTTTGTAAGTCCAAGAAGCAGTTGTCCCACTACTTTCTGTGCGCCTGCTGCAACATCATATTCATCGCCAACACCTACAAAATAATCTTCTTCTATCCCAGTATGTAGATTATCTGTAAACTCACATTCTTCAATGTTTGATACAAGTTTTAGATTTTCTTCATATGCAGTTAAATAACTTTTTCCATATGCCGCCATACCCATTAGAATGTATTCATCTTCCATAGGCTTTAGTCCAACATACTTTGTTACTGCACTGTAGTACAATCCAATACTGTGAGGATACTTCTGACTCCATAGTTTTTTATATTTGGCTCTGCCTTTATTATCGTAACTTGCATCCCAAACACTAATAGTATCCCATTCACCAATTGCATCTACAACAATACATCTTGCATTATCATAAGGGCTTGTTTGAAAACCCGCGGCGGCGTGGCTTTGGTGATGGCTGTGATAACGAGTGCGCATACGTTCGTCAAAATAAACGTAATCTATTAGATATTCAGGAGTGTCGTCTGAGAATATTTTACGCCATTCTCCACTGTATAACTGACGAGTCTTTTTCAGCCAGGGCTTCTCATACCAAGCAACTTGCTCTGGAGTGCCGTAACTAAACGCATCGTTCATCAGATCCCAGTTAAGGTCTGCATCGTTTTTAACACCACTGTAACGCTCGCTATGTCCTGCAAATAGGATGTTACCATCGTTATCAATAAGTGTTGCTCCGGCATCATGGAAGCCTGCACTAAGTCCTAGTATCATATTGTATACTCAAAATTTTGGCAGTCGAGATGTCTAGCAACAAACTCTGCACCATTACGTAAATGAAACTTGCGAGCCATTTCAGTAAGTGGACTTAGTGTAACATAACGTTTAACACTAGGTTTGTTTTCTTTAATGTGTGCAGCTGTCTTGAAAACAATATCTCTACCGGCGCCTTTGCTGTAACTCCACACTGTATAAAATACTGCAACATCATCACCTATGTATTCGAGATCTTGTTCATTTGTGGGCACATCCGTAGTATACCCTACACAAATCACAGCATCAATTTTTTCTCCGCTGTCTAATACATAAACTTCTCTGTTGTCGCTAGTGCGAAAATGTGCATCTATGTGAGGACGCACCGGATCGTCTTTGAATAAACTTAGTTCTGTTGATTCGATTTTTCTTAATTTCATCCTACGAATGCCTTCTCTTGTAAAAATGTACCCGCTGTACGTTTGTTACCTTCGTTCCATTTATATTCTTTTAGTATTATTTTTACTTCATTATTAAAACTTAAACTTCCGCATATCATAACTTTGTTTTTGCTGGGATCTAATTTAGGAAGTAATATTCCTGAACTTATTTTTGTTGTAATACGTTTATTAAATCCTGTCCATGTTTTATCTTGTGTTACAATTGGCGTAAACTCAACAGGCATTTCATTTATAAAATCACTGTAACTGGTCAATTCATCCCTAGTACGGACGCTCCAAGCAACATGAATATTATCAAAACAGTCGTAAGTATCAGGATCACGCAATATACTAATGAAAGGTGCAATGCCTGTACCTGTAGCAAGTAACCATAAGTCGCCTCCTAGTTCAATGTTAGCAAGTGTAAGTGTACCACTAGTACGATCGCTAACACTTAATTGATCTCCCACTTGAATGTGTTGCAGTTTACTAGTAAGCGGACCGTCGGGCACTTTGATGCTATAAAACTCTAGGTAGTCATCACCAGGACCAGAGGTGAAAGAATAGGCCCTAGTGATGCTTCCGTCAGGAAGTCCTATCATCGTAAACTCACCAGCACTAAATCTAAAACTTTGAGGACGTTCTGTGCGTATACGAAATAATCTATCTGTATAGTGTTCAACTTCAGTTACTGTTAATAACATCGATTATCTGTTCTCTAGTATCTTCTTCATGGTATCACTTGCAGTACGTGTAAAGAACCGAGGAGCAACACTGTGTATAATTAATGCTGGCACTAACAGTTGTAATTTTACTGCCACCTTTAGTGCTACACACATATGTTCAAGTCCTGTTTCATTTACTTCTGCAAGATGCTGTTTGCATTTTTTACTAAACATCATTTACTCCATATACTTCTTGGCAATTTTCAATAAATGTTTTTCCGTTGCCTGTATCAAAAATTGCTACCATTGCAACACATGGAAACGTAACAATCAAAAACAACAGCATACCGATTGCTTTTAAAATTCTCATTTGTAAATAAACGGATCACGCTTACGTAATTCTTTTAGACGTTTGCGGTATCTGATTTCCATTTTAATTTTATTAATTAATCGCTTAATCAAGTTCATTGTTTTCCCTCATTTCAGCACGAATTTTAGTTGCACTGATACTATGTATTGTAGCACCTAAATCATGTTCTGTAAAGGTATATCCTACGCCTCTACCATAACTAATGTCAACAATGTTAGGCACTTTCATTACTATATAGTGTTCGCTGTATTTAAAGCCTGCAGCTTCAAGCCCATTGCGAATGCCATGCCATACATCTTCGTATACAAAAGGATTATCATCCTGTTTAGCAGTACGTCCACCACCTGCATCAGTGCCTACGATTCCGCCTACATCACGAACCATAATACACACTTGTCCGGTTTCAGCAAACGCACGTTTGAATAGTTCTGTGTGCCCATCGTGCCAAGGTTGCCATCTGCCTAGCATTTGTGCTGCGGGTTTATTCCAATCAAACATTATATTCTCTCCGTTGTTGCACCTTCAACACGATCATGTTTTATATCGTCTTGTTTACGCATATAGTTTCTTACAACGCTTACAAGTTGTTGGTGTGTATCATCAAACCATTTGTTAACGTGATAATCAAATTTTGCAGGCTCTTCAAACATCTTATTAGTATCTTCAAAGCGTCCTTCCTTGATAGTATCCATCCACACTGTATAGTCCGGATCAAATGCTTGTCTAGCAGCTTCTGTTGGGCATATAAAATCAGTAACAGCAATTTTACCTGCCATTACTACGCCATCACTTAAATGTCTCATACGGTTTGCTTGTCGCATACGTCCTTCTGGTGAGAAGTCCCACTTGCTCATGTCAGGTCCTTCATAATGCTCTCTTACTTGATCAGCATTAATATGCACACCGCCAATAAGTTCTGCAAAAGGTTTTGCAAGTGTTGTTTTACCACTTCCTGGTAATCCAAATATTAATATTTTCATTTTAGGCTCTCGAGTTGTAGTTGTTCGTGGTCACTGTTACTCCAGTGATAATCATAAGTGGCACTGGTGTTCCCACATTCAATTTTATAGATATCTAAATAGTCGCCCATTTGTTGCCATATGTCTTGTGCAACATCTGTACCGAAACTATTTATTAGGTCAACTTGACCTATCTTTAAATATCCACTACTCAAACTTGTATCCATTGGATCAAAGTTATTTTCTCTTAACCATTCATTAAAATTATCAATCTCAGTTTTATGCCAAGGTGCATTTGCGTTTGTAACATCATTGCCCCATTCAACATCAAACTCTCCACTGTAATACTGCAAGTGTGTAATTGCTTCGCATACTGTATCTGTTAGTTCCGGTGCGCCTTCATCTCTGTACACTTCCATAAGTGTTTTACCAATTTGACACCAGTGCATGTACACACCGCCTAATACTCTATCATAACTATTTTCAACAAAACCTTTTCTATGTTCTGATGTTAACATGTGCCTTGGAGCGCGATTGAATTGTGTTATTTGACTAGGGCGCACCCAAAATGGATCCTGTACGACTTTGCGCTGACTCATACAAAGACTTTCTATTTCGTGGCATAACAAATTAAGTTGTCTAATAGCATAACGTACTTCTACACTAGCATGTCGAGTATATTCGCTAGGGTTTTCAACTGTACCTTCTAATACTTCGAAGTGATTATGCAAGATATTCATAACATCGTGCTTAACTTGACGTCCTTTATTAAGAGGATTGTCATCCATTCTTCCCACAGGATATTCATCACCAAAGCGTACAACGTCTGGAGCAAACCATTCTTCGATCGTATAATCTAGTTTGCTTTGATTAATTGTATAAATGTGTCTGTTGAGTTCACTGCATAATAATTCTAAATTGCGCTGTGTATGAGGAAATCCATGAAAGCAATAATTCTTTTCCAGATGTAAATTGTTTCTTAGTGCATTTTGTTCTAGTGCAGACATCCAGTCATGTGCAAGTTGATTATCTTCTGAAACTATATTATAGTCAATTGTTTCTTGTGTTTTATAATTTCGTAATACTACTTTAACAGATCTCATCCCAAAACTCTCTTGCTTGAATTGTCTTTAGTGTGTCTTTAAACTGTGTGCCACCACGACGAGTATCTAATGCTTGCATACGCCACTTGCCTTCTATTCTTGCTTTAGCATATGTGTCAGGAAACTGTTCTTCAAATGTAGGACGCAGTTTAAGACTCTTTAGCATTTCTCTTATTGTACGATTATCAACATAGTCTGTCAACAATAATTCATCTATATATTCATGTAGTATTTTCTTTGGAAGGAATAACGGACTCATTGCAATATCAGGTGTAAATGCAAACGTAACTTTTGCAAGTATATCTACATCTAATTGTCTAGCAAGTCTACATATGTTTACTATTTCAAACAAACCCGGCAGTGTAAGTGTAAAGTCAATGCGCATCTTACGCCTGTCACCTCGAGTATATTCCAAACCTTGTTTAAAGTTTTCTAGCCATTGTTCATAATTTAATCCAGTGCGAATGTATTCACCAGTTACTCCAGCGCCATCAATACTTGCACATATTTGCCAGTCGCGAATGTTAGCAAGTATATCACTGTATAAGTTAACACCTTTGTAATCTACGCGACTTAAATTTGTATTGTAACGTGCATACAGTCCTGGACCGTCACCTAATTCAATTATCCGTTGCATATACTTCCAATGTTGTTCATACATAAGAGGCTCGCCACCTACCCAGTATACTTCTTCAATGCGATGTTCTTCAACTGCTTGCGCAAATTCTTGCTCAACTTGATCTTTTTGGAATGTTTCAATAGCACGTTTAACAGGCTTTTCCATCCAAGGTTCTATTTTATTATTTTTACGTGCTTCTGTTTCCCAGCTGCTACTAAGCATAGGGCCACACATACGACATTTAAAGTTACACAAATTACTAAAACGATAGTCCCAACTAACAGGCTTCATACTTGTCCAGCCTGTTTCGTCTGTAGTTTCTAATACCTGTTCCCACTTGTGCGCAAACATATGCCCAAAGTAATCTCTGTAAACATCCTGATTGAGAAGTTTCTTATCGCATACTTGACATGCATCTGGAACTTCGTTGTTAAGCATTTGTCTGCGGATACTGCGTATA
>Ga0098045_1000457_pt1 | contig 16276 bp, 18 predicted proteins | sample 11_taG_FD_77071 | JGI IMG/M metagenome (GOLD analysis project Ga0098045, IMG submission 77071) | Marine viral communities from the Subarctic Pacific Ocean - 11_ETSP_OMZ_AT15265 metaG | ecosystem: Environmental > Aquatic > Marine > Oceanic | place: Pacific Ocean | collected 2015-01-16 | reverse complement strand
TCCATTAGTAACCAACTCGCCACTTAATGGTTTAGGTTGTGGGAATATGCTATATAACTTACCATCCTTTACAGAGGTAGGCAACATCATTAAACTTGCTTCTTTATACAGTTTCATAAATCGTTTATTTCGTTAATAGCACATTGTTTCGCCTCTACCGTTCCTCCTGCCGTTTCTACTCTTGTGGTATAAGCATCCATAAGAACCCTAGACCCTTCACTATGAACATACCTCTTCAATACATTAGAAGCACATAACCACCCTTCGGTAGTACCACCATCTTCTGCTGCTCGGTTCTCTAAAAACTCTACCTCTCTAATGTAGTCGTAGGCATTACCAAAACCTACATTATTTTGTATTCCGCTTCCGCTTCCCCACCAACTCTTCTCGTATATCTTTCCGTAACTCATCTTTTTCTATTTTACTTAAAAACTCAAATAGCTTTCTTATGTTTTCTTGCTTCGGTTTATATCTACCTCTTTTTTTCATCCTAAATAAATACCCCCAAAATTAACATCTTTATCTGGATGCATATCCTCATTGGAAGATTCTAAATATTCTGGATACTTTGAACTATTGAAATCCATGTAATCCATAAACCTTCTTGTGTAAAACTCAGCAGTCTCCTGAGCTCTTCTAGTGAGTGCATTTAACTCTTCTTGGTCTACAGCTATGCTGTTTTCGCTACTATGCTTGTACACTCCTCCATTAGCGACCTGATATGCCGCAAAAGGCATATAAGTAGCTTGTGTGAACCAAATAAGCATTGGCTTGACGTAGTCGTCAACCAATGTCTTATAGTCTGAATTACCTGCATCTCCTAGTGTATTTGCTATAATTAACTCTTGCAGCTTGCTGTATAGCTTTCCGCCTAAATAGTTTTGTATATGAGTGTCTTGAGCAACCTCAACAAATTGAATAATCTTATCAGGGTCTACATTACCACTAATAATACTCTTCTGTTTTATGTCTTGTATAGTTACAAATAGTGCTTTCTGTGGCATAATTAATTACTTTTAGTTGGATAAGCCCCATTGTTTGGCATATCTACTGGTCTAATCGGCACTTCCTTTGGGTTGCTTGGTGCTGTATACCCATCCTTTAATGCCTCGTCTTCACTTACTCTATTTCGTTTCTTAAATACTCTACGTTCCCAATAATGGTGACAGTTTTTTCCGCCCTTGTATTTAAAAAGAGAGTAATTTCTACCCTTGTGCCCTAACTTGTTATTAACTCCTCTAAAGGACATCATATTAATATCTTCTTTTCTAAATACAATATCCTTTGCAGTTAGCTTTTCCATACTCTTACAGAAATCTCTGCTTTTAGGATTGTTTCTAACAGGCATATAAGCGTATCTTACTTTATATCCTGCATTGTCTTGAGAAGACTCTTTAGAAGGCTTCGCATCGCTTCTAGTGGCTTTAGACAAAGTGCTTACATCAAACTCTTCATTGTCCTCACCAACATTCTCTGTATGCACCAACTCCCACTCATCAGAAATAACCTCTCCCAACTCTTCAAGTTGTGATAGCATATCTTCACCCTCTTCATCGGTAAAGTCTTTTAATACATCAGAAGATAGTTTCTCTCCTGTTTCTTCTTCTCGTTTTACTTTGGTAGATATATTGTCTAATTCCGTGAACTCTATTGGTTGTAGTGTCACAAAATACAAGTTTAGTTGTATATTATTAAATATAAGTATATCATTAAGACCATCAATCAACGCTTGTTGAAATGGCCTAATCACAATATTATCCATCAATATACTTGCCGTTCTTAATTCCTCTGCATTATTCCCAAATCCTGTATTATCCTTAATACCTAAAAGTATCGGCGACACGATTCCATGACCCAACATTATTTTCTCTCTACTCTCATCAGCTAAAAACTGATATTGTGCATGAACATCGGGTATTGTAATTGGTTCTATGGTTGCTTGGTCTTCAGCAGACTCATTAAAGGTGAGAATAAATTTACCCGCATTGGTGCTTCCGCTAAACTTTTCATAGATTCTTCGCTCTATAAGTTCTTGGGTTTCCTCGTTAGGAATACCATTATTGAAGTTCACCATTAAGGAAGGTTGAAGACCTTGTTGAATATTGTTTATGTGATAGTTCGCTACTTCCTCTTCTAACTCACAATACTGTAAACACCCATTGTAGTCTGTCGGAGAATAGTAGTAGAAGCCTGATTTGTACGGCTTAATTACAAACAGTTCTATTTGTTCTGATTTAGTCCCATTACCAAAAGTTGGTATTCTTTTAGGCTTTTCGTTTCTTTTTATTTCTGACCACTTTGGATGATAGTAGTATGCTTTGATTCTACCATCTATAGCCTTTTCTGCTCTTAGCGTCTCCATAGGAAAATGAAGCACCTTTACAATAGCAGTTTTGTTTTTATTATATACAAGTTGTAAAGCCCCTTGACCTAATAATTTGTAGTCATTAACCAACCTTCTCATTTCTCTAGGCTGTAATAACAACTTCATCTTTGCATACATCTCAGGTCTTTCTGCGCTATCAGTAGCATCCAAACCTCTGCCGTAAATCATATCAGAAATACCATTGATACATCTAGCGTTAGTCGGACTTCCTAAATATTTTTCTATAAGACTTTCAAAGTAATCTTTATTGTCGTCGCCACACAAATACAATACCCATTCTTTGTTGTGTACCTCGACAACTTCAGGTGATTGATAACCGCTAAGGTTTACAACCTTGAGGTTATTTTTATAATTGCTGTTTGTCATAATATTACATATTTGTCATCACCATCATCGTACTGATTGTAATTATCAGGAAGTGTGAAAACCTCATTCTTATTTACGTTTGCTGTAATATAAATTAAATCTCTATAATATACATCAGAAACAGACTTCAATTCAAAGAAATAAATCTGACCCTCCTTAAACGTGATTGAAGGAGTTAAGCTTACCTCTACATAATTTTCATTACTAGACAACGCAACAGTAAATGTTGCGGAGCCATCAGATTGATTTGTTCCGGTTTCCTTTAATACAACAGTAGCTGAACCTAATGTAGTCGTGTTAAAAAAGGAAGGTATAATAGAGAAAGTTTGCTCTCCTGATATAGGTCTTAATTTTATCATCATTAAGATAACTAAATTAAGTGGTTTTTGTTTTAAATAAAAAAAGGGGAGCAAAACTCCCCTTTTCTATGTTAAAGAAAATCGTTATGGTAAATCAGTATCTCCAAATTCTGAATCTACATCTCCATCCACAGTAACGTGAGCATCTGATAATGTATCCGCTACATCATCACCCGCAGTCAAGAACTGAGCAGGTTTTCTTTCCATACCTGTTAAAGTTAAAGTGTATCCACTCATATCAGACATCGCAGTACCTGTTACGATTGTACCGCCTGTTACTTCCATTCCGTGTTCTCTACCTGCTAAAAATAAATTTCCATTGTAATCCTCTATAATCACATGAGGTCTACCAAAAGAAAGCGCTTTTAGCTCTTTATGAGATTGCTTTGTAAGTTTCTTTAATTGAAGTTCGAGCACTTGCTCAAAAGCAAGTGTTCCGTTCTCTCTTGAAGCTTGAATATTTTCTGTATAAGATGAAGCTCCTTTTAATTCGTATTTGTAAGCTTGAGCCTCGTTTGACGCGTCTGTACCAACATTGTCGAGTCTAGCGACGTTTAAAGCCGAATCAGCAGAGTTTTCCGAAACACTATAATCTGCCGTTTCAAAGTTTAAAATGTAAACAGCTTTCAAGCCACCTACTACGTCCTTACATGGTTCTGTTCTTCCTGAGCCTATTGTACATGCCATAATTTATGTTTTTAAGATATTACTTTTGTTATCGCACTACCTGAAAGGAAGTTAGCAGGTCTTCGCTCCATACCGGTTAAGGTAAGCGTATAACCTGTTAAATCGCCCATAGCTGCTCCTGTTACAACAGTTCCTCCTGTCGCGTCGCAACCATGCTCTTCTCCTACTAAAAAATAGTTCCCATTGTAGTCTTCAACAACTACATGTGGTCTACCCGCTGCTATCCTATAAACCCTGTCATGGTCTTGATAGGTAAGTTTCTTGAACGTAAGCTCTACAACTTGCTCAAAAAACGTAGTTCCGTTTTCTCTATTAGATGTAATGTTTTGTGTGAAAGACGAAGCTCCTTTTACTTCATACTTATACCAATCATCGTCAGCTCCAAAGTCTGTTATCTCCTCACCTGTTCTAGTTTCAATGGCAGGAACTGCCGCTAAATCTTTATAAGTGAGCATATATACATTCTTTATACCACCAACGACGTCTTTACAAGGCTCTTGTCTTCCGTCTGAAATTGTACAAGACATATGTTTTTAAGTATTAAAAAAGGGTAGGCAGGCTCAAGGCTCACCTACCCTTATGGTTTATAAATTGGTTTTTATTAAGATGCAGATGCAGTTCTGTGGATTGCGTCAGCTACGATACCTACTTGAGTACCTGCTGTGAATCTCATCACTAATCTTACATTTTGTGACCCATCAATGTCAGCCATATCAATTAACTTAACCTCGTTGTGGTCAGCTAATAATCCTGTACCGAAGTATAGGTTAGATGCCTGAGCAGCGATTGCTCTGTTAGATGACATTCCTGGACATCTTTGTAACTTGATACCATCAAAAGAAAGACCTTCGTTCATTCCGTAGAAAGTAGTTCCTTTGTTGTCAATACCTGCTGCACCTACTTGAGTAGCAAATCCTCCTAATGCTCTTACATATGCTTGGTATACATTGTTAGGAGTATAGATAGTTAAATCTTCTTTCCCATATACCGCAGTTGGAATAGCATCTACCATTCCTCCTAAGAAGTCAATTACATTTCCAGAAGTTACAGTAGTAGAGCCAATGTTGATTCCGCTTGAAGTTAAGTGATTCTCAAACCCTTCAAATAAATTCAATCCTGTTTCTGCTGAATCATCACCTTGCCAGATAGTGTTCTCTACAGTTTCTGCAACTTTACCTGCAACATGACCAATAATATAGTCAGAGAATTTTGGAGGTAAGTTGTCGTGAGCAGAGTATCCCATAGAGATTGCTTCCCAATCACTTCTAAAGTCGCTCTTACAAAGCTGTAAGTTCACTTGAAGTTCTTTTGGTTGTAGCACTCGCTCATCCAATGTTACTGTTGATGTTGGGTCAAAGTCACAAGTAGCATCAACGATAGAATCTGTTAGAGATAATGTCTTTAATACTTCTTTGAATTTAACATTAGGTTTGATAGCGATTGCACCATCATTTAGAGTTTTTCCAGAAGTCAACGCAGCCGAAATATATTCACCTGCAAACTCCCCTGCATAAGTAGTAGTTATACTTGTTGTTGTTGCCATTTTTTATTTATTGAATAGTTTATTAAATACGATGTCTTGTGTTCCTCTTATTTTACCTTGTGCTAGTTTGATGTTTTGTTTTTTATCAACATTAGCCTCTGGGTTGTGAGCGATAGGCTCTACAGCAGGTTCTTGAGCAGACAGTTCCTCTTTAGCCTCTTGTTGAGGTTCTTCGGCCAATTCTTCAGGAACATCTTTCTCCATCTCCTCGTCTGTTGCCATTTTCTCCATTAATTTGTCATACATAGCCTTAATTTCAGCTACTTTCTCATCAAATTCATCCTTAGTGACATAACCCTCCATCATCTTTACTTCATCCTTCACTTCATCTTCTTCCTCCTCCATTTTTTTCTCTTCGTCGTAGTCAGCCCCTAATTCAGTAGGTTCACTTACCTCCACTTCTTCTGCCTCAGAAGAGAGAAGTACATTTTTCAGTTTTTCTACAATTTCACTTGCTTTCATAAAATAATTTATATAATGTTAACTAATTAAAATTCATCTGTTGTATTTTAAGCCTTCGCTTGAATAATAAACCACTCTGTTCCGTTACACCACACCGTAATACCTTCATACGCTTTGTTGATACGATAATGTGCAGTACTACCATCTAAATTCTGACCACTTGCAGGTGTTAAGTCTGCGTGTGTATTATTAGAAAATGTAGAATCGGATATAAGTCTTTTGACTCTATTTAGATTCTTACTATCTGTCGCATCTGGTAGTGTCAATTCCATTGTACCTGCACCACCACTCCAACTTAATACTATAAGTTCTGCTTCATCATAGGTAGATGAATTTAAATCTATCGTTTGACCATCAGACACCGTTAATGTTATAGGGTCTAAATGATTTACTATGAAATGCTGAACATCTGTTAATGTTGTTTTTCTAGTCGCACTACTTTGTACTAAAGGCAGTTGTTCTGTACCCTGTAAATCTGTAGCTGTATCTAATTGACTTATTTTTTTATCTGCCATTATAATATAATTCTATTGTTGTCTTCTGTGTTTATTATTTCGCTACTCTCTGTTAGTAGATAGTCAGTAGACTTTATGATATTACCTATACCTTGATTTATCATATTTCCCTTACAGCATTTTCTGCTGTAAGTTCCATCCTCACACAAACATCCTCTTCTGCCTTCTCTAGGACTTGTTCTACTTGGGTTATATTTCATTTACTTGACTTTGGATGTTTCTTCGGTAGCAAATCATAATCTGTAGTGTACTTTGCATTCTGTGGCTTTCCATTCTTAACCAAATACATAAATGCATTCACCCTTGCGTGTGCCCATTGCGAAGCACTCTTTACATTAGGAGAGTGTGAAGTGTTAAACGCACCTAGCCCTCTTTGGAATACACTCTTTAGCATTCCTACTGTAAGACCGTATCCTAATTTAGCTTTGTACTTTTCATTGAACTCGTCTGCTTTTTTTTGCAAGGCCTTTGCATCTTTTTGCGATACTTTTGCTCCTGTCTTTCCAGAAGCGTCTCCCTTTGCAGTACCCTTTCCTTTTGGGTTCTTGTTAGGGGTATCTGATTTAGGTGCTTTAGGAGATTTACTTACAACCCCATCTTTCACCTCTGCCAACTCTTCTAAACCTTTTAATTTAGACTCTACCCAATTTTTCATACTCTTACCACCCCATAGTAGATATGAGATTGTACCGCAAGCCTCCGGTTTACTAGCATCGTAGTAAGCTTCTGCTCTGCTGAGGTATGAATATATTCTTTTAAGCGTTGGTTTAGTAAACTTCTCGCCTCTTGCTAATTGTTGTGCCCTTACCTTACCTACTTGGGTTGCACACTTGTTCCCTAACTCTTTATTTCTTTTGATACCTAGTTTTGCGTTATTACTTGCAGACTGTGGGTATCCGCCATAAGATTCTAACTCTACATCTTCTAATGCAGCTACAGCCTCTAATAATTCTTGCTCTGCTTGTAATTCTTTTAGGCAATTATCACAACCTCCATCACATTCTTCACAAGCCTCTTCTCTTATTGGCTCTTTTGGTCTCTCTTCTTTGTTGTCTTGGAAGAATCCTTCTATGCTAAAGCCTTTTACCTTGCCGCTTTTTACATACTCCTCCCAAATCTCATCGTTATTCACTTTCACGCTCACCATCCAAGTGCCTTTTGGTACTTCTAGGTTGTATAATCTTGTTTTGTCTTGTTTTTCGTCTTCTACAATCCAAGACTCTACTACTGATAGTCCTTTTAGTTTGTATTGGTGTTCTAAAGTGCTGTTGTTTTGTTTCCCCCTTGATAAAAATAATTCTGATGCTTTTCTGACTGTGTTTTCACTAAAAAATATATAATATTCCTTATCATCGTCTCTTCTATAGATTTTTCTGTTGGGAACAAGTGCTGCACCCATCAAAATCCGTTTTTCATCATCAATTTTAGCTAATTCTTGCTTGTGAGCAGCTAAAGTGATAAAATCCTCCTCTATTGCAGGCTCTTCTACAATAGAAATAGCATCTACACCACTAAACTCGCTATCTTCTTGTATAAATAGTTCGTAAACTTCCATATTATGATAACCTTTCTTTTTTTATTTGTTTTGTTTTACCCTATTGATGCTTCTGATAAGATGTTTCTATCCATTTCCTGTGCTGTAGAGACATCTGAAGCGACTACATAGGTTCTGATTGGCTTTTCTTGCTGTGCTGCAACAGCAGCGGCAACTTGATTTAATTCAGAAGTCCCCACTACATTAAAATCAGGAACTCCGGCTCCTTCTGAAGGAGATGAGCCTCCTCCACCTGAAGAAGAAGAGGGTATTTCTGCTCTTTGGTACTTTTGCTTAGCTATAGTTGCTACCTGAAGCAATCCAAAAGCAGTTGCAACTCCTGCTGCTACTTGAGCTCTGAGGACAGAAGTAGGGTCTCCTGGCAATAATTGAGAAGAATACGCTTTCAACGCCGCTCCTGCGGTATCGGCTAAGGCTATAGCTATTTGAAATGCTTTTTGTCGCTTAAATGCTTTTTCTTTTATCTTATCCTCTTCTATTGCTAATTTTTGCTCATTCTTCGCTATTCTGTTGTTAATCGACTCCCTTTGTTCTGCCGAAAGATTTTTATTATCTAATTCCCTTCTTAACGCATTGTTCTTCTCTGTGGTTGCGTTTTTAGCGATTGTCACTTCCCTGTCTGCCGACGCTTGAAAAAGCTCAGCAGCCAAGTTTAAACCATCACTTATGGTGGCAAAGGTTTCTGCTTGTTTATTTATTCTTTCAAGTTCAGCTTCGTGTCTTGCTATCTCCCTTTCTTCTTCTAGTCTTCTAAGCTGCTCTATAGCTTGAAAGCTTTTCATTTTGAAGTTTAATCGCTCCTCCTCCGTGAAGGCTTCGCTCTCTGATAAACTCTGAAAGTAGTTTTTCTGATAATTAAGACTGTCTTCTAAAACAGCTTTTCTTTCTTCTTCTGTTTCTGCGTTTAAAGCTCTTTGTGCATACTCTAATTGCTTACGCAGAGGAATAAGCTTTTGCTCCTCTTTAACACCCTCTAGTGCAGACTTAAACCTTTCATCTTGTTGTTTTAAAAAGGCTTTGAATTGCGCATCAGCTTCCTCTTCTGCTATCTTCTTTCTTTCCTCTGCTTGCTTTCTGCGCTCTTCCGTTATTAACGCATCGTAATACTTATTTATTTCATAGCGAGCCTTAGGGGAGCCGATACCTTCTATTTCTGCAAGAGCTGCCTTTCTTTGTATCTCTAGTTTCTCTTCTTCACTTTTAGCTGTTAACTCTGCTGTTTTTTGTGCAAAATCTTGTTCTATCTCCCTATTTTTCTGCATTTCCTTTAACGCATCACCCCTAAGGTTTAAAGAGAAAACACCCTGAACCAATATGTCATTTAACTGCTCCTCTTGAAGAGACAATGCGGTGACAGCATGTGTCATCTGTCCGAGAATCCTTATGTTTTCGTCAAGTTCATCGTTCTGCCTATCTAAAGAATAAATTTGATTGTTTAAAGTATTCTCATAAGCCATAGCCTCTTGACCTATATAATCTCCTGTCGTTTCCGCTAATTGAGCTCTTAGCTCCGTTATCTTAGCCTCGTTTTTTTGTATTTGCTCTTCAGCTTCATTAGTGGTTAAATATTGTTTTGAAAGGTGCTTTTGAGTGTTTAATATTTTATCTTTAGTTTGCTGTATTTTAACAGCTTGCTCTATGTATTTTGAGCCTAGCTCTATTTCCTCTTGCTGACTATAATTACCTTCTTCAATGGCCTTTCTTAAGTCTGCGTATTTTTCCCCTAAAACACCTAAAGCGGCCGACCTATCCTCTGCTTGCCTGTCTGCATCTAAAAGTATTTCGGAATATTCTTGAACAACTTTAGACGTTAATATTAATTCAGTAGAGAAATCTTCAGATTCTTTTTTTGCCTGTACTTGCTTCTGTCTAAAAGCTTCTAATCCTGCAACCGCAGCTTGAAACGCAACAAGAATACCTACAGGACCCAGAAATACTGTTTTCAAAGCGTTAAGCGCTTTTAGGACACCCCCTGTTGAGGAGACGAGAAGCGCAAACATATTTCCTAACTGAGAGATGTTGTTTGTTATCGCTCCTAATCCATACGGCATATCCGAAATGGTTCTACCAACTTCCGTTAATGCAGCACCTGCAATACCTGCTGCACCACCTAATCCTTTGGCTGCCTCTGTGGTTTTTTTAAACTCGTTAGTTAAAGTTTTAGCATCTACGCCTGCGCTCTTGAGTTTTTTCTTTACTGCATCAAGGTTTGTTACCGCTCCTTTAGAGTCTACTTGAAGGGTGAGTAATACCGATTTAACGTCTGTTGCCATATCTCCTTCTCTTTATTATCTGTTTCGTTTCCTTTAATGTATCAGGAAGCTTATTGATTCCTTTTGCAAAGTCGATGTCAGGGTCACCTATCAACCAATCATCGCTGTTTAGTAAGTCTAGTATATTTTTAATCATTGAGTAATTCTATGTCGCTTTTGCCTGTTTTTAGATTGCTTTTTAGCTTGTTTATCCTGTACTGCCTGTCGTTTATAATAAGCCTGTCATTCATCTTAATCTTAGATGTAATTCTAGGAGGCAAGTGCGCCGTTACTTTAGTCATCCTATTAATAGGCTCAAAGACGTCTTTGATGTAATTCTTGTAATACTTCTCAAACAAGGAATCTGTGTATTCTATACCTGTATATTCGCTAGGGAAAGAATCAAAATGTATGCTATCTAAATCGGTAGGAGATGAATCAAAGTTAAGCGTATTAGAGGGCATGTTTACGCCAACTCCAACAAGAATATTATCAATTACATCATAAGTTCCATCGTTATTAAAAGACATTACAACAGGCATTGGGCCTGAACCTCCTGCGCTTGGGCCAGAGGACACAAATGTGGTTAATATGTTTCTTACAGGATAGAATAATAATGGCTTTCCGAAATAAGAATCTAAATTGTCATCCACAAAAAATCCATATTGAATATCTGTAGGTTTTTTGTTTGCGTTATTAATTAACCGCTCATATTTCATGTGATGAAAAGGGAGCTCCACCTTGTATATACCTCCGTATATATTCTTATTTACTTGATTAGAATTTAAATTGTCTGCACCATCATACTCTGCCTCACCCCATTCCTCGTTAAAGAATTGGTTGTGATTTTGAGCAAGTATTGTTCCTGTGTCTTTATACTTGAAGTGTATTTCTTTAAAAGGTAAAGATGGCGACACGGAGGATTTTTCTATGTTTACATATTTTGATATATCAAATGTTTCAATATTGTTTGGTGTTGTTCCAGAATAACTAACATCATAATAATCATCCAATGTCTTTACAATAATTGTAGTGTCGTCATCCTCTACGTAAGCAACAAGATTAAACATCTTGAACAATCCAGATAAAAAGTCTATTACTTTCATCTCTGGTATTTGTTCTGCGATTAGAAACTGAATTTCTGATTTAGCTGAAAACACTGTAGTCTCAAAACTATCCTCAAGTGAAGGACTATCTGTGTTAGAATAGAAAAACTCTACAGAATCAAAATTTATAGTAACTCCTTCAGCAACCTCAACTACGATTTTATAAACCCCAGATTGAAAGCCGCCGCTCCAATTTATATATTGAACTTGCTTATTTCCTACAATATCATTCTCACTATAAATAACTTGATTGTCTCTGTATATTCTTAAATTATATTCATTTGTGTTTCCCGATTGAACAACTAAATTAACATAAGAGTTTAGTAATTTATCTACTGCATTTTGACTAACATCTATCGTTTCACCATAACCGATAATATCTCCTGTCTCATCTGGCCCTAAACCAAGACCTGTTACTACATTCTCATATTTCTGCGTTGCATCACTACTCTCTACAGAACCTTTCTTTCTGTGAAGCCACATAAAGAGTCTAAAGAAAGACTCGTTAGAAGTGTTAAAGAAATCATCTGAAAATGTGATTCCGTACTTCTCTTCTATTTTCTTTATAATACTATAAATCCTTACGGCAGGCTTCAAATTATTAAACTCAACACCTGTATCTACCGTTCCATCAAACATATTACCTCTATCCGGAACAGTATCTGCTGAATCAAAAAATAATCTTTGGGTGTGGGTAATTAATGGAACAATAAAGTTTATGTTTTGTGAGTTAGAGTTTCTTGTTAGATTTGAATAAATCATATCTGCATTATAAGTCCTAGAAACAGACTCTATAGCATTCAACTGCTGCACGTCGCTTAATTTGTCTTCTCCAAGAAGGTCTTTTAGCTGTATCGTATTTCCAAAGAAAGTAAGTTTGTAAGAATGAGGTTTGTTATCCCTAAGCTCTATCGCGTCTAATTTTATCTTGCCTTTCTTAAAAGGCAAGTGGTTTAATTCAATAGAGGCAGATTGTTTTTTTCTAGCATCAAAGCCTGATGTAGCTGATATTACAATGTCATAATTGTAGTAGTGTTTAAATATTTTATTATTATTGGGAGATGCAGGGACAGTGAATCTCTTAGTAAAGTCTGTAAAAACCTTTCCTATGTCCCTTACATCCTTGATGCTTTGGGTCATTTCAACCGACTCGTCTTTAAATAAGTCAACTCTTTCGTTACCTATGTATAGTTGTATTATTTGCACTACCTTATGTTTTGAACTTTGTCAAATGCGTATTCTAATTCTATCGTATAATTAAAAGACTTGTTGTTTAATGAAGTCTTTTCTACAAAGTTTGATGATTTTACTTTTATAGGATATACTGTACTATCTTTAGTCATCCAAACCTTTTCACTTAACATTAACTGCCTCATTGGCTCGTTGTATTCTTCTCCAACTAAACCTGAGTTTAAAATCATACTTTCTTTTCCTTGCTTGTCAAAAGTTGAGTATTGATGCTTGTAAGTGTCGTAAGAAGGAGGGCTTGTACTTAGTGTTAAGCTTGAAGCCTTGAACTCTTCGCTTTCCACCTTCAAGTTGCTAATTGATTTAGAGAAAAAGAACAAGTCTTGTAACACTCCATACTTGTTTATAAAGGTTAATTTAATAGGGTCGTACTTACTACACTCTTGTGTTATTACAGCAAGAGGAGGGTCTGTAAGTAGAACAGGGTCATTGATGCCATCATCCCTGTATATCCTAAGCTCATCTACATCGTTTGCACCACTAGATACAAAGTTAACTTTACTAGCTGTGTTTAATGAGACAGTTGGAGAACCTGCTGTGGATATTGTTACTTCAGTTGAAGCTACTTTACTGCCATTATTCCAAAAAGCAGCAGTTGTTGTAACACCACCTAAATCTGCTGCTTCTGCGTTTATAGCAACAGTAATACTTTCACCATCAGGCTTTCTTAGTTTAGGAGCATCAGTAAAAAAATACTGCGTGTCACTTATTAAGTGGTTAATACCATCTTCAAAATAAGAATATCCATCAAATGCTAAGTAGTATGTTGTTGTTTCTGACCCTATTATTGTGTCTGATGAATTATATAGTCTATGATTTACTCTAACCCAATTTGGTTGATTATTGCCTACTGTATAATTGCCATCAAATTCAGTCCAATCATCAAGAAAGTCTTTTACTAATTCAGATATTTCTATGACTGCATAATTATTGCTCCCTATCTCATATTTTTTAAGCGTATATTGGTTAGCAGGAGTTCCTGATTGAACTCCTTGAAATACCGCTATATCCACCTCCACATAATGAAAGTTTGAATCTGAGTATCTTAAATAGTAAGGGCTTCTTACTCTAATTTTAGTTGACATCTTTTTGTGTTTCTTTTATTTGTCTTTCTATATCTGCTGCTAGAACCTCTAACAATTCATTAGATAAAGGTTGTTTGTTTTTATCTATGACGAACCTTAGCAAACCTGTACCAACTCCTTTTCTTCCTGCCCACCAAGAAGTACCTTTTTTGCCAATAGACTTTGATATGGCGAATGCAAGGTTTTTGCTCTTGAACTTCTTCTTGTATGGCTTAATGCCTTTAGCGTTAATCCATCTTTTTATTTTATTAATTGGAGGCGGCTTTTTACCTGAAGCTCTACCGGAGTCTATCACGAAAATGTATTTCTTACCCCTAACATTTAATTTAGTTCTTTTTTGAACCTCCTTAACCTCATAACCCAAACTCTTTATTGCCCTTCCTGTAGCACTAGATTGGTCGTCTGACAGCCTTTTCTGTAGCTGCGTTACAATCTTTGCTCCATAACGGTTTAATATGGTCTTGATTTGGTTTTCTAACATACCGAAATGTTGTTAGGGATGTTAATGGTTACATCTACAGACCATCCTGCGAGCTGATGCTCAAACCTGTCCTCAAATGGACTACAAATAGGGTCGCCTACCAACTGAAACCTATCATCGAACAAATCACCTCTCCTTAATTCAGATATGAGTTCATTCGCAATTTGTAGTTGCGTATTATACACATCTACTAAATTGTCTCCTGTTTGCCTATCGCCTAAGTCATCTTCATTAAAATCATTGGTATGACTTACAATATCCAAGAACAACAAGCTAACAGTCATCTGTATAGTGTTGCTTAGTATCGTCGTGTCTTGCAATAGAAAATGCGTGAGCGGAAACATTGTCGTCTTGTTGAGGTCAATGTCTGATATGTCTCCAAAGGTAACGGTGTTTACTATTGGGTGCGCCCTAAGAGTAGTTTTAATCTTACTTACAATGTCATATACTCCTGTCATCGTTTTCTATTTTGTATTTCTTTAATTCTTCTTTCTTCTAATTCGTTTTTCTCTTTCTCAAACATCAACCACGTCAAACACTTATGAACGCCCTCTCTGGTAACTTCGTCAAACTTTGTGACATCTCCTCTAGCGATTGCGTAAATTGACTGATACCAACCCCATTTTTGTCCAAAAACATCTTCTCTATTTGCATACGTTCGCTGAGATTCATCTCGTTCAGCGTAGAGTCCGTTATATGATTTGATAATTTCATCCCTAAACGATAAAAAAAAACCATAGCTCCTAATGCTACATTGGCAGGCATGTGCTTCATATAGTCTGCGTACTTAAGAGCAGACTCATATTCCTCTATTTGATACAAGTCGTTTTTCTTGGATACTATTGGCCTGAATAATACAGCCATAGCCTTATGCATATTCTTCCAATCCGAAATGAAGGTGTCTAAGTCAACATACTCTCCAAACGACATCTCATGCAAGTCAGGTATAAACCCATACTCCACCTCCGTTCCGTTGCTACCTCTAAACCAAAAGCGTTTAATTAATGGAGTGTCTTCATTTAAGCACGTATTGAGCTGTTTTAAGACAGCTTCAAACGTGCCTATAGGTATTTTATAACTGTCCTTTAATTTAAGCCCACAGAATATCTCTAAGGCTTTTAGATTAGTAAAATTAGAATCAGTATCCTCGCCAATATTCTTCAATACATCAAGATACTTTTGATACTGCTCTAATTTAATCGCTGAAAGCTTTTCCGGTATATCTACCTTTAATTGTAACTTCATATTATGATAACTAAATTTTTCATTTTTGTAACAACTACTCTTATTTAGAATGAACCTATATTGTGTAAATTCACCTAAAATCATAAAACAAAAATACTACCTTTGAGTTATCTTAATAGCGAGGATAGCTAAATAGTCCTAAACTTGTGTCTACACCGGCACTTGGTTCAGGCAACTTAAGACTTCGTAGTAATTGCATCTGTATTCCTTTTTAGCTTTCGAACAGCCCCAACAGATATTCAACCTACCGAGCATAACTAAAATTTTAAAGCTAATAGGCGGGGCTAATATATTTATTTTTCAGGGCACCCCTACCCTTTAGTTTTTCATAGAAACGACCCACCCCCCCTGAAGGGGGTTGGTCTTTCAAATGGGTTGAATTTATTACAGTGGTCTACTTAGCCACACACTATTAAAAACACGTCTAAAAACACTACAAGTACCTATACAACAAGTTGTATAATACTAATACATTTGCCTGCAAATATTCGCGCCGTATTAAAGGTACTGAGCGACCCAAAAAGGGCATATTGAAATAAAAGTTGTTATTTGCATCCATTGACAGCGTGCAAATTGATTAATAATACAATAGCCAATTTAAGCCTATTGCAGGCGCCTCTAATAAACTATATTATTTAATTGGTATTAGTATACCACCGGACACAAAAAAACCCCTTAGAGAGGCTAATACGGGCTTAATCAGTTAGGCCATCAATACAGGGCATGCCGTCAGGGATTGAATAAGGCTAATTAAGGCTATTTTGATGGGGTGAACGTGCTAAACTATAGGGCATAAAAAAAGCGCCCATTAAAGGCGCTTTAAATTATTAGTGGATTTTATTTTAGTAACATTCCATGTGACCGGATGTCTCGCGGCAAGTATGCGACGTAAAGTGAGAACTCATGTTAGATAGCATATAGCTTTCGATATCACTATCGAAGCCGTAATAATAAAACGTATCAAGAAACGGCGCGCTTTCCTCGTC
>Ga0098045_1000450_pt1 | contig 16416 bp, 17 predicted proteins | sample 11_taG_FD_77071 | JGI IMG/M metagenome (GOLD analysis project Ga0098045, IMG submission 77071) | Marine viral communities from the Subarctic Pacific Ocean - 11_ETSP_OMZ_AT15265 metaG | ecosystem: Environmental > Aquatic > Marine > Oceanic | place: Pacific Ocean | collected 2015-01-16 | reverse complement strand
GATGGTTTTGATTCCCAGTTCTCCCCCCAAATATCATTAATATTCTCAGAAAATATAAATTCGTATATGTTATCCCCTTTATAATCAGGACCTAATTCATTTACAAATATTAAATAATTCATTATAAAATCATACCCTTAGATGATATTCGGAATTTTGTACTGTCACTTTCAAAAACTATATTTCCTTTGTTAGTTTTACCAACACATTCTGCCTTAGGGTTTTCTTTCATAAACTTAATTGATGCAACTTCTTGTGATATACTTTCAGAAAGACGTCTAGCTTTTTTAGTGTTAACACTTTTATTATTATTAACTGTTTTTTCACTTTCGTTAATTACGAAATACTTCTCTAAAACATTATCAACTTTAGATTCTGAAAATATAGTTTCAATCATGTCACCCACTTTTTTAGTCATTTTAGATTCAACACTTTCACCTTTACGATATTTTCTATGTTTTCTATGTTCTTCAGCATCGTGGTGAGCATCTCTCTTCAACTTCTGAATTTGTACGTAGTCGTCTTCAGCTGCGTCACCAAAATAGTTTCCGTCATCTTCAGTCATCTCTGAAAACTCCTCAGTCTCATCATCTAATTCTATATCATCATTAAAATCAATTTCATCTTCATCTTCAAATTCAATCTCATCTTCAGACTCATAATCCTCAAATTTATCTAATACATCTTCTTTATCTTCCTCATCTAAAGAACTTAAGTTTAGAGCTGATAAAATTGAGTTTATAACATACTTAACGTCCTTAGATGACATTTCTTCACCTGAGTCTAATAAACTTCTAATTTTTTGACCTAATTTACCGGTTAATTTTTGAATAGATTTAAATGTTACTACCTCATCATCATCTGATTCATCATCTAACGATATCTCCTCAGTATCTTCAACATCTATATCTAAATCCATATCATCATCTATGTCCATATCAGCATCCATATCTACGTCCATCTCAGTACCCATATCTACGTCCATCTCAGTACCCATGTCTGTGTCCATTTCTGTATCAGCGTCTACATCTAAAACAGGTTCCTCAACCGGAGCTGGTTTAGGTGTTTTTAACGTGTATTTTTTATTTGATTGTTCAAACAATGAAATGTTTTTATCTTGACCTTCATTAATATTAACCTCTTTCGCAATTAAATTTAATCTCTTAAATGCTTTTGAGTACGATGAATAATGTTTTCTATTTTCCATTCTGTCAAGATATTCAACTTCATCTGATGATTCTGTTAAACTTCTTTTAATTACATAACCCACTTTTTCTTTTGAAATTATGTACTTATGTCCATCGGCTAAAGTCTTACTATAAACCGATTTTTTATCTTCATTGATTGGTGTGGGTTTAACTTCTTTGTATCGAGCAATTTCCATTATTCGAGAAATTTTATCCATACCTTCTAATTTTTCACTACCTATAGGTCTTAGTCCTGCCATTTTTTCTTTTTATTTAAAATAATTATTTTATATATAAATATACAAGGAATCAAAAATGTTCCTCTTTATTGTTTAATTTGTGTTGTGGAACTCCATCGGGAACGTTTAATATCAGTTGTCGTTACCTTTAATTTATAATCTTCCTCCACCCATTCTTTCGTAATCTCCTTTATTTGCTCGTCTTCTAACCGAAATACCGATTGTAAAAATGACCAAACTTCATCGTGATTAATGTAACAACGACCATTTTTTCGATTGTAATCAAAAATAACTATATCATCTTTCATATAGAAAATATAGTTAGGATATCTGTTAGATTCGAATTTCTCTAAGTTACCGTAGTTTTTGGTTAACCATTTCTTGGCGATTATATTTCTCGGTGTTGACGACTCTAACATCATTTCAGTTAAAGTTAGTTCTTTATCAATATACTTTGTTTTAAAATCAAAAATCTTACCTATATATCCGTTTCTTCTCAAAGTTTTGAATACAAGATTTTCATCAGAATATTCACCACCTTCTTGTAGTCCACTAGTCCTGAATTTTTTAATTTTGTCTTTCAACATATTTATTTTCTCCGTCATTTCTTCGATTGACCCATCTTTAATATTTTCTAAAATAGTATCTATCGTTTCCATCCATCGTTTGCTTTTTTTAGTGATAGATTCTTTATCCACCAAAACAACACTATCATTTACCGGTTTAACGACCCACTCATCAAATAAGACAGAATAAACACCACTACTAGAATGGGGTTCATTCTCATTCTGTACATAAACCTCAACTTCATACCCATATATTGATATATCGTGTTCAGTATTAAATAAAGTTTTCTTTAATCTAAATAATTCTTCATACAATGGTTCCTCAACATCATTGAATTGTTCAAAGTCAGCAATTATATGTAAATCAACATCAGAATATTCAGACCAATTGTAGTTAGATAGTGAACCAGTCATGGTAATATCACTAATAACTAAATCTACATCTAAAAATTCTAAAAACTCGTAAGTAATGTTTAATAACTTTTCTCGAACATCATCTTTTAAAGTGGACTCACCATTATCGTCGTTATCCCAAAGCTTAGGGTTTAATTCGTCCCTTAACTTAAAACTACTAATTATTTTTTTTAATTCGCCCATTAACTATAAGTACTTTAATTATCGTTTAATTACAGTTTAACATATTTAAATGCCCTACCAATATTTGAGTTAAAGAATTTACCTTGAGATTCAGACATTCTAAACTGAGTGTATATTTTGTGTGGTACGTCAGAATACTCATATCGTGTTCCGTTTTTAAATTCAACGATTACTTTTTTTGTTGAGGTATCATACTCTGTTTTTTTTAAATTTGAAGATTCTATCTCATTAAATATTTTAGTACCTTCAATAATTTCTTTTTTAATTGCCATGTTTTTATTTTAGTGGTGTTTTATCATCTATCCTTTGTAATATTGGTGTAAGATATTCATTAAACTCATCAAAATCAATATCGAATATTCCTTTTAAATCAAAAAATAATTTATTTTGTTCATTACTAAATTTATTATAATTTCTCATAATATCATTTGGGTAATACGGAGGTTTTTCTAAATCTTTCTGAGACCACCCCTCTCTGATGAATGCTAATCGTAAAGCGTAATATACGTCAGCAATGTCTTTAGACGTTATTTCAAGATATTTCGGTATTAGGTTTTCTTTGTCCATAATTAAATTATTTTCTAGATTGCCAATCGTGAGAGACATTATCCTTAGTTATAGGACCACCTTTCGCCCACGTATAACAAGTTCTAGCTGAGTGACACTTGAAGTTATGCATCCAACAGTAACCCAACTTTCCATCTTCGTCAGATGTGACTCCAGGCATACATTCTTCCATTCTAGGTGAGATGTCAAAAGCAACACAATTACCACATAAGGATTTTTTAGCCGCCTTTTCTGTTGTATCCCAATGTTTGGCTAAATTCTCCCAATAATCACCGGGTTCATCAACATTTAATGGTCCATATTTAATATAATCAGCCTCAATTGATTTATTTCTATTAATGGTATTTAATTCCAAATTTTTTGTCGCATCTGGACAATCCATTTCCTGTTCCCCAATCATTTTACGATTATTACGTTCTATTAATATCGATTTTATTCTTCTTATTTCTGAACTCATATTAAATTTTATTTATTTTTATATTATGTTTGTTAATATAAATATGTGAAGAACATAAAAACCGCGTTTATATTAATTTATACCTTTTCTAATAAATCATAACTTTTATTTGATAAAGTTAAAAAAATAAGTATCTTTGTATAAACATTAAAACATATATATGATAGAATCAGCAGATAACGGAGGTAAAGAAGAAAAAAACATCACCTCAGATAGTTCGACACCAGTTTTAGATAATTTCAGTAGAGATTTAATTAAATTGGCCGAAGATGGTAAATTAGACCCTGTAGTTGGTAGAGAGAGGGAAATAACACGAATAGCACAAATATTATCTCGTAGAAAAAAGAATAACCCAATTATATTGGGAGAACCCGGATGTGGTAAAACCGCTATAGTTGAAGGTTTAGCTAACATGATTTACGAAGGTAACTGTCCTAGAAATTTAATGGATAAACGAATTGTATCATTAGATATGGCATCAATAGTTGCCGGTACAAAATATAGAGGTCAATTTGAAGAAAGAATGAAGGTAATCATTGAGGAGATTCAATCTGACCCTAACATAATTTTATTTATAGATGAGATTCATACAATAGTAGGTGCAGGTAACTCTTCGGGTTCGTTGGATGCATCTAATATATTTAAACCGGCGTTATCTAGAGGTGAAATACAATGTGTAGGTGCAACCACTTTGGATGAATATAGAAAAAACTTTGAAAAAGATGGAGCATTAGAAAGACGTTTTCAAAAAGTTGTTGTTGATGCGGCAACTAAAGAAGAGACGTTAACAATACTACAAAATATTCAGGATAAATATGAATCATATCATAAAGTTTCATACTCAGATGAAGTTCTAAAACTGTGTGTTGATTTGGCCGATAGATATGTGACAGATAGAGAATTTCCTGATAAGGCGATTGACATTATCGATGAGGTTGGTGCTAGATGTCAGGTTGACGTTAAATTACCGAAAATAATCGAAAATCTTAAAACCTACGCTCAGGACATAAAAAACGAGAAAATGGAAACTGTTAAGAAACAAGACTATGAAAACGCGGCTAATCTTAGGGACAAAGAACGTAGAGTACTTAACGAGTTAGAAAAAGAAAAGGATAATTTTGAAAAATCATTATTAACCAATAGAAAAATCGTACCAACTGAATTAGTTTATGATGTGGTTTCTAATATGACAAAAATCCCAATTAGTAAATTAAATTCGGACGAAACTAAACAGTTAACAGGTCTAGTCGAAACATTAAATAAAAAAGTTATTGGTCAAGAGGTTGCGGTGAAAAAGATTTCTAAATCAATTAGACGAAATCGTTTAGGTATCAAAGACCCTAATAAACCAATTGGCTCATTTATATTCTTAGGTTCAACAGGTGTGGGTAAAACACATTTGGCTAAAGAATTGGCTAAAGAAATGTTTGGTAGTGAAGATAATATGATTCGTGTCGACATGTCAGAGTACCAAGAAAAACATACTATCTCAAGACTTATTGGGTCACCTCCGGGATATGTAGGGTATGACGAAGGAGGTCAACTAACGGAACAAGTTAAAAACAAACCATATTCTGTTATTTTATTTGATGAAATAGAAAAGGCCAATAAAGACATATTTGCAACTTTACTACAGGTGTTAGATGACGGCCATTTAACAGATGGTTTAGGTAGAAAAATTAACTTTAAAAACTGTGTGATAATTATGACATCGAATATCGGAGTTAAAAAACTTCAAGATTTTGGAAGTGGTATTGGTTTTCAAACGGGTAATAATAATTATGTTGAGGAAGAAAGAAGAGTAGACATTCTTAAAAAAGAACTTAAAAAGTTTTTTGCACCTGAATTCTTAAACAGAGTGGATGATGTTATCATATTCAATTCTTTAGGTAAAGACGAAGTTAAACAAATTATTCAATTGGAGATTGATAAACTCAGTGCTAGATTGTCAGAAATGAAATATAACATATCATTCGATAAGACAATAATTCAAATGTTATCTGAAGTAGGTTATGATACAACATATGGGGCTAGACCGATAAAAAGAGCTATTCAGGATAAATTAGAAGACTTCATATCGGAAGAAGTTTTAGTAGGTAATATAACCGTTGAGGGGAAATATACTTTAACATCTAAAGATGGTGAAGTTAAAATCAAACCTAAAAGAGTTCGTAAAACAAAAAAAGAGGGTAAGTAACCCTCTTTTTTTTTTGTTATTAGGGTTATTTGTCGTATATTTACAGTATGATAAACAAAGCAACATTTATATTAATACTTATACTATTCTTAGGTGGTAAAAAAAATGATGGATATACATCTAAAGGTATTGGTTCTAAAATCATAACAGAATTAAAATATAATGTTTTCACAATTAAAAAGGGTGAGATGGATTTAAGGGTTTCGGAAACTAGACCAACATCATCCGACTTCTACATCAATAGTAATTTCTTCACCTCTAAAAATCCTATAGGTTTAGTTGTTGTAAACGGTAAGAGAAAAAATAGTAGAATTAAAGGTGGTGGTTTCTTTTACGTTAAAAATGGTAACCCTTACATTAATAGTGGGTCGTGTCCTACCCGGACCAAATTCGCATCTCAAACCATATTATGGGGGTTAGATGATGGTAAAATCAATGATAGGTTAATAACTAAGAACCACGCAAAACAAAAAAGATATAGAACTTTAATGGGTCAAAACAAAGATGGTGATATTATAGTAATATCATCAAATAGAATTGGGTTTGTTACGATTAAAGAAATTTTAAACTTCTCTTTAAAATTCGACATTATAGATGGAATACTGTTAGATGGTGGTACCTCTGTTGATTACAAATTTAGTGATAATAACGGTTCGACCACATTCAGTTCAGTCCCACATGGTTTAAAGAATACTTTGGACATTAAGTCCCCAACAACATATATCCATGGAAACTTTAAATAGTTAAATACAAGTCATTTTTTTAACATGGTTAGCGACTTCCTTAATATAACCGTGAGAACTAATATTAACACCATCCCACCTTTCAGTTTTAAAATTAGGGATATAATCAGCTACTATTTTTTGTTTAGATTTTGGAATTTTTGTACACTTAGTCTTTAATCCTTTTTTAATTCTTTCAGGGTCTACTGACTCACACCATGGACCCATAACCTTGTTGGCTCCCATGTTATATGCCGCTATTGCTATATCTAATGTAGCGTTACCGGTCCCCCCTTTTAAGTTTGATGGTTTACTAGTATACCCCTTTTGTCGAGCGAGATTAAAATTTTTCTTAATTAAACGATAGGCGGCATCTAAAGCCCCTATATCGGTAAATAAGTCAGATTCTTTAAGACCTAAATCTTCTGCTGTTGACCCTTTCATTTGTGCAGGACCTAAAGAACTATTATAACCAACATAACTAGCTATTTGTTTAAGAGTGTTAGTAACATTGTATCGGGTTCCCGATGCGTATGATGATTCTCTCCCTATTATCCCTAAGGCTATTTTAAGCCACATCTTGTTATACTTTTTCTTTAATAATAGGGTAAAAGGATATATAAATTGTTTTGGAAGACATTTATACTTATTTTGTAAATTCTTTATTTTGTTGTTTTGAACTATCTTTTGTTTAGTAAAATATCCGTCGGGGTTCATTGGATTATCAGGCTGACCTGGCATTAAATGGTCAGGTTTCTGTTCTTTAATAACAGTTTCAACTATCGAATACAATTCTTTTTCGGTTAGTTTTATAATTTTCTTCTCCATCTTAATTTTTATACTTTAACAGGTTTAGTACCACCTTTTCTTTTAACCCAAGCGATTTTTAAATTGTCCGCTGGGTCACTTTTAACATTCCCACCAACATTATGGAAAATAAGTGGTACACCATTCTTTTCTACACCAACGATACCTACGTGAGTGTTCATACCCCAACCACTACCTTTTTTAATCGTTGTACCGGGGACTTTTTTACCATTACTATCTTTAAACCATCGTTGACCACCTTCATAAAAGGCCTCTTCGTGGTGAGAAGAAGGTTCATGATATATTCCCACAACGTCATCTATTTTTAAATTTGTTTTTAACCCACTACCCACTAAACTCCCTATAAGTTTTTTAGCTTCCTCTTTATACTTACCATTATCCTTTCCACCACCATTTTTGTGTATCTTTAACCACAACCTTATCACCTTATCTTGTTGTGATTTATCCAAACCTTTAAATTTAGAAGCTATAGTGGAACCTAATTTACTATCTAATCCATAAGCCGTCCACGCATTACCTACAACATCAAATTTATCTGTAAAGTCATTTACAAATTGAGCACATTGGGTACTACCAGGTTTACATATCTTATTTGTGGTACCCCCCACACTTAAGTTATTAAAATCTATTTTGTTTCTAAAAACGGGTGAAATTGTATCACTAACAAAAATATTTTCCTTTTTGTCCTGTTTTATTTTATTCATCGATTTGTCTATAAGTTTTTTTACTTGACTAATTAAACTATCGCCACTTAATTTTAAATGTTTAGTTGCATATAGTTCACCTAAAGGAACTATCTTACCGGTGTCTCTAAGTTTAATTGGGTAATTTAATGCCTTTTTAATATAACTATTATTATACGGACCTGAAACAGACAGGTCTATTTTTTTGACTAATTTTGGATAATACTTATTTGTCCATTTTCTAAACTCGTCCCCTTCTTTTTTATCTTTAAAAAAAGTGTTTTGGTTATTTGTTTTATCACCGTTTGAGGTTTTATCTTTTGATTTTCTCGCTTCAGGATATTTTCTATCTAAATTATTTACACTTTTATCGTATTTTTTAATTGAAAACCATTTGTTTAACCCTTTTTTAGATGCGAACCATTCACCTCCTGATACCTTATAATCATACAATTTATCATATTTATCGTAAATCTTTTCTTCTTGTTCCTTTAAAATCTTACTTACAATAGTATTAAGGTCTAATTCTGTTAATTTAATTATTTTAGATGGCATATTATTTAGATTTGTTTTATTATAAATATATAAATATAAAAAAAAACACTCCGAAGAGTGTTTTAGTGTATTCATTAGACGTACTTAATATATTCGTAATTTCTTACTTTAGTGTAACACCATCTTCTCTGACGTATCCGTATTTCTGTACATTTTGATTATATCCTTTTGGCATGGGTATTAGTTTTATCTTATACCACGTCTTCTTATCTCCATATTCCATAGATTTATGAGAAGAAACTACTTCCCCAATCTTACCATTCGCATCACCTTTATACATTCTATAAACGTTCTTTGGAGGTAGTATATTATTCCAAGACCCATTATTTACCTTAGTTTGGGTTCTAACGTTAACCCCACCTTTATCTTTAATATAAGCAAGTTTATTCGTGGTCTTGACTTCTGAATCCTTAGCTTCAGCTTTAGGGTTTAAAACCTGTTGGTCATACAAATCTCCAAAAGTGAGTACACCAAACTTTTTGGCGTAGTCTTCACTTAAAGACGTATTCCAAGCATTTTTAATGTAAGAATTATTAAATGGTCCTGATTTATCTAAATTTATAATTTTAGATGCTTTTGGGTAATATTTGTTCATCCATTCTCTAAATTTGTCACCTGCAACTTTATCCGTAAAGGGAAACGATACCTTAGACTTACCTAAACCTGTAAACATAGAGTCCTTACAAGAATAGTTAACCATTTTACCGTCCTTACTTCTTCTTCCATTGGAAAAGAATCTTTCACCATTAATAACGTAAATTGTGGACCCATTAAAATCTGTCTTTTTCGCTCCTTTAAAATTAACAACACAAGGGTATTTGGACCATCCTGATTTTGAAGTGTTACCTGTTCCGTAAACTTTAGTTTTTATCGCCTCTAATCCCTTACCTGAAGCGGTTGTCCAATCCGTTGCGTTTTTTAACTTGTAAAAATACTTATCACCATCTTTTTTATAATCATAAGTCCTATCGTGATTGGTCCTTACGTCACCAGACGTACTTTTATCTTTACCCTCCTCTTGTTTAATTTCATCCGCTTGTTCCGGTAAATATTGTCTTTTAGTCGCTGATTCATGTAGATTTAATATTCTATTCTTCTCACCCTCATTAATTATAAATTTATCCATAATATTTTTCTTTAGTTATAAATATATAAATAAAAAAAAAACACTCCGAAGAGTGTTATAAATAATATGGTTCATTGATAGTTTTATGTTTTAACTTGTGTTTCGTGGTACCCAACCCCTCGATTATACGTTTACCGGTTTCTATTCCGGTATATATTTCATCAATTACTACATATTCGTTACTAGTGTGGTAGTTGTAATAACCTATAGAAAAATTAATACATGAGAAGTCATATTTTTTCTTTAACATTAAAACATCGGTATATGGGTGACTACCATATATCTGACGACCGTCAAATGTTTCAGTAATAACTTCATCACAAACTTTAAAAAACTCACTATCCCTTTCAAATAATTTAACCCCCATAAGAAATTCACTAACCATCCAATTCTCAGGTGCGTCGAATTGAATCGCATATCCCACATCTTTAAAAAAATCATCGTCAGATGCTTTTGACCCATGACAACCTGTTTCCTCAGAAACAAAAAACGCCACTTTTAAATCAGGTAGTTCTTGTAGTAACACCAAACAGGCGAATACTCCGGCTTTATCATCACCACCAATACCTGTTTGAATCCCCTCATCGTTTAAAGCCATTAAAGATGGTTTAACCTCATCTAAATAATTAGGTAAGTCAACTTCAAATAAGTTAATAGTGTCAATAGTGTGAACTGTATCAGTATGTGATACTACACAAGGATAATGAAAGTTTTCATCAATTTCACTAGTAGTTTTTGTTACGTAAATATTACCATTATCTTGTACATAATAGTCATAACCATTGGTTTCTAACCAATTAGTTAAAAATTCTATCATTTTTTCTTCCTGATAAGTTTTTGTCGGGACAGATAAAACGTCTTTCAATAATGAGTAATATTTTTTCATACTTCAAAGATAATAAAAATAAATGAAATAATAAAATATTTTTTTAAATTAAGCAGGTTGTGAGTTGTCGGTCCACTCAGGAGTTGCTAATATCGCTAAAATTTCAGTGTGAGTATAAGAACCCTCTTTATAGGTTAAAGATTGAACCGTAGGTGGTATTGTAGTACCTTCCCACTTAACAAATGTTTTAACACCATCCACGGACTTTCTAACCGTGTCTATTGAAGTTTCTAACACCTCGTTAAAATTAATGTCAGGTAATTCACTTACATTAAAAATCATATATTCTCTTTTTTCGTATTCTTGAGTTTCCATAATATTTTTTTAAAACAATTCAGGTTGATTTAAGAATAGATTAAAACCTTCCTCATCATATTCTCTGTCTTTAAAATGACCAAATGAGTTTTCACCTACCCCTACAATTAATTTATTATTTTTACTATTTATCCCTCGTATAGTAAAGAATTTATCATCAGAAATTGGGCTTTTATGAGAATTTTCTAAACCATACTTACCAACATATTTATCATACAGTCTACCATATTCGACGGCATCTACAAATTCTTCAGAATCATTAATATGTTCAATTATTGATGTTAAAGAGTTAGTTATTTGTTCGTTTAACTCATCTTGAAAATCCTCCTCACACCATGACTCATACATCCAATCTGAATAATCTACATTACTACTATCTACTAATTCCCTGAACAAATCCTTTAAAGATACGCTCTTATCGTCTATTTTTTCATATAATTGGAGTAGTATGTTCACAGTAGTAAAGTATCTACTAAAACAATCTCCCATAAAAATACCATATTCCCCTAACACGTCACAAGCATCCTCCTTTATATCTTTTTTTAATTGTTCAACCCTACATGTGTTTTCAAAATCAGTATAATCAGTAATAATAAAATCAATTTCTTTCTCGAACATGTTAATAAGTAAATCGGAAACGCTCTTATTCCATTGGTCCCCTCGTTGGGATGATTTAGAAAGTAATTCAGGTGAAATATATCTTAAAATATCATATAATAATTTATTATTTTTTTCATTAAATGAAGATATTAAATAACCTTCCCCCCAATCCTCGTAACTTTGGTCGTAATTAACAATTTCAAACGAATTATAATAACCACTACCAAATAAATCTCTAATTATGTATAATGAATCTTCATTAGCCCCCATAGTAGTAAAGTATTCTTCGGCGTCGTCAAATATTATCGATACCATACTTTTACCCGGACGTTTTTCATTATATCTAATTTTACCAATAATATCTGAAGAACCCCTCAAATCATCCAAACTAAAATCTTTACCGTTTTTTATATCTTTTAAAATTCCGTAAATGGTTCCCTCATATAAAAATGGATTTATTGAATCCCTAACTACAGATGGAATCGAAGTATTAAAATCTGAAATATCTATATTTTCGAAATTATGTCCATCGAATTTATTAAGACTATTAAAATAATAAATTCGTATATTACCATTATTATTTTGAATTCCATAGAAAATAACTGGAGTATCCCTCTTATCCACAACTAAATATGTATCCTCGTCATCCTTATACCTTTCAAATAATTTGGCGTAATCTTTATTACCATCTGTGAAATATAAAATAGATTCGGTCGTAAGAGGTTTTACAACTATATAATCATCACCATCATATATGACGTTAGCTTCGTTATATATTTTATTATCCTTTTTCACCTTATTAGAAAATTTAAACCTATTTATAAAAATAAATATAAAAATATTTGGATTTGTATAAATAATACTTATCTTTGTAGAAGAAAATCACAAATAGTAAAAGTGTTTTTTTAAATGTTCTTTGAAAATATGGGGGTAACTTGGAATTGACCGGTATTTGTCAATTATTCGGGGCACGTAGTGAGATGTATTCTATCACTTAAATCTATGAATACCAATTTCAAACGGAGACGTTTTAAATAAGATGTCAGCTGTAGGTTTACTTAGAGCTGATGAAGTAGCGGTAGCGTAGACGCATCCACTACATCGGGTAAGTGAGTGAAACACCTAGGAACAGAAACTCCTAAAAAGGTGAAGTACCATTGAATCTTAAATCGAATGGTCCATTGGTTGTTGTCTAACGATGGTGAAGAACAAGACAACAAATTTCGGAGTATTAGAAAATACTGACCTAAACGTGTAGTCCTTAGTAGTTGGAATATTCGACACGAGGGTTCGAGTCCCTCTACCTCCACAAAAAAAAAACAAAAAAGATTTGATAGTTTAAAATAATTATCTTATCTTTGTAGAAGAAAATAAGTTCATTGAAAATACACGGGTGTCGTGTCGAGGTCTCGAAAACCTCCAACACCGAAAGATGTTGTAGCTCAGATGGTAGAGCAAACACCCGGATATAGTTTTAAGTAAAGGTTAATATTCAGTCGACCGTAATGGTATGTATCCAAATAAAGACTGTGAACTACTCTTATGAGTAAAGCCCCTTAACATTTAAAGTGGAATTGAAAAATATACCCGCCATTACTACTTAAAACAAAAAAAAATGAGTTTTTACTTGACAAACACATATTTATCATGTATATTTGTCAAACAATTAAGGGAAACCTTAAAACGTTCTTTAAAATATTGGTTTATCCATCAAAACACTTAGGTGTTTTTGATAATAGATAATCGGCGGTATATCGTCGTTAAATAAACTACGAAAGTAGTATAAAGTGAAGTTACTTGTGTTAGTGATTTTGCGTCTTAAAAATCTTCGGATTATTGAGGTCGAGTATACAAGTGAGATATCATCTGTCCTTCATTATCGAGGGTGACACTGTAGAGAAAGTGGATGGGTGACTTGGTAATGTGGATTATCAAGTTGAGGAGGGGACTCCAATAAGAATAACTCATAGGAATTAAGTAAAAAGTATTTTTCCAAAAATATAATTGCGAGTTCCATTATAAGAGATAACTTAAAACCGAAAGGTAAGATGAGTAACGAGTGGTGTCGACATCATCCCCATCAATAACCTACCAAGGTACTGATGTGAAGTAGTCTTAAAATATCGAGATGGGGACATTTCACTGAGTAGTTAAGTATTTTGTAGTTTAAACGACTTCAAATCTTTAAACACACCACTACTTGGACAATCCACAACACACAAACTATACAATTAAATGTAGAGCGAAAGTGTGTGTTAGGTTTTGTAGAAAGGTGACTACATAGTTATGGGAAGTCCATAGCACGAGAGAATCGCAAGTTCAATCGTATTCTCACGAAAAACCTCTAAAGAGTCGAATCTTTAATTAGTCCGCAAGACTAAAGAGAGTTAAGTAATGAGAGAGTATACAAAACCTTAAGAAGTGATTGGTCTAACTAATCGTCACTGAAAGTTACTGTCCAAAAGACAGTGGAAACAAAGGGAAAAAATAATCCTTTAAAAGACTTTTAAGTAAAACGAGTATTCTCATCGTATTAGCCAAAAACCCCAATTAAGTTTGGGGTTTTTATTTTATAAAAGTTAAAAAATTAAAAATTATGGATTTAATATCAGTACTATCAGGAGGTTTAATTGTTTTATTTATATTAGGTTTAATTAAGATAATTAAAATAATTAAAAATAAGGTATCCGGTTTAACTAGTTATGGTGAACAGTTTGAAAGATTAGAAAACCTCATTAATGTCAATAGACAAAATTTAGAAAGAAGATTTGAAACTCAAAACAAATTATTAAATGAGAGAATAGATTTTTGTGAAAAATCTAAAAAAAAGTAGTTTAATAAAAAAAGAAAAAACCGACAATGTTCGGTTTTTTTTATTTATATTTGTCATGTAATAATTAAAAACAAATGATAAAATTAACTAATGTAATTAACAAGAAGGCGAAATTTGAGTATAAGTTTATACAAACTATAACCTCAGGTATTAAATTAGTTGGTTCTGAAGTTAAATCTATTAGATTAGGTAAAGTTTCAATTTCAGAAAGTTATTGTTATTTCAACGATGGAGAATTATTTGTTAAGGGGATGTCTATATCTGATTACGGGTATGGTTCATCTCACGATTCTAATAGAGATAAAAAATTATTACTAAAACGTAAGGAATTAAATAAATTGGAGAAACAATTGGTGAATGGTTTAACTATAATACCCTATAGAGTTTTTATAAATGACTTAGGTTTAGTAAAAGTAGATATAGTATTATCTAAGGGTAAAAAAATATATGATAAAAGAGAACATATAAAAAATAAAGATATTCAAAGAGATATTGATAGAGAGTTAAAGTAATTTTTTAATTCTTTCTATATTTTCATTTACTTTTTTTGACTTATCGGCACCTAATGAAGAATATAATGAATCAACCATATAATCAAAAAACGTGTCTTTTTTACCACCTCTATTGTATCTATATTCCGTTTCTTTATATTCATCCAATAAATCAGATAGTTTAACAGGTTCATTTCTATAGTCATTAACAGTAATATACAGTGGGCTTCCTGTTGAAACACCTACATCTTCACCTACTGATATTTTATTAGTCGATAACCCATAGTTTCTACGAGTAACTTCACACATTACTAACGTATATTCTTTATTTTTATGTTCAAATAAAATAATAACTCTACCACCACAAGTATCATCATCAAACTCCAATATTTGACCGTTAACGGGTGATTTTATAATATCTCCCTTATCTTGTCTAATTTTTAGTTTTTTTTCATTTAAATCTAAAGTCTTATTATTTTTCCTATTATTAACATTAAAATTTATCATAGTAATTCTTTAAATCTATTTATTTCGTTTTGGACGGATTCGGTTACCTTAGTAGTGACACTATTAGCGAAATTTGTAACCGCTTTATCCAATATACCTAACCCACCTTTAGTAGGGGTATATGTGGCGTTTTGTGTATCTATATCCGTTTCTGTGGACGACGCGGTATCATTAACTGAAGACTCACTATCAATTGGAGGTGAACCCTCTCCGGTAGTATTAGAGACGTGTAAATGGTTAAAATGATTACCACCTATATCAGTTTGCCATAATACCGCTTTAGGGTTTGATTTACCTTCTCCATTCCAATTATAACCCAATTTTACTAAGGCGTCTTTAATTTTATTACCATTAGCTCTAAACTGAGCATTACCATTCTTCCCGTTAGATGCGTTACTAGACCCCTGACCATTTAGTTTGGCTATATCTACTGCTTGATTAGTGTAGTGTCTACTGGTATTACCTGATTTAGTACCTTTACTGTGGTCAGATTTTGCGGTCGTTATTTGAATCCTAATACCGGTATTTCTAGACACGGTTTTAAGGTCATCTAATAGATAACTATTTATTTTATCAGTTCCAATATCACTGTCTACTTTTACGTTACCATCGGTCAAATCCTTAATCGGAACATATTTTTCATATATGTTAATTATTTTTGTCATATGTCATCATTCATTAAAACACCACCAAGAGATGAGGAGTATACCATAAGACTATTAACATCATCATCATTTAATGTTGTTTTTCTTTTAGTGTAATCAAGACCTAACACACCGATAAACTTATCGTCTATAGTTTTGATAGCAAATAAATATCCCGCTTTACAACCCGTGTCTTGTGCGATATACTTTAAACCATAAGTTGCAACGGTCTCATCTTTATAGTCAGGTATCTCAATAGTATTATTTGAAACTAATGCGTTCATCGATTTAGAAAATAGATTAACCGGTATATTTTGAAAATTATGTTGTACTGACGAAACTCCCGTAGAGACTGTTTCATACATTATTGAAAACTTTGCAATAGATTTACCTGTTGGGTAAAAATGTCCACCATT
>Ga0098045_1000435_pt1 | contig 16689 bp, 2 predicted proteins | sample 11_taG_FD_77071 | JGI IMG/M metagenome (GOLD analysis project Ga0098045, IMG submission 77071) | Marine viral communities from the Subarctic Pacific Ocean - 11_ETSP_OMZ_AT15265 metaG | ecosystem: Environmental > Aquatic > Marine > Oceanic | place: Pacific Ocean | collected 2015-01-16 | reverse complement strand
GGATGGGCTGCATGGGCAGCTATGAATGCATACGAAGTAAATGAGGCTATAGAAAATGCCGATAAATTCCAGGATGGTCTAGCTAGTTTTGGGCATGACTTTACTACAAGTTATGATCCACGAAATTACACAGGATTAAGATATGCGAATTACAGCAATTTATTAAACAATGACAATGGTATCGGGGTATCCCCAAGCGTTATAATCCCACCAACTAAAGAGGAGCGCGCGCAACAACGAGGAACTGGAAATATGGAAAATATACAAAAACGAATTAATGCAGTGCCTTCATATAGTCTAACAACAGATGACGCGGGAAGGTCGACTAATCAAGCAATCGTTGCAAACCAACAGGGCGCAGGCAAAGCACCTATTTTTAATACAAATGATACAGGCCGAGTAAATTCTTACTTTGCCGCTCCTGGTGATGAGGGATATGTTGATGGCTTCTCTAAGGGTGGACAGTACAATACGCCATACCCAGACTACTTAGAGAATTCCAAGCAGACCATACTTGGGGATATTGATGAGACAGGTAAATACTTTGAGGATTACCAAGGTACGGCAGATGAAAGAATGTACAACTACCAACCTATATTAGATAGGTTGAAAGGTATGAACCTTGATTTAATTAGCTCCGCGGGTTCAATATTTGATAAGGGGGAGGGAGGACTTGAGGATAGATACAAGAATTATAATAGCCTTCAGGATAACCTATCAAATCAGCTCAAAGAATTAAATTCGCTTACTGGAGCAGATAATCAAAAGAACCTAGATAGCTTTGCAAATAACTTAATAAATGCATCGGATACAGAAGTTGGATTAACAAACCTAGGGTTTGATGCACAGCGAGGAGGTGCGATGGCACAGAATCGGCAAGCTATGAATTTAGCAAATGCCGGATTAAGAAATTTAAATAGTCTAAGCTCCTCGGGTACAGGAAAAACAATGTCTAATGCTATGATCGGAGCTCGGCTCGGGCAGGAAATGGCAGACAATATAGCTAATGTAGAATCCAATCGATACTCTAGGCTTGCAGAAATAAACCCAGCAAAAGGTGATTTATTAGCAGCAGAAGCTAGAATGAAATACGGAGATCAAAACCTAGCCGCACAAGCAGCTAATATTGGTGTAGATCAAGCTATGATCGATGATGATAAGGCATTGGATAACGATATACTAAATGCACGACTAGGAAATGCAGGACTTATTGATTATCTTGGTAGTCAGGCCGCGTCACTCCCTGGGTTGCAATTAGAAGCCGCACTATCTCCCCTTAACCCGCTCATGCAATATACAGCACCTTATTCTCAGGTTAATGGTTTACCAGCACCTACTACTGGGTACTCACCAACTCCCTCAAATAATGACCCCGAGTGGTATGATTATGTAGATGCAGCACCTGACATTTTAAATAATATTAACGCAGGATTAGACTCAGGTGGTGAGATACTCGATAGATTTTTTAAGGACTAAATCATGGCATCTCCACTACAAGCACAAATGATGGCCAATCAAGTTGCCCAAGCACAACAAGCTAGGCAAGCATTACGAGCAAATCCTGTTGGTGGAGTACAAGCTGCTGCCCCTGCAAATGCAAATGCGTTGATGGCTATGAGAAATCAACAAGTACCCAACATACAAAAAACACAGGGTCCAGCTTCTAGGTTGCAGGAGGTAGATAAGATAAAATACCAAGAAGCACTCAAGCAACAACAGTTTAAGGAGGACGCATTAAGGCGAAGGGACAATCTTTTAAACAGGCAAAACATAGCACTTAACGCTCAAAGGCAAGAGAATGCTATGCAAGAGCTAGCCCAAAGACATAATAATGCTTTGGAAACAGTTCGGGTCGGTCAGGAAAATGCAAAAGATCTTGAAAGGTTTAAGTTGAAAATGGCGGAAGATACGAAACGCATGAACTATAAGTTGGCGGACGAGAAGTATGGCCCACTAAGAAATTATGTATCCACTATATTTTCAAAAACTGATCATTGGTTAACTACAGGAAAAGCAGAATTCGAGACTACTAGAAGGGAGCAGTTGCAATTAGATACCGCAAAGATTGAGGGCATCACTCCGGAAATGGTGCAAGCCAGATATAATGAGGATGTAAAAGGAGGTATAGTTGCACAGACTACATTAAAATTAGGTAGCGCACTATACAATAAATACGCTAGAAAGATTTTAATGTCAGGTGCGTACGATACTCAGATTGCGCAGATCAATACACAGGTACAACAAGAGTCCAATCAGAGAACTCAACAGATGTTTGCTATGTATAAAGTAGCATCTGATAAGGTTATGAAGCTAGGGTTTACAGTACCAGGTGTTAGTGGATTACCAAGTCCTGATACCAGTGGGCCAAGACCAAAAGTTGATGCTAATTCATTGCCTAACACATCGAATTTAGACCCAAGTGCTAATACATTTACTGACGAACAAAAAGCAGAATATCTCAAGAAGTTCCCTGATTCAGATGCAGATGGTGATGGTATTCTTACCCAAAAGGAAATGGAAGCATTTGGTACTCCACTAGGAGCGAAAGATGTGGGTGTAATTTTGCCAGTAGCAAACTATGCACTAGAGACCGTAGAGGGTATGGCGAAAGCGATTGCCGAAAATCCAGATGTAGCCGCACAAGTAGGAGTGGGTCTTGTGGGAAGTGCGGGAGTGCTTGACTATCTTACATCAATGGGAGACGGAAAGCGGAGAGCACTACAGCTTAAATTGAAAAAAGCATTGCAAGATAAAACCAGATTTTCAGACAAGACTAAAACTAAGATCGTTACAGAACCTCCTAAGAAACCCCTATCAAAAGCAGAATTAGATAAGGCAAAAAAAGATCTCGATTTCTTAAATAGTAAGGGCAGGACAGACTTAGCAAAAGCTAATCCCGATATAGCTCGAGAAGATGCAAAAAAGATAAAGAGGCTAGAGAATAAAATTGCAGATGCACAGTCCACTAGAGTTACGGTTGATACAGGGGAGAAGAAGAGATTAGGATTTGGAGCTAGACAAGCCAAGCAAAGAGCAATTGCACCAAAAGAGATGGAGCGACTTGCGAAGGATATGGGTCTATCTAAGGCTGAGCTTAAGAAGTTAGACTTCAAAAATATGAAAGTGGAAGACTTCTCCAAGATGGTAGCTAAACAAAAAGGCGGAGTTATAACTTCCCTTAAGAGAGCGGGACTAAAAATACTACCAACCAAAAACGGAGGTGGTATTGATATAAAGAAACTTACAGATAACAGAGCAACCAAAGGTGGATTAGCATCCCTTGGGATTATGGGAATTATTGACCTTATTAGCTGGGCAAATCTACCAGATCAAACGGAAGCTAAGAAAGCAAAGCGTATGCTAGAGGCATACGAAGAAGCAAATAAATTACTTCTTGAGGGTGTGGATTCGGAGATCGCAGAACTAGAAGCTGATTTAGAGCAAGAGGATAATTCGTCAACTCCATTAGTTCCCAATGTGGTAAATACAGGATCCCCAACTGTAGGAAATATAATGCCGGGGCTAAATGGATTAAATGCATCCCAGATGCAAATTCTAACCGATAAAATGAATTCTGACCCTAGATTTGCTCCCATTCCCGAAACCATTCGCTAATGACTCGTGAGGAAAAAATAAAGAGGCTGGCTGAGCTTAAGGAGATTAAGAAAGTAGCAGAGCAAGAACTTGAGCTTTCAGCTCAAAGTAAAGATGAAATGAGCAAGGTAGATCCACTTGCAATGAAGTCAGATTTAACAGAGTACCCAAGTGTCTTAATGGCTAGGGGAAAGGACTTGTTGACAAACCCAGAAACACAAAAGGATTTTGCTGCAACTTTCCCAGGTTTTGCGGCGGGCGGGAAAGTTGCTGTAGATTATGTCAATCGCGTTCCTGGTATTCAAAACCTACCCAAGCTACCCAAGCTAGCAGTGCAAGGTTTAGCTGGCTTAGCGGGAGGTCTTTATGGGTCAGAGGTAACAGGTCCGCATGTAAAGCCATATACTGATGCTATCTATGATACCCTAACTGACCCCAGAAATGTACTTTCACTAGGAGATGATTTTAAACAAGGAGTGGGATCAGGGGCGCCCTCAGTTATAGATAATACATTAGTACCATATGAAACAGTCGATTCATCCTCAACAGGTGTAATGAATTATGCTCCCCAACTTCGATAACGATATACAAAACCCACTACTTGATTCTCTTCGCAAAAAGATAGAGGATAAGTTTGGAGTAGATACCTCAGAGATTTCAAACGAGCAGTTGTTATTTAAGCATGGTCAGGACTTGCAAAATGCAGGTTACACCATGACTACAATGCGGGATAAGCTAGGTGATGAATTCACCGATCAATACTTTGATATAAAAAATCGTCCGCAACCAGACCAAGGATACCTTGGCGAAATAGGGTCGGGCTTCAAGGAGCAGGGTTATGGTTTATTGGGTATGCCATTACAGGCAGCCGGATTAGTTGCTGGTGCTACTGGTGATGCACTTGGTGTAGACCTTGGGGTTGAAGACTACCTAATGCAAAAGGGTAGTGAGATAGCAGCTAAAGGGCAGGAAGATCCTAGAACCATTCAATCAATTGATGATGTTAGGTGGGATAATCCATCAGAGATCGCGAGATACTTACTAGGTGGAATAGGTGCATCTGCACCTAGTGTGTTAGAATCTGCCGCGGCATTTACGGGAGCTGGCGGAGTAGGGTATACATTAGCAAAATCAAGAGCTAAGAAAGCACTAGCTGAAACCATTAAGAATAAGGGTGGGGCAACTGCAGATGAGCGAGTTAAAGATGTATTTCAAGAGTTAGTAAAGCAAAGAGCCAAGCAAGGATTTAATACGGGGGCTCAAGTTGGATTAGGCGTATCCTCTATAGGGTTGGGGGTAGGTGAAATTTATGGTGAACTATACCAATACACACAATTAGATCCTAGTGATCCTGAATATGTAAACCCGTCAACTGCTAGAGCATTATCCACTTCATTTGGTACATTAGCAGGTGGACTGGATATGATGGGTGCGGGCAAGTTATTGTCTCGCATGACAGGGATGTCTGAAACAAAAGCACAAGGATACTTTACTAGACTACTGAGAGGTTTGCCCGAGGGTATTGTCATAGAGGGTGGTACGGAAGTAGTACAAGAAATACTTAACCTAGCGGCAGAAAAGTATGCCAAGGGAGAGGAGCTGGAATTCACCGACCAAGAGATCATGAGAATGATTGATGCTGGTGTACTAGGTGCTATTGGAGGTACAGGGTTCTCAGCAATTGGTGCGATACCAGGACCGAAGAAGAAACAAGAACCTGAAGTTGGATCGCAAGAGATTGCATCTGAGAGTAAGGAAGTTCAGGCACAAAAAGAACTCCTAGCTAATATTAAGGGTGAGTCTACCGAGGTAAGGTATAAGAAGGGCGATAAGGTACAAACTGCATATGGGGATAAAGGTGTAGTACGGGATAGTAGGGCAGAGGATTCAACCGTTGAATTTGCAGATGGCACGGTAAGAGATGTACGCAATGACCGACTAGCAGAAGCACTTGAACCACCTCCTGTTGAGCCTACCCCAGTACCCGAAAAGACCGATCAGCCACAAGCAGAATCCACCGAGGTTGTACCTGAGTTATCATCCACAAATCTACCCAAGGAACTTGCTGGTGCTAAACCAAGATATAATTACGGAAAGAGACCCATTGAGCTAACCTTTGAAAATGATATAGCTAAAGCATTATATATAGTAGGTGGCAATAATGCCTCTAAGAGATGGAAGGATTACGCGGACTGGCTTTGGTCTCAGGGCGTAAAAAATGTAGCAGATAAAGCAGAGCAAATTAGGGCGGACATTAAGGCTCAGGCAAAAGCAGGAGGCGATAAAGTTTTTGTAAAAGCTCCAAGTGACTTAAGTAGTGCAATACCTCAGTATGAAGAACCTTCTACTGATGAGGTGTTTGTTTCCGTAAGTGGAATAAATGACAATGAGGTAAATGTTACTCCTCAAACTCAGGAAGATATTAAAAAACTATTAAAGCACTATCGCTCTTGGCAGAAGGAGGATATGTATACCATGAGGGGTCGGGCTGGTAAAGCTGGCAAGGGATGGGATAGTAGTGACTTTGGTAGAATGGAAATTAAGCTCGGTCCTGATCGTGCATTAATCGTCGGAAAGCGTGGTGCAAGAAATAAAGCTGCACTTAAAGAGTTAGGGTATTTAGACAACAATGGTAATTGGTATAAAGAAACTCCTGCGGATCGTGCATTTGTAAAGGATCAAGAAAGAGTACTCAAGGAGGGTAGGCTAAAAGTAATTGATGAAAATAAAGAATGGTTAGCTCCTGGGAAAAAAGTAAAGAACCTGAGGGGGCAACTCCTAGGTGAGATAGATAAAATTACCAAGGATGGATATATACAAATAGGGGATGAGCTATTTAATCCTAAACACTTATACAAGCACAAGGAACGCCAAGCTCCCATAATAAGAAATCCAAATAAATCACCTGGTGTGCCGGGTGGAACTGAGCTGAACTTCCTAGGGGATGAAGATGTAGCTGATAAGGAGGTCATATATAGATACTACCAAGCTGATGGTCGATTAGCACGTAAGGAAATAAAACTAGGTAAGCATAAGGATAGAGATGGTATAAAATCCGCCCTTATCGATATGTATGTAAAGGAACTACCAAAAGGTAAATCAGCCGTAGGTAATGCTGCTAAAATACAAATAGGTGAAGAAGAATTTCTAGCGTCCTTTAATGAAGATGAGTTTAACTTTGGTTCTATCGTGGTAACTCGCGAAGAGGTAGAGCAAGCAACTATAGAGGCAAAGAGAAATAGCAGGAAGGATGGCGACAAGGAGAGTATTAATCCTGATCATGAGCAAAGAACTAAACTAAAATTACCTATATACACAAAGATAATTAACGAGGAAAAGCCTGACACAATTTACATTGAAGCCGAGACCCCACTCGAAGCATTTACCGACCAGGTGGATTATTATGACATTGTAGCCCCTATGTCGGGAAATATAGGAGGACGTGCATCGAGAAACATTTCTCAAATATCAAAGAGTCGTGCATTATTAATCCTTAAAAAGGACAATCAATTACGAATTGTATCTATAGGGCATAAAAATAAAACACCCTATATTTATGACGGCACAAGAAAGGGTGCGGCTAAAACGAGGTATATTGAATTAGCTAAATTAGAAGGCTGGGAAGTAACTGGCAAGCTAGTAACAACTAAAAAAAGTTCTCCTAATGTTGATGTATTATTCACATCACCGGAAGCCTTCAATGAAGACGAATCACTTCTAGTAGCACTCAAAGCAATAAATGATCAAAGGAATCAAGATGCTGTAGATGCTGAGCTTACGCATGAGATTGCAGAAGATCAGAAGAAAGCCAAGACGCTTGAACAGCAACTCGCCGAAGCCGAAGAGGAACTCAGGCAGATGGAGGCACAGGCAAGTAGTGCATCTGGGGTAGACTTTCTGAAGGAAAGACCAATTGAGTATGAATCTGATATAGCGAAATACGATGGTTTAAAAAATGTAGCAACTGGTGGGTTCTCTGGAACGGAAGTGCTTGATAACTTAAGTACTAGCGAAGACCCCTTAAGTTCCTCGGTGGCAAAAAGGCTACAAGGCATAAAATTATTTGAAAAGGTTAGGGTAGGATATGCTGATGTAGACTCAGAGAGTAAGTCAGGAAGTTATCGCTTTTTAGAGAAGAAGGGAGCAGACCCTGGAGGGGTTTTTGTAACAAACTTTAATGCTAGCAATCTTACCATACTGCATGAATTAATGCATGCTCTTACAGAGCATAAGATTTCCGACAGAAGAAGGTCGAAGAAAGATGGTAAGTTTATATTTAAGGACAAAAATGTACAGGACTTATATGCCGCATGGGAAAAGGCGAGTGAGGCTTATAATGCAAACCCAGAAAAATACAGACCAGCTAATAAGGAGGGTTTTCTACCAAGATTAGAAACCACACTAGGTAACTTCAATGAATTTGTAGCTGACCTTTATACAGAGCCTGAGCTGCATAACTTTCTATCTCAAATTGAAGGAAATGGGAAAAGTCTATTTCAGGAGATAGTAGAAATCTTAGCGAAGATTTTAAACTTTAAGGGTGACGGTACTACATTGCTAGAGGAGTCACTGAGTGCTCTAGATGCATTAGTAGAAGAATCGAAATTGGGTGAGCGCGAACAAGACTCATCAGACTTGCAAAGGATCGCCTTATTAAAAGCTCAGATTGAAGCCCTCAAGAAAGAGAAAGAAACTATTGAGCGGCGCACGGCAATGAATAGGTCGAAGTTGCAAGGGCGGGCAACTAAGGGTGAGGCTTTAACTGGGAATGTCGTCAGGCAGGGTGTTGATGGAAAGCAAGACGGCGAAGGTGAAGGCTTTAACATCTCCGAGCAAATGCAAAAAGATGCTCAACGACAAATGGGGAGTGGGTTAGGTAAGGTATCGATCAAGCAGTTAAAGAAGAGAAGGTTTCATGAACTCTTAACTAAAGAATTCCTGTATGTGTTAAACCTATCAAATACAAAGGGGTTGCCGGGGGCGAAAAAAATATTTAACGATGTAGCTCGGGCAAGTGGAGCAGAGGCTTTTTATGATGCAGTAACAGACCTCCGAGGAGGTGCGATCACAGGGAGGACTGACTTAAATGAGGCATACCAGAAAGATAATCCAACTGCTTTAGATAGCTTTATGGATAGTCTCTATAAAAGATTGCTTAATGATAATGCAATTAGACCATATAGGAAAAACAATAAAATAATAAGTACCCTAGAGGGTGACCACTTAACATACTCTAGAGACATGATGTTTAGCGTTCTTACTGAACGCCAAAATGATATTGTATTAGCTACAGATATGATGGAAGAGCGACGACAGGACTTAGGTTCTGATCGAGCCACTCGTGAAGGTGATATGCAGGAAGCACCTAGTCCACTTGAAAAAGTTGGACTTACTGCTGAGGCGGTAAAAGCAATGACCGGAGGTAAACCCACTGAGCTTACAGTGTTACCCGATCCCGAACCCGACCCCGAAGAGGAGACCGTAGTAAGTAAATCAGATCAAGTTACTACTGCAGTACAAAAAATAAAGAAAATAATAGCTGACGCCGACTTACCTCTTCCGAACATGCGGGACTTCACGGATGCTGTAAAGAGAGTAGATATAGGTTCTCTGGTGAATTTATCTCCTGATGAATTATTTCAAGTAGTTGCGGAGGAGTTGGTAATTCAATTAAACATAAGAGACGAATTTAAGACACAAACTGAATTAAATGATTTTGCTGACCTTCTTCAGGGGAGAATTACCGAAGAGGAGATTACCTTACTATTTGATAAAGAAGGTTCGAAAATTGGTGTAGCTGATGAGCAAGGCTTGCAGTTAGATGAGGGGTATAAGTTAGATCATAATAATGTTGATGAGGGTAGGTTGAATCCTAACCGATCACGCATCCCGATCATTGACCCTACCACGGGACAGAGGGAGATTACACAAACAGGAACTACAAGCATAGAGGCTATTGAGCATTCATTGGAGGAAGCTAGGAGAGATCCCCGTAGATACATGGCACCAGAGGTAAACCCTGTTTCCAAGTATCCTGGTCGAGTAGAAGAAGCACAGGCTGCAATGCGTAGGTTTGCCCCATTAGAGGGAGCACCATTCACGGCAAAGACAGCAATTAATCAGATCATCAATCAGTTTCCCCACCTCGGTTATATATCCAATGTCGCACGGATGCTATCGGATAATAAATTCCTAGATGGATATAGCGTTGAGTTAGTTCCGTGGGAACAATACCGACCATATGCTAGAGTAAATGGAACTTTAACACGGGCTGTACATATACCATCTAGAAAGAAGATAATCATATCAGATGCATACTGGGGAAAGAATGAAACTTTAAAATCAGACGAAGCACTTGCGGCAGTAATCCTCCATGAACTTCTCCACCCATCACTCAATCCAATACTAGCAGTAGGGCAGAAATTAGCCCTCGGTCAGGAAGTAGAGACAGATGCCAAAACAAAGGAAGTAGCTAGTAGCTTAATGTCCTCCATGGAAAAACTGATGCCCTACTTAAAGGAGAGATCAGCAGGAGACTTAAAGTTGCAATACGGACTTACCTCAATAGATGAATTCTTCAGCGTATTCGCATCTGATCCATACTTCCGTGACTTCCTAAGTCGTACACCATTACCGAAGTCTATGCAGAAGACTGGAGTAATGCAGACCATACTTGATTTTATCTATCGTATCCTGGCAAAACTCAACTTCGCTACTGCTCAAACTGACTCTGCATTAGACTATGCTACCGAGCAATTAGGTGAGCTTATTGAGGCAAGCCAATCCATGTCTCATGCTTTGGACGCTAATGGTAATCCAATGCAACCATCTGCACTTGACCCAGCACGCGAAAAACTTTCTGCATCCGAAGCTGTAAAGCAGCGACAAAAAGAAAAGAAATTATATAGGCAGAAGGTGGATGAACTAAGGGCAGAAGCGGCAGATTCTTTCAGTCGTATTCTTTTAGGTAAAAAACTACCTGTAGCTATCGTAAACGCAGATTTGGGTCCAATGATCTCTGCAAATAGGGAGATAACAAAGACATTAATAAAGCGAATAAGTCAAAACCCTAGCCTTATAGAGATAGAGAATAGCAATTCTCCAGAAGTTTTAAAAGTTTTAAAGGTTATTGAAACTTACAAGAGAAAACTCCAACAAATTAATAATCAGGACTCACAACGCAAGTCTGATTTTGTGCCACTCATCGTTTCTGATTTCATCCTTGACGATAAATCTTTCCTTGATGTTTCAACCATTGACGAGTCCCTCTTGAAAAAATTACGTGAAGAATTGATTCTTACATCCGCCCATACCAATCCATCTCCATCTATGTACCTGAGAGATGTTACTGGGCTGATTAATGCTTTTCACGATAATATTACCAAGGTGTTGAAACGCGACTTGGATTTCTATAACCAATTTAAGTCTAGAGGGACGGAAGACGGTGACATAAAAGCCGAAAAGATGCTCAACGCTATAATTGAACGAATTGGGGATATTGAAATAGGTAAAGCTCAAGGCGCTCGTAAAGAAGCACTCAATTCACTTAATCCTCAGGGGGTAATTGACGGAATAGTAGATAAATTGCAGAAAATAAAAACTCAAGGCAGTGGAAATCAAGGCTCCGCACTTGACTCAGAGTATCAAGACAGTTTATCTACAGAAGAGCGGAAACATTTAGGCAAAGGATACGACAAAAATAAAATATTATATTACGATGAAATACTTGACGAAATCTCACGAGGAAGCACACAAGAACAGCAAGAAATTATCCGCGCCATCAATGTCTCAAGAACAGGCCAAGGCTTACGCGATGGAAGCATGGGACTACAAAAGACCACAACCCTTGCAAGCGACGAGGAAAGACGTGATCGCCTTAGACAATATGCTGAAGAGAGTGGACGAAATGTTAGCCGAAGTGCGTTCGATGCGGAGCTAGATTGGGGTCAAGTTCTCAGCGGAGAACATAAAGTATATTTCAGCGAAGATGAGCAGAAGTTCTTTAAAGAATATCCAGCTACATCTCGTGTAGATTTTGATATATACTTAGAGAGACTACTCTTACATAACTACCTCTTCCCTGAGGTGGCATACAAGTTTGAAGGATTAATTCCCGTAAATGAAGGTAGGCTCGGTTATAGCAACGGGTTTAATATCGTAGTGAGCCAACCAACCTTCGGAGATAAAAGGCCATCACCTCAAATGGTGAATGATGCCATGTTGTCGCGTGGCTTTAGATTAAGTAAGTCGCCTGGGGAAATTGCCCAAAATATTGAATTTGGCGGTTATCAGAGGGGTGATATTATTGTAAGAGACTTGGGGCCAAGAAATACACGATCCCTAGATGGAAAAGTTATGCCTTTTGATCCTATTATTGAGCAAGGATTGAAGCCTCAGATTGGACGCCTCATGGAGGTACTAAATGAAATACAGAGCAAAAGGGAAAGTGGTTACAAGGGGTTATCCCCAGCTCAGGTAGAATTGCAGTTGGAAATAGTTCGACAGGAAATAGTCGACACAAAGTCCCGCGTAACTGGTGGTAGAAATCAAGGGTCTGCACTAGATGAAGGAGAATTCGATGAGAGTATAACTGCCAACCCCGATGAGAATATGCGGGTAATGATGGAATCAAATGCCGCGGGATTCAATGAGATGGTCACCGAGCTAGTTAAGGTATATCAGCAGATTGGTGGCGAAGAGTTGGGCATGGATCTTGAAACATTCTTAGATCAATTTGGATCACCTAGTTCGACAAATATTTCAACGATTAAGAAGAGACTAGAGAAAGACCTGTCTCCATTCATGGACTCCATAGAGGATGTCCGACTAGATAATGCTGGTCTAAATAGAATAGCATTTAATTGGGGAAGAAGAAAAGGGGTAGCAAATTTAGAAAGTGTAAGGACAAAAGCTAGGAAGGAATTACAGAATAGAATTCTAGCAGAAGAGATGTCCGAGAAGGCAATCATAGCAAGTATGCGTACCTATGAGGATTTAGAAAAAGGACGCTTCCCTCCAATCGAAAAGCAGATAGAGAGTATATTAACTAAAGCAAATCAAGTTAAGTTCGATACCTTAGTCGAGTATGTAACAAGCCTACCCAATGCAAGCCTTACGCAAGCTGACATAAGGGCAGCACAGGAGCTATCCAAGGCAGACATTGAACAGGTAATGGAGTTACTGATAGAAGTACCCGGTGAAGCAGAGACCTTAAATAAGGTTGAATTAATGGATCAAATAAAGGGTCTTGGTATTCCATCCCTTAGTGGTGACAATAAAACCCATGCAGTTAAGCGCATGGCGATTATGCGTGCGATCAGGGAGAGCAAGGGGCAGATGGCACTATATAGATTGAGCAAAGGAAAGATAGGTGGAGACCAAAAAGCAATGCTCAAGGTAGGTAGGCAAATCGCATCGGCTCCCGACTTAAAAACACTAGGTAATATTGTAATACAACCAGGAGTGAAAGGTACTCCATTTAGGCATTTTGCAGATCTCAAAGAGGCTGAACTAATTGAAAGAGAAAACCTTGAGGATATAAAAAAGGAACAGGAGATATATTCAAAAATTGATTTAGGAATCAAAGCAAGAAGTGATGTCCTTCGTGCCTCCCTTGGTGAATTACAACCAGTATCTATTCATGATGGTGCATCTATTCTTACAATGGAATGGGATGATAAGAACGCACAATGGAAAAGAGGGGAGAACTTTAAGGTACAAATCAGAAATGGTAAGCTAGTGGATCGTACCCAATTCGTTAAGGTTAATCGAGAAACCCTACGCTTTATAAATGATCCAGAAAGCAAAAAGGAATTTGGTGAAGAACCTTGGTTTGACCTGATGCGTGAGCAAGCACTACTTGCTATGGCAGAACCAATAGGTGAAGAGTATTTCCATGTACAGCGTGCTAGTTGGATAAGTGGACTACAGGGATTAACCGAGAGATTTGCTAAGATGGGGTATGACGGAATGAAGCTCTCGCAGATGTCATCTCAGACTGTTGCTTTATTCAGGGACTACTCATCCAAATCACAAGCACTATCCTTGCAGTTCAATGCATCTGCACAAAGATTAATGGGTGCATTAAAATTAGGCGGTCGTGAGTTTTACTCAGGCATATACCAAGATATTTGGTGGTGGTTTGATAATCATCCTGAGTTTGCGGGTAACGAGGAACAGGCATTTGCAGAGCTTTGGAAGTATTTAAGGAAAGGTGCTAATATACCTGATCGTACCCTCCTTAATGACAATGCCCGAAGGTTAACCAAGGATCTAGTGGCAAAGACATTATCTGCTAGAGACTTTGAAAAGAGCGTAAACCTACAGCTTGGCAATAGAATTAAGGATGACGAATTTAAAGTTCAATCTTATATAGACGGCGAGCTTGTAGACTTCTATCGCGATCCGATGGATATAGGTTATGCCACTATGCCCAGGTCAATTAATAACGGAATGGTCATTGACACTAATGCGATGATGCAGAGGCTGGGCTGGCGGGGAGAAGCGGGTAATGAGTTAATTGCTGAAGCGCAGTCGGCAAAGGATTTGGATACAATGTCCAAGATATACAATAGGATGTTCACTGAGGAGGTGGTTGAGAAGTTCCTAAAACCATTTCTACATTCTGATGTTAGGCAATCTACATTCCGTGGTCCATCGGATGTCGATGGTCATAATGCATATCTAGGTAACACTTTTATTCGTGAATCATTTAGAGCAAGTGGTGGTGATGTGCAGAAGATGACTGATATTATCTTCGATAGAGTATCAATTGATACCACCCTTGAAGCTAGGCTTATCTGGAAATATTACTTTCTTAGGCAGGTAGATAATAAATATAGAGAGCTAAAGAAAGTAGCAGATCAGCTAGAACAAGATAAAGTGGAGCAGGGATTGCATGACTCCCATCTAATGAGAAATACCCCTCAGAGTTTAGACTCAAGGATGATGGAGAGTAGGTTACCCAAAGAGTTCTTTTATTATACCATGTATGATGAGGTAACTTCTAGTATCCGACTAGCATTACAAGTAGCAACGAAGACATTTGGCAGGCAGGGAGACAAGGCACAACGAGCATTTAAAGGGGGTCGTGCAACATTTGAGCGAGCAAGGAGTGAGTTTAATGTACTCATGGCTAAAGCTACAAACGGAAAGCATGAGACACCATGGAAGCACTATTCGAGGGCAGATAAGAAGGAAGCCTACAGGCTATTAAGGAAAGACGGAGATAGTAATCCAGAAAAAACATGGAATGAATTATACAGTAAGTCGGTTGCTTTAGGTGAAATGAATAGGGCGATGGAACATCTTGCCCGTTACTATGGTAAGGATAATGCGGCAGGACCATATAAAGATGCCAACCTACTACTTGAACTACTAGGTGTTCAAGCGTTGTCAGTATTGAATAACCCGAAGTCATCATTCTGGCAGAACCTTGGATTGTTTGAATTCCCTATGGCATTCCGCGGACTCAACAAGATGGCAGGTAAGGGTACAGCTGCGGCACTTGGTAATTTTGTAAATCAAACATTTGGCGGAATGGTTGAGAGTATGGGCGTAGAGTTAGATAAGACAGGTCGCTATGCTCAGTACTTAAATAATACACACTTCCGGCTAGATGAGATGGACTTAGATTTTAAGACCTATGTTGGGGCGCAACTAGGATCGGGTGGCGAGCTAAGTGGTCATGAACCTAGGAAGTATCTTCGCATGGCTAAGCGTGCGATGATGTTTAATAAAAGGAAGAATGTGGATGGTACACGCGCTCCATTTGATTGGCTTACTGTGCTCAAGGGTATCTTTCCTTATACCAATAATGTAGTAAATCATTCCATAGGTGTGGGAGCGATACATGCATACAATGACTTAATCCTTCAAGCATCAGAAGAGATTCAGCGTAGGGGGATCACTGAATATAATGGTGAACTTTCAGCTCAAGACCTAGGTATGGGGGATAAGCTAGGCGAAACATTCATAGGGGAAGCTGATGGTTATAGGAGAATGAACGAACTACTCATTTCTCATGGATTGCCTTCCGTTACTAGGATGGCGTTTGACTTTATAGACCGAAAGAAGATCGACAAGAATGCGTTTCCAATAGAAAGAAATGCCGCACTTTTAATTAACACTATCGCTATGGATCAAATCTCTGGTGATGGATTTAATGCAAAACCGGCATGGCTATACTCAAGTGAGTACCTTAGATACTTTAATACATTCTTAGGTTGGCCTCTAGGTAAAATGGGTAGGGATTTGACCGCGGTTATTAGAGACGGAGATGACCCAACCACTACTTACATTGCACTGATGAAGTATATTGGTTTGCTTACTGCTGTCTATATGCCGATGTCATTATCATTCGGTATGATGATTGATTGGTATGATGAGGAGATGCTCGAGAAGCCAAACAACCTACCTCCAATAACTCCTTGGGCTGCGCTTCCTATCGTAGGAATTCCAATTGCCGCAACTGATCCTAACTTTACTATATATTCTGTTACTTCCCGAATTGCTAAAGCTGGTGTCCCATTTGGTATGGGTACTGAATTGCTAAATGGTATATTCTCAAAGGGTGATCCATACGGTGCGTCAAGGGAGTTAAGCCTAGATAGTAGAATATTCATGTTCTCCATGTTTAAAAATATCTACGATGCTATGGGAACATGGATTCACCAGGGTGAATGGGATTGGGAAACAGTGGGTAGACCAATTGCGTACGGGGTAGGTGGCAACTCAGTGATTCAAATGATGGATCTAGCTACAGCGCAATTTGATATAGACAATGAAGAGCGTAGGGTAGCTGACTACATTGGGTTAAAAAATACTATTAAAAAGTCTGCTTTTATGATGGGGTTAGAGCTAAGGCCTCCATTTAAGGGTGGAGGAAGACCCACGGGAGTAAGTGTTAATACTAGGCAGATGGCTCGCGCAGCGTATGCGGGTGATAGTCAAGAGTTCCTCCTCCAATACCAACAAGCACTAGAGGCTGCAAGAGAGGATGGGCGGGAAGATCCAGAGCGTGCCGTTATAGATAGTTATAAGACAAGAAGTTTACGACATGGTATAACCAAAACCAAAATGACAGATGCTGAATGG
>Ga0098045_1000434_pt1 | contig 16700 bp, 32 predicted proteins | sample 11_taG_FD_77071 | JGI IMG/M metagenome (GOLD analysis project Ga0098045, IMG submission 77071) | Marine viral communities from the Subarctic Pacific Ocean - 11_ETSP_OMZ_AT15265 metaG | ecosystem: Environmental > Aquatic > Marine > Oceanic | place: Pacific Ocean | collected 2015-01-16 | reverse complement strand
TTTGGCTCAGGTAGTTTGTTTACTACTTCCACTATGGATTTGTGTTGTTTACCATAACGATAGTGGTACTCATCGTTCAATGCGTTAGCATAACAATGAGTCCACTCAAAGTTATCCAAGCTCGACCTAACCCATATCGTACACGGATGATTATACATCATTGGTAAGTATGGCGTGAGCGGTCGCTGGTCAAGCGGTAGGTGCTTAATCTTGGCTTTCTCACTATTTAGTACCTCACGTTCGTCCTTGTCAAGCGCACGGGGTACAAAACCTAGTTTGGCATCAATCCATATCGCAGTACATAAGAGTTGTGCTGCCTCGAGAGGCATCTTTACTATGTGCTTGTCGACATGATACTCTGCGCATTTGTCTAGGTCTTCATCTAAATAAAATAAATTCATTACGCTATCCAGCACTTGTACTTAGGACACTCGCCATTCTCTGGCTGTACTGCTGTCCCACAGTGTTCGCACTCTCCGTAATGATACTTGTCAAACTCTTTTGTTTCTGAGTTCCACATGTTTACAATTTTGTTTTTGTTTGTTTCTGTATTTTTCATATGTATATTATACTAAATTTGAAACCATCTGTCAAGTACTATTTTTTAACTCCATAAACGCAGCATGTGACCATTCCACATTATCAGTTACTAAACTCCACATATATGTAGACCCAGTACTCATAAGTATATCACAGCGCTGGTTTCCATAGGCACATATGTACTTTGTCTTTTGATAGGGTACTATATACTCAGGGTTGACATTACGCATTGTAAGTTGCCAGTTGTCGTAAGTATTCGGTAAGAGTATGATTGGATGCTTCATTCCATTCTTAAGAATGTCATTGCGCAAAACGTCATATCCGTCCTGCTCCTTTCTATGGGAAACAGGACAGAAAATGTCCGTAGCATGAACCATCTCAGGTTCATACTTTCTCTCTACTAATTCAAAGTCTATAAATAATCTTGCTGTTATCACTTTCCAAATGCTCTTCCTGCTTCACTGATTCCAAATGCTCCGAGTGTAATCACTACGAGACTTGTGAATATGGTGTCACTAATTACTAAGTCCTGTCCCCAGAACGCTGTTATTAAATCACACCCAGCAAAAACAATAAGCATAAAGAACGCGATGAAGCCAATTATAGCTTTTTCATTAACATCGTTGTCGTCCAAAAATAAATCCATAAACTTTCGTTTAGGTGGTGCAAGTCTTTTCTTAGCTGCTGCAGCCTCGAGTTGCATCTCCTTTATCATATCTTCAGACTTGTCTAGCTTCTCAATGAGAGCCATGTACTTGTCCAAATCTATTTCAACTTCGTTTCGTGAATTATCAGTTCCTTCTGCCATAGTAATCTCCTATGGTTTCCAGTTATACCAATTCCTCCTATTATAGGGTCTGCCTACACTTCTTTCTTGGAAGTGAAAGCTAATTGATATTCTTGGGCTTAGAGTATCAACTCTATGGTACTTACCTTTCGGTATGTATAGTAGGTCGCCGTCATTTAAGTCTATTACTTCTTCCAAAGTAGCAGTTTCTCTGCGACCCCCTTTTACTTCAAACTCTTCATAAATGTACCAGCGTACTGTGCCTGATACATGAAACAAAAAGTTATCAGTCGAATCTGCATGAATCGGAAAACAGTGTGCATCTCTAGATTTACTACAATATAGATTTGCTTGTCCAACACCGTAGTGTTTTTCAAAGTCTTGGCACTGCTTCCACATAGTTTCGTTTAGGAACTCACTTAGCGTAAGTATAAAACTACTTCCATTATTCCACAGATTCCAAAGTTCTGTGCGTGATAATTTTTTCTTGTCTTTCTTCTTACACCACTTGTTTCCATCAGGTAAAACTACCTGTAACTGTGGTGTTCTATCCCATTGTCCAATATTCATTTGATTGAGATAGTTGTCGAGTTCTTCCCAACTAAAATGTTTTGAGAAAGGATTGTCCTCTCTCTTAATATAAAAATGTTTCTTCCCCTTGTATTTCAGATGAAACTCATCAACCCCGATGGGACTTATTAGCTCTTCAAACTTCACTAAGTTTCTCCAATTGTTTTACTTCTCTTTGGTACTTCCAATATACTTCCATTATGTCCTGTCTTTTGTGCGTTGCTTTAGCGTGAGGAGAGTACTTCGGATGCCAAGGTTGATAGCTAAGTGCTGTAAGATGTACTTGCCAAATCTCTTCTAGTTCAAAATGTACTTTCGTTATATCACTTATATTATTAGTCTTGTATGGATAAGCTGTATCACACCCGTCGAAGCTGTTCCATCTAGCATCAATCTCATGTACTATATGTTCACTCTTTTTTCTAAAGGGAGAACCAATACTTTCCATAAATGACCACTTATAAGTTCCATCCCATTGAGCTTGTTCTTCTATAGAGTGTACATGTTCTTTTGCTTTTTCACAATCTATTAGCATAATACTATCACACCACCATCCTCTTTCTTGTGGGGTGTCTTTGTGCCTTACATTATTCATTTGTAAAGAATCCCAGACCATGCCAAAAGGTTTCCCTTTCAGGTCTGTTCTCCATAAATGAAATATATCTCTGAAGTTTATCATATCACAATCTGTGTACAAAGCTCTGCCTTTGAATCCACACAGCTCTGGTATAGCATACCTGAAGCAAGTGAAGGGTGTTCCCCAACCTTTTCTTTTCCATGTAGGAAACATACTTGGTCTTAGCCATGTAACTTCTACAGGATGATTTGTATTCTTTAATATGCTATATAAATATACTTTCTCTATTGTAGGGTCAAAGTTTTCACTTGTTCCAACAAATAAGCGTATAGGTTCTTCGCTATTGAAATCTAAAACAGCCTTTTTAAAGTGGCCTGTTATTTCATTAGTCATCATAGTATGTGACATGTAGTATTATATCTCCTTCTTTTATGTGTACGTTCATATTCCATAAGTTACCCACACTCTCAACGTCGCCCTCTTTCTGAGGTTTCCACTCTAGTTGTCGTTTATCCCATGAATTTAACTTATAATCATTAACTTCTAGTGATTGGCATAGCTTTTGGTAGCTTTTACCTAGTATTATATCAGTATCTCCTTTGACTATATAGTATGCTTGTCTGGTTTTTCGGGCTTTAGGTAGAGCTATTCCTTTATCTGTACCTTTAACTATAACTATTTTTTCTATTGTTTCCTTAAACTCACCTTGGGTACTGATATCTTCCATAACAGTATTACCATGAGTTCTCCAGTAAGGATAAGTACAGTTATATACTTCGATATCATACTTAGGTGGGAAGTAATGCCACATTAAATATGTATCACAGAAAGGAAACTGAGCATCACGCTGAGGGTCCATCCACTCTACTACTTCATTACATAGGTCTGTTATACTTTGTGGTACTACCATACTTTACTTTCTCCTCGTATAAAACATACTAATACATCTCTTAGTCCTGATACTAGTGGAGTGCTTTCGTGCATATGAAATGCTGTGAATATTGTTAAACTGCCTTTCTTCTTCATTGTTTTAAATTTGTGTCTAAATTGGTTTGGAGGTGTCTGTTGTCCCCCTAATAAATCTCTTTGGTTGAAGGACTCAGCAATCTCTAAGTCTCCTCCTTCGTACTTATCACTCAATTGTACACTAATACTTATCTTTCGCATCGATCTTCGTGTTATTATGTGATTTAAGTAAGGTCTGCAATCTCTATGTGCAGTAAAAAATTGTCCTTTCTTTTTATATCTTACTATATTAAATTCGTGATGGTCAGATAAAATAGGATATAAATCAAACTTATATGTTCTATCATTGTATGAATCGATTGCATACTGTAGTTTGTACCTTAACCATTCAGGTACAGTTGCACCTCCAAGTCTATCACAGTCTCTCAGAGACTTATCTAGTCCTCTGTATCTTGTAGTTGCTGGTTTGAATTGTTTGGTTTGGTGGGAATAAAAGTCTTGTATCTCATTATCAGACAGGAAGTTCTCTATGTGTCCGCATAGGTCTGATGTATTATTCTTGTCTTGACTGAGTACTAAGTTCATCTTTTATCATTTGTTTGATTTCGTTTTTAAATTGGTCGTATGAATCGAATTCACACAAGTCTTTAGGAGGATGTGAGTCATGTTCTAATGCTACTACTCTGTCCTCTAATTCTTCTAGCCACTCTTCACATTCTCCGAATCGTGCCTGTGCTGGTTCGTTCTTGTCGAACCACTTGGAGTGTTTCTCCATTGCTCTTTTCCATAAAAGCATCTTTATAAATCTAACCATGACAAGTGCTTATAAATGTAGCAAAAGCATTCGCTTGGTCGTGGTATCTACTAGGTATGGATATATCAAACACTATTCTTGGACTATCGCCCATGTTTCTATCACTAATCCATGTACTATCGCCGTCTAGCATACCTGTTACACAAGTCCAGTCTTTAGTAGTACTAGGATTATGTTGGTCTACTACTTTTGTACGTTTACCATCTTTGATAAAGTTTGTAAAGCCATCCTCACTATTATGTATAAATCTAAAGAAGTGTCTAGGTCTATCTCCTCCATTACTCCATGCAGTCCATCCTGTTGCTGGGGGTTGGAATACCATACTGTCCCAGTACCATGCTTGATTATCAGTTAGTTGTCGTACTGAACCTAAGAATACTGAACTTCTTTGTTTGAAGTCTCTTGATATAGCTCTACCAGCATAATCAATAGAATTACTAGGTTTAGGATATCCATTGTCTGATTCATCAGCCATCTTTTCTCTTAAATCAGCCGCTGTTGTCTTAGGTAATGGCTTGTATGTCCATCTATGGGGTAATCTATAGAAATCTTGTGCTAATAAATCTAACCTCTGGATTATCTGGTGTTCTTTAATCGGTATTTGTTTCATTGGTTGTCACTTCTCTATAGTATATTACTACTTCTTTGAGTTCACGAATATATCGTTTTAACTCTTGAGTGTTATATGCCATTAACTCATAATCTGGTACTGTCATGGCAAAAAATACCACTTGTCCTTGGTCTTTTTCTACTCTTGCTAAAAATTCTTCTATATTTTTCTCACTAACTACATACCAATAAGGTTCTTTTAAGTCTATTTCTCTTGGCAGTACTGGTTGTGCTATATTCCTTTCAATAGGTTTTGCACTAACCTCTAATGTCTTTGTTGGTAACAGGCTGCACGACGATACCATCATCAGCAGCGTCAATGTCACGGCTATCTTGTTCGATTCCATCAAATACCTCTTTTGTTGCTTTGTTTACTCTAGGTTCTATTAACCCAGGCTTTGCTGCGGCAAGTTTAGTTAAACTGTGCCTTTTAAATATATCAAGATAACGATTCATTTCTTTCTGTGCTTCCTGACTTTTAATTTGTAATTCGTTGAGTTTGCCTGTCTGTAAGGCAAAGTCGTTTTGTAGTGATGAGATTGCATCTTCTTGCAGTTGTACTGCATTTTCTAATTTTGCATTATTTTGTGTAAGTGTGGCGTTCTCATTCCATAACCAATAGGTACTTAGACCTAGTGATAGTATAATTGCTAGGAGAAACTGATACATAACAGTCCTCCAATGATTAGTCCCTTACCAAAACATATCCAATACATTTGATATAGACTTAGTCCATACTTTACTTTTACTTCGTTTATGAACTTCATATGTTTAAGTTTGAGTTTTTCTATCATAATTGCTCTATCTTGTAGTTAAGACCATCTGCGCCTCGAATCTCTACTACTTCCTTGTCCTCATTGAGGAACTTTAGGTATTTAGGTTGTTTTTTCAAAAATTTACGAACTATATAAGTTGTATCATCAGCGTCACCATATACGGCATTATAACTAACAGTTAGCTTATATCTTGTCGAGAAGTAACTAAGTATTTTTAACCAAATCTCTTTTATGTCCATTTCTTATTTTCAAACAGAAGACCCTCTGCTTCTCTACGGCGAATAAGTCCTTCAAGAACCTTACCACCTGCTTTGTTCCATCTTGCCATTTGAGCTGGAACTCCTTCATAATCACCTGCATTTAGTACTTTTAGCATAGTTGATGCGTTTAAGTTTCCATTGCCTAAATTGAATGTCCAACTGACGAGTGCGTCAAATTGATGTTGTTGTAATGGTACTGTGACAGCTGCTCTTACATAGTCTTCGTACTCTATAATTTCTTCAACAAGCAGTGAATCTGCTTCTTCTTGTGTGATTGTTTTGCCTTCTACAGCAGTTTTTATATGACCATAACCTATTGTCCATACACCAGCAGCACACTTATATGCTTCTAGTTCACACCCTTCAAAGTGTTTGATTAAGTCTAGTCCTTGTTCTGATATTTTCATTTGTTTCCTTATAGGTGTAGGGACTCCAAAGAGTCCCCACAGTCGTTGACAGTTTATACGAGATATGATATATTCATTCCGATTACACTGACACCAAAGCACATTAAGAGCATTTGGTTCATTGCTTCGCAGAATTCTCCATTCTCACATATTGTATCACGAACTTTGATAGCTATTGCTTTCATTTTAGTTTATCTCCAAGATTTTCCTCTTAGAATCTGGAGTTCGTGATAAGTTGATTGTCAGTAACCCGTCTTGTAGCTGTACCTCATCTACCAACAGGTCGGCGTTTAGAATAAACCTTCGTTCAAAAGATTTTAGACTAAGACCTTGATGAACGAAATCTTCATCATCACCTAGTTTGTGTTCTTTTTTACCCGTTATCTGGAGTTCTTTGTTATCAAAGATTATCTCCAATTCTTCTTTTTTCCAACCTGGAACTGCGACTTCTATACGATAGCCCTCGTTCCTTGCTATTAAGTTATATCTAGGATATGCTGTGTCCGTATACGACGGCAGTGTAGGCATATCCAATCCAAGCCAAAATTTACTTAAATCTATACTCATTTTTTTCTCCATAATTCCTTTTCAGTAAATATTCACGCCTCCTTTCGGTAGACGCACCAATTTGTAAGTCAAAACTATGACTTACAGAATAATTATATCAAATTTTAACCTTGATGTCAAGAACTATTTTTCAGAGTCATCAAACTCTATGAGTCCCTTCTCCTCTAAATAGTCTACCGTGGTTTGGATTCCAATTTGTTTCCCTATGGTATATGCACAAGCTATGCACATAATTAAAAATATTATTTCACTTATTTCATTATTTATCATAAACATATTATAGCAACTTTGTAACCTCCTGTCAAGGTAAATCTATACCATTGCTGAAAATAGTACTTGACACTACCTTTTAAATTTAGTATAATATCTGTATGAAATATAAAAAAGCAATAGAACATTTGAGAAAAGCGTTCGAGGAACTTCCTGAAGGCGTTGAACTTACAAAAGGTGGAGTCGGAGAACTTGCACTCGCAAATCATCTCGGTCATACACTTGTAGATGGAGACAAAAACGCTGATGCCTTTGATGAAGAGGGTAAGCAGTTCGAGTACAAAATTTCTCATACAAATCAATTTAATTTTAACTTTGGAACTCGAGCAATGCAGAACGGAATGACTTGGCAAGAGAAGATTTCCACAAAAGTAGACTCATGGGAGGGTGCTTACTGTGCTAGAATAGTCGGAGTAAATGTAGAGGAGGTTGCCTACTGCGATAGTGCAACATTGAAAACATACTTTCTCGAACACTTTAGCAACACAAAGGGACAACTGCTCAACAAGAACTTTCGTATGCAGAGTTTTCAACAACTAAAAAATAGTTCTTGACATGCAATCAAAATTGGAGTATAATACAGGTATGAAGAAATGGACACTAGAGCAATTGGAGTTTTTAAGAAGGCATTACAATGAGATGCCACTCAACGAACTCTGTATAAAACTTGACAGAAGTGAGAACAGCGTTGTCGCTAAGGTCTACTACCTACGCAAGAGAGGATGGACATTTACAAGGAGAACAGATGCCAAGTGTTAATCTAAAAGGAATGAGCTTCGAGAAAGGACTTAGAATATTCCGAAAGAAGTGCATGAGAGCCGAAATCAAAGAGAGATGCAGAGAGAAACAGTACTATGAAAAACCCAATGCTAAAAGAAATGCAGCGAATAATTATAGGAAGCGTTCACGACAATTGGACAAACTGAAGGCAGAACAACTCGAAATAAGAAAGAAACGATTACGCAGATGAAGAATCTAACCAACGCCTTGGACTTTTTAATGTGCAATCCTAAAGAATTAGTACATCCCATAGACCAAAACTTTAAATTTAGATGGTTATACTGTTTTTATGTTCAAGATGGTACTAAAAAGAAACTTAAAATAGGACATTCGTGCAATCCTGTCAAAAGAAATAAACAGCAAGGCACTCAATCGGACGACGCTCTCTATTTTGCACTAGGATTTATGGAAATACAAGAAGCGCGTAAAGTAGAACAAGAGGTTTTTCAACAAATAGAAGAATTTGTTGTTCGAGAACCGATACTTGGAATGTCCAAAACACCCACTCACAAAGTAGATTTAGATTTTAAACATTCATATGCCTTTTCTGGTGCGACTGAAACTTTCATAATTCGTCATGAAATTGATTTCAGTAAGATACTTTATGTACTTCAAGAAGTCACTCTCCAATCATACCTTAAAAATGCTGGAAGTCTGGAAGACCTTTCCAATTTAATTGCACATACAAATTCAATTCCTACTGAAAAAATAAAAAATATTTACGATATCTAAACTTATACCAATCCACTTTATCATACCCCTGAGAAAAACAATACTTGCATTATGTTGAAAAGTATGATAAAATAAATACATAATTTGATTATATAGTCAATACAAACTACCGATTACACTCGTTAGTCCTAACTGATGAATGACGCCATAGCGAAATGAAATGGAGTCTTGGCGGAACATCTAATCTGGGACAATGATAGAGTGTTAATTGTATAATCCAATCAACAAGATACAACCAAGTATCGACTAAACTCAACTCATGAGTTTATAAATTCTACTATAATACTTAATTACTAAAAACTTATCTCAAACTAACGTAACTTCCACCAACCGAAATTTTTTTAAGCAATAAAAAAGGGACATAAAGCCCCTCTTGTTTGTGTAAATTTTCCCTCTAGCCGTCAAAACCATCCATCTTTCGACCTAGGTACTCCTTCTTGTTGTACCATTCTTAGTCTCTTTACCGAAATGGTTTCTCTATGCTCGTCTCCGAACTTTAGTCGTGCCTGAACCCCGCTGGGACTGTCGATAAGTCCCAATACTTCGGCATATTTTCCATGCTTTGAAGTTAATTTATCATCTAGTATTTTTGCTACTCTCATATGCTTTCCCTTAATGCTTTTAATGCTGACTTGGGTGCTTTTTCTAGTCCCACTAAGTCTGCTGGATTTAATTCTAGTAGTTCAGTTAATTCTGCTACTAATTCTAGTTTGGTGACTGGTTTCTCACCCGTTTTGGTTGTGTATTCAGTCTTTTTATACACTCCTTCTCTTGATAGTTTTCCTATAATAGATTTTACACTCTTGTTAAGTTCTTCTGCTAGATTTTCCACTGTATCTCTATCAGGATTAAGTCTATATTGGTTAACTATATACTCTACTTGGTCTTGTGTGTAGTTTACTGCCATTTTGTATGGTCCTCCCATTGATTCATTAGAATTCTTACTTGGTTCTCACTAGAACCCCACTCTTCTGCTGCTATTCTTATTGCTTCTTCAGTTCCGTACTGCTGTTCCCAACCATAGAACTGTAGTTCTTTCTCGTTCATGACTCCTTCCTTTGATAGTTATCAATCACTTCTTCTATAGGTAGTTGATTCTGCACTATAGTTATTCTTTTACCACTTAGTTTATGTACTGCACCATTGTTATAGTATACAAAGTACCCCATACCAAATCCTAAGTCTCCTATACCTCCTTTACACATGTAGTGCTGGGATATTTGATTACCCCAGTCCTCTGCTTCAATGTAAAGACGTCGTTTTTCTACTATGTCTGAATACTGACTCATTAGCAATCCTCCCAAAATTTGTCTGCTATCTCATCTAGCACTTCATTTGGATAGATAGTTTCTCCATCGATTTTGTACTCTCCATAGTAATCAAAATCTTCGTGTTCTGTATCGATACTAGGATATAGTTCGTTAAATGCTACCATGAGTTCATCTGCATCAGTTTCAGTGTAGTCTCCGTCCCAAGCATCCCAAGTACCTTCATCTTCTGTACTTCCAAAGTATTGCTTACCCATGAAGTTTCTGAACTCATCTTCATAAGTCATACTTGCATTTATTTCAGTTTTGTACTCGTTTGCGTAGAACTCAATTATGTTTAGCACTAACTCATGAGGTTGTCTCCATGCACTGTACCCAGCGATGATACCATCTTGCATTTCCTCAATGTGACACCATTTAGCACCTACATTGTCACAGTACCAGTCGTATGAGTTCTCTAGATAACCATCTTTGTCCAATCGTTTTTCTACTTTAGACATGAATGGTTGGTGTTCTATTTCTACATACTCTGTTATTTCCATATCATTGTCATTAAAGTCTTTGATAGTTCTTTTCTCAGTTTTAACACTTTTGTTGAACTGTTCGTCTTCTATTCCTTCTATATGTATTGTAAAATGTACATGATTTGCCATTATATGTCTCCCTCTGCTCTTACTTCTGAGCGTATGATTTCAAATCCATTCGGATATCTACTCTCTAGTTTGTTAATGTTCTCGTCCATTACTTCGTCTGGAGTAAACCCAAGTGCTATACACCCTTGAACCCAGTACCAAAGTACGTCACCCAACTCTCTTTTCATGTGAAAAATCTCATCACTTGTGAACTGTGTATTGTTCTGAAATACTTTCTTTTTCACTACCTCAGCAAACTCACCTGACTCTGCCATCATTCCTATCAGTGCAGTCATCAATCTTGCCATGTCGATTTCACACTCTAACAGTTTACCATCTTGCATTGTGTGTTCGCCCATTAGTTTATCTAGTCTATCACACATTTTAGTAGTATCTTTACTAGTATCTGATGTACAGGAGTCTACAAACCTTGCGTAATCGTTAATCTTACTCATTATGCTACTCCTCCAGCGATATCGCTTATGAACTTCTCTAGTTTTTCTACTTGTTGCTTGTCAAAACCTAACTGTAGGTCGCCACTGCTAATCCATCTGCCGTCTTCTAACTCAATGTCCATATGTTCTACGCCATTTCTAGCAGGACATTCCCAGTGGTCAAACTTCTTAGTTGTATTTTGTGGGTATGCTATTCTCTTTATTGTACTACCATTCGCTCGCATACCAACAGCGTAGTGTTTGTTATATTTATTTGCCAATGTCTTTTACCTCTTTCTTTGGTATCACTTGATATGCACCTTTGTTATAAGCAATAGATACCGTGTACTGCTTTGATACTTCTTTTTTATACGAGTTGTCTACTGGTACTTTGTACTCTCCGACTGGCATACTTGGTATGCTACTCGTTTCCTTAAATTGTTTAGTTGCTACTGCCTCAAAATTTGGCTTCGCTTTCTTACTAGTGTATAGTTTCTTTACTTTACGTTTACGCCCATACTGGTCATACATCATACTGCCCTTTCTCATAGTATTCTCCCTAGTATAAAAACCTGTAGAATTAGCACTAATACTGGTACTACTGTTCTTACTAGTTCAAGTCTATGCTTCATGTCTCTGATGTCATCTTCCAGACGCTTTGCTCTTTTAGTCATCTATTTCTCCTTCTAATTTGATTTGATTTAGTTCGCATACTCTGTTTAGTAGTAGTTCATATTCTGCTGTCAACTCTACTATATGCTCGTTCAACGCTTCCAAGTCATCAAGGCACATTTTGATTTCTTCTTCTTGCACTCTTAGGTCTGACACTAAGCGATTAAGTTCTGTCCTTTCGACTGGGAAGCGTATAACTACCCCCATTATCGTCCCTGTCCTCTGTACTTTTTGAAGGAACGCTTCTTGTTTTTGTTCTTGTTCAAAGAGATGTTTCTGTGTGAGTCTCCCTGTGATGTTTTCTTTACATGACTCTTGTGTACTGCTTTACCACCCCACTTCATGACTGCACCTCCACCCATTCGATTTTGATACCTCTGCGTTGGAGTTCGTTTATGCACTTCACTCTTACTTTAGGTTTGATGTTGTTACCTTTTGAGTTGATGTACTCAAATAGTTCTTCTTTCTTCATAGTGTGCATGTAGAAGTGTTCCATAGGTAATTTACTTGCTGGTACGCCTCTGACGTATTTCTTTGCACTTGGTTTAAATTTTACTGGCATATTGCTCTCCTGTGTTGTATTGTTAAATTGGGGAGGGCATTTTCATCCCTCAGTGTATGTTCAGACATAACCTCCACACTCATTCATCTAGGAAAATGTGGTTTCCTTTTTCTTTTCATATAGATATTATACAGATGTTTGAGAGATTTGTCAAGAACTATTTTGAATTAACATAAAGAATTTTGATGTTAAGTTATTTGAAAGCAAAAAAATGGAGAGAAAAGCGTGGGACTTGCCCTACTACTTCGCTCTCCATCCAAAGTTTTTGTGATTTTTTAAGTGGTCGTGTCGGCATAACTCACGAACCTATCCACTGTGTAACGAGAGGTGATGGATGTTACGAACTTCAATCTACGACTTGCGTCTATGGTATACTGCTCATTTCGCATCACTTCTTTACTAATGTCGACTAATCGAGTGCGAACTTCTACAGTATATCTACTGAGTGAAGGTGCGACCTCCGTTCTCGTTCCAATCTCTTTCCAACTTAATGGTAGCGACAAAATCGTGTCATACTGCCCACTCGTCCCGCAGTATGAAGTGAAAACCTCTTCTGTTTTCTTACTCTCACTCGGCACACTATGTGTACCAGCATATGTGTCTGCTTACTTCCGTGACATCTTGCGATGGCAGACAACGTGGTTTGCTACTTGGTATTTTTCGATTTGACAGCTAAAGCTGAATCGCATCTAATCTACAAGCGTGGTTTCCTCACTCTAGGGTTGATTGTATGGTCATAATCCACCCGTTCCATTACCTCTGCTTTAGTAAACCCGAAGGTCGTAACGCCCATTAAAGCAGTAAAACAAATCGCTTTTATACTATCGAGATAGTGCCGAATTATCTTGCTTCGTTACCTCTGCTTATCGCCTTTGCTTTCGTACTAGGTACTAAGTTCGCAGGACTTATTGAGAGTATCAACTCAAACTATTTACTGACCAGTTCATCAGGTTATGACTCGCTCCTTGCTGCGGAAGGTATGTCTCATAACGACTATCAAAAGCGGACATTATTCACAGTTAACGCAATCTCATATATGTCTAAAGAGCATACGGCAGTGTTTTACGAGTCGCCACTCAGGGTAGAAAACAACTCTCGATTATTTATTCGCTCTCCCTCCTCCGAAGAGTCTGGGGTCACTGCTAAATCATTAATTTTTTCGATTTAGTGTTGTTTTCTTTGTTTCTGAATATATATTATATCCACTTTCTAACCATTTGTCAAGAAGAATTTTGATTTATTTGCTACTTGGTAGTTGTAAATCTAACTCAGTCCCAACGGGTCTTTTTCTTAATTACAAGTATATTATATACACTTTGTAACCATTTGTCAAGAACTTTTTAAGGAGAACTTGAAAAAACTTTGATGAGGGTGTTGGAGTTGAACCAACTACTTCCGTCTCAGTTACTTTAGAGGGGCGTGCTTCCGTAGACACTTACCCTCATCAAAGTTGATTACTTAGGGTAATCAATCCTTGACACTCTTACTGTGAGATTGCGTCAACTAATCTCTGTAGGTCTGCTTTACCTGCTTTCACTAGTGTTGGTAGTTCGATTCCGAAGTGTTCTTGAATCTCGCTTACTAACTCTGCTTTAGCAACTACTGGTTCACCTGATTTAGTAGTTCTAGGTTGTGCTACATAAACTCCCTCTCTTGACAATTTAGCAATGATACTTCTTGTAGTCTTGCCGAACTGTTGTGATAGTGCGTCTACAGTCTCTCTTGTTGGGTTGTCAGTGTATGCTGTAGTCATCTCTGAAACCATTTCTTCTGTGTAATTTTTAGCGTTTGCCATTGTATTTCTCCCAAAATATTTGTTTTTTATTGTAAGTATATTATACTCGATTTTAAGTGTCTTGTCAAGGATATAATCGAAAAACTTTACTTTAGGTTTTGTTTGATTTTTCATTGTTGTCTCCTTTTTTCGTTATAGGTATATTATAGTCGGTTTACCCATATTTGTCAAGAACAAATGCGATTTATTTCTTAGGCGTCGCCCTGCGCCCATGTTATTACCACTCCAGCAATTACACTGAAAGTGAATAGGATTGGACTCTCTGCCCATAGTAATGGTACTACTGCACTTAGAAAAGCGAACATAAAGATTGCGATTAAAACGTATAGTAGTAGATTTTCCATATTACTTTTATCTCCTTTTGAATATAAATATATTATACACACTTTATATATGATTGTCAATAACAAATGTGATTTATTTATCACTAAAACGCAAATTACTTCGGGGGGCGGGACGCGAAACCACCTCGCTTCGCTCGAATTGCCGCGAAAAAACGCAAATTTCCGCAAATTTCTCTTGACACCCGCGATAATCTCTGATATAATATAAATAACCTTATAATAGACTAGGCTCGCTTTGGCACTTCGCGCGGTTTCGTTTCTGCACTTCGTTTTGCCACTTCGTTTTTGCACTTTGGCGCTAAATCGCATTTTTTCGCTAAACCGCTCAACCATGCGGGTTTGCGGGCAATTTACCGCGAGGTTCTACTGTCAGCGCAACCATGCATTGGCGGATAGACTTACGCATGAAGAAAGTTACTAGAAAATTGAGAAAACTCTTGACACACCCGTCAAAGTGTGATAAAATCGGCGCGCTTTGCTCTATAAAAAATAATTGAGTTATTTTCGCTTTACCTATTGACCGATGCGGGTATGACCTGTATAATATATTCCATATTAAGGAGAAACATTATGAAAAAAGTAGAAAAAGCAAAAAAAGTCCACAAAACTAAAGCACAGTTGGTGGCAGAATTAGAGACAGTAGCAAAAGTAGACAAAGGTTTCCTAAACTCACTAGAAAGAGCAAACGCTGAGACAATCAAAAAACTAACAGCACTTATGTCCTAATACAGAACCCGCGAAAGCGGGTTTTTTATTTTCAAAAAAGCTTGACAAAAGCGAAAATCCGTGCTACAATACTAGGGTGGAGGGCGGGATAGCCCTGCAGAGACTTGTGGATAACCTGTGGATAAAGCGGCATGTCACACGAGACTTCACTTTATCACTTCACTTTTCCACTCTGGCGCAGAGCGCCTTCGCTTTTACACTCGCTTTTCCACTCTGGCGCAGGAGAACACTTTTTGTAAATGCAAATCGTTCTGAGAATGATTCTCATTCAGCTTTTTTCTCTGGACAAAAAAAATCCCCGAGGTGGTCGGGGATTGGGTTTTTATATACCTATTAGGAGTAGGTTAAATTCGAGAGAGTCGGAGCAAAATTTTTACTAACATGGTTAATATTAAATAACCAACCCTCTCAAAAAAGGTGGCTCGGCTAAATTCGATATAATCTCCTCTAGCCTTACCGACTCGGCTTGACTTTCCCCCTGTTGCTCTTCGCGTCCCCTTTGGCTGTTAAGTCTTGCTTCGTTCTAAAAATCGTGAGATAATTAGCTTCGCAAACCCTAGAGCAGTTAGTAAGTTAGCCCTTTGCAACAATAGACATTGAGTCCTTGCCATTTCGCTTTATCAGGTTTGGTTGCTTGAATATCTTGATATCTTAGAAGCCGAAGCTTTGCCGATTTAGTGTTTCTCAACCTTCGCCCTTGGGCTAGTTCAAGGGTTAGAGTTCTTTGGCGTTCCCTTAGTTGCCGAAGCGTTGGGGGTGTTCCCTTTCCTCTCATGGGGTTGGCTTTCGCTTTCCTTGTTCCCCTTGAACATATATATATTATATCGAGTTCCAAGAAAAAAACAAGGGTTTTTTCAATTTATTTTCATTTAATTTATTTCATTTATTTTTGAAAAAACCCTTGACATTTCAGAGAACGCACCCTATAATTTATATTATAAATTATAGGGTGAGTCAAGTTTCTTGACATAGCCCAAAAAAAGGGGCGATAAGCCCCTTTATTTTTTGCCCCCTAGGGGCGATTCTAAGCCCCTCTAAGCCGTTTTATTCCATTGGTCAGCATGTGAGACAACTGCTCCTAAATCGGCTAGTGCTTCAAGGTTGCTCCAATTGTCATCAAAAAACCATTTCTCCGAGTCCCTATAACAAGGCAAATTAAACAAGTAGCGACATTGAGCCTTTTTTAGTTCATCATCTTTTGTAGTGTTTCCAATTGGTCTTGAAATAATCCGATCATAATAAATATTGTGCATATTGATAAATTCATAATCCCATTTGTTGAGTTCCCTAGCAGTGCAAAGAATAACCATATCTCCATTCTTATAAACCTGTTGTAATTTGGCATATAGTGGCAAAAGTGAATCTTGAAAAATATAATCCTTAGTGCTTTTTTCTTTCCATAATGGCAAATTAATAAATCCGTTCTCATCATGCTCGGCTCTATGGCTAGAATCAATGATAGTCCCATCTAGGTCAAAAATATAAATCCTAGGATTCAAATTATAGAATCTTTCGCATTGCTTAGTTTTGGTTATGTTTCTATATGTTCGGCTCATAGTACAATCCTTGATAATTGTGCAATCATCATTAAAACAGTTAATATTAAAAGTTC
>Ga0098045_1000433_pt1 | contig 16709 bp, 21 predicted proteins | sample 11_taG_FD_77071 | JGI IMG/M metagenome (GOLD analysis project Ga0098045, IMG submission 77071) | Marine viral communities from the Subarctic Pacific Ocean - 11_ETSP_OMZ_AT15265 metaG | ecosystem: Environmental > Aquatic > Marine > Oceanic | place: Pacific Ocean | collected 2015-01-16 | reverse complement strand
TGCATTAAAATAGTTTTTATATAAAGTTACACCATGTAGAAAAAATCTAAAAGTATTTGGATGAGGTGTTTCTATTCCAAATTGAATTTTTATTGGCATTGTATCGCTTGTAGTCCTTGATGCGGGAGTAGTAAAAAATATTGGGCCATCTGTTGTTTGATTTGACACAGGATGAATACCACTATAATTAGGATGATGTTTCACATTTCCAAATCCATCAGAAAGAGATGTCGTTATCGAAGTTAAATTCTTAAAAAATAAAACTTCTTCTGTTTCTGGATTTATTACTTGTACTATTGCGTTACCATGACCACTAACAGACGAAACCAGAGAAGTATAATGATATAAAAAATCTAAACTATAAGATGTATGTTCATGCAATTGAACCGTTTGACTTAAGGCGTTACCATTACTACCAAAAATACTTGTTGTTAATTTTGCTCCTGATGCTGTATTATCAACACTAGAACTTCCGCTAAGTTGAGCAACTGTCAATCCATGGTTAGCAAAATCAGATGTAGCAGCTTCAGGATTTCTTACAATATCCCATTCTTGTACATATAATACAGTATCATTTGCAATGTCAACATCAACTCCTTTTGAAAAAACTATTTCAGTTGTACTATTTACTGAATCGCAAATTCCAATAAAAGTACCATCCGATTTATATAAAGATTGATGTAATAATAAAGTTTCTGTTGCTGCTGTTGTATCTACAGTAAGCGTAACAGAAGAATCTGTTGCTGATACAGTGCTTTCATTTGATACAACTCCTGTTGTAGATAATGTATTGTAATTATCTCTAAAATCTCCGTTGTCTATATAATTTGAATCTGGGTTATATATGTATCCTGAAGTTGTACCATTTCTACCTATACCTGATAACCATTTATATGACATGTTTTCAGAAGCAATAAGAGAAAGACCTGTAACATTAATACTTCCAACTGTTATTTCTGCTGTATTACTTGTGCTTCCAGGGTCTGTAAATGTTAAAGTTTCGCCTGCAACAAAATCAAAACCTTTGTCTTTTGTAAAATAAAAAGTAGGATTTCCACTAGCATCTGTATAAATATCAAACACTGCGCCATATCCTTTTGCACTTGTACCGTTGTCGTCAGGTAAAACACCATAATGTTTTTTGCTTGCTTCCCATGCTGTTACTGATGGTGTAGTGTCACTTAAGGTTTTAATGCTACCTCCAGTGTCTGCAATAGTTGAAGAATATAACTCAATAAAAGGAGATAAGTCTCCGTAATTGTTTGTAGAGCTTCCAGTTTTACTTCCATCTGCAACATTTAATGTTAATGGAGAACTAAGGTCTACTGTATATTCTACTGTATACTCTACTCCTGAAAATAAAGATAAATTTGGTTCATATTCTATATACCCTAAATCTTTTGATTGAGCAGATGTAATAGTTCCAGTTTTTGAAACAATACAATATTCTTCTTGGTTTGAATATACATCATCAATCCAATCTTTATAATTTGTTCCATCTCCTTTAAAGTTTGTGCTAGGAGTCCATCTATATATCATATATTTTGAAGGATTGGCATCATCTTTATCATTTAATGCTGTACTAAAAGCAGCAGTGGTTGTTAAAGTTCTTGAACTTCCAACATAACTTGATACTTTTCTTGACTGCCCACTACCTGCTCCTGCATAAATATAAACAATCATATCGTCATATGTTTCATTTGCCGAAGAAGTAATAAATGCATCTTCTAATATAAAAACAGTAGTGCTGGTAACAGTATCAATTGTACCTGTTGCAATACCTGAATTAAAGTTAGATTCTATTCCAGAAAATTCATAATCAGAAGTAAATTGAAATAAACCATATCCTGGTTTAAAATTTTGACTACCAAAATACTCCGAACCTAAAGTAGTCTCAGCCATACCAGAAACTCTAATAATACCATTTTTATCTACAACTGCATTCCAATTCTGTACAAATTGATTATCTTCTATATCTCTTGCATCAGAATATGCATTTAACCCTCCTGCAAAATTAGTAATTTGTAATACTTGTTTTGGCACTATTTTCCTTTTACTTTATCAACAATAGGTTTAATTACCATATCAAAAATTACATCGTCTTTTTTTGATGGACTAAGTTTAACTGCTTTTTCTACAACATATAATAAAAGTAAAACCCATTCCCAGTTTGCTAATAACATTTGCATGTTTATTCTCCTTGTTTAATTAAAATCGTGCTTTTTTAGTTACTTTTTTAAGTATTGCTAAATCTTTTTCTAACTCTTCAATATACTTGCCATATTTATTTACAGTTTTATTTAAAGCTTTTACTTGCTTATCAAGCTCATTTGGCTGTTCTACGTATTCCTGTATTTTGTCTAACTTGAACTGTTTCATAAGCTGTTTCATGACTAAATCTAATACTTTTTTTATAATAATTCCTTGTATCATTATTTCTCCTTATGCGACATCATCTAATATTGCTGCGACTATACATTGTACATTTCCACCACCAGCTGTTTGGTCTGGGTCTGCAGATATTGCATGTAAATCCCCAACTGTTGTATTAGGCATTTTAGCAAACCATGAATGCCCTGAACTTATTTCTATTGCATTTGTAGAACCATGGGCTACAGTTGAACCGTCTTGTACAAGCATAACACTTTCATCTGTTGAAGTGCTTCCGTCAGTTGTTCCTGTATTTTTTATAAATAAAAACTTAACTTTATCTGATGTTGTTATATCTGCATTAGCTGTTCCTGTTGCAACACCTGCGCTTGCAGCTAAAAATTTACCAGTAATCAAATCAACTCCACCTGTATTGTGAGGTACATTAACGATACCATAAAACCATTTGTCATTTGCATCTGCAGGAGTATATGTGAAAGATAAATCCTTTAATGTTGCTTGTATTTCTTCAGGCAGTATTACTGCTTTTATTGTCATTGTTGCTGCGTCAGCCATTTACTTCTCCTTTATAAAGTTCCATCCCATTTTAAATATATTATTCCACTGATAAAAACTATCCAAAACCCAATCCAAAAAACAGTGGATGTTAACATTTAAAATCTCCAATTAATTCCTGTACTTATATTGTATTCTTGTTTACCATAGTAGCTTTGATAAATACCCTCAATAAAAACCCCAATATGCTCGTTTAAGTTAGTGCCAACCAGCATCCCAACGTCATATTGTATGTCATCTCCATTATATGCTTTATCTGTTAAACCAACAGAATACGGAAATGCATTAACCCATATATGAGAATGATAATTGTCATTCCCAAGTAAAACATCTATTCCTATTACTATAGAACTTTCTGCTTGCCATTCTTTCTCTTCATTTTCTTCGTTGTATCTTTCAACTAAACGTGGATAATGATATTCAAAAAATTCTTCATCGCTACCTGCTATGTATTCTCCTCCTGGTGTTTCCCAGTAGTAGTTAATTCCTTCATAATAATAAATCCAATAACCTTCTTCTGTATATGGGTCTGTTTCTATAAAAAGATAATAATCATCAATAATACCATTTTCATTTAAATCATTTAATGGTACTTCAAAATCTTCATATCCGTAATCCCAAGCAAGTTGAAACCATGGATGTTCATAATCAAGTATTGCTGGATGACCATATACTGGATGACCCTTGATTGAGCCGCCAAGTGTTATATTTACTTTATTTAAGTTTAATCTAAATCTTGCATCGTAATCAAAAAATTGTAAATCACGACTTTCTTTATGTAAATATTTAAATTTTGTGACAAATGCGTTATTTGACCATTTAATCCAATGTTCTTGGTCTAGGTAGTCATAACCCCTATGTTGAACAAAACTAGCCGAAAAAAGGTATTCTACGCCATTTACGGCACCAATTATAGCTTTATCACTGTATGATTGTTCATTTCCTTTGTAGAACTTAGCTCTTGTTTGATAATCATATAATGCTATTTTTCGTATACCAACATTATATTCATAATCATCTTTTAAATTTTCATTACCATTTAAGTAAGGAGTTTTTACTTTAGCAGCGCCATATATAGTAGCGTAATCAAAGAAATTACTAATGACCATATTGCAAAAGATAATACAAAAGATAGACAATGTTTTAATTTTTTCATTCATTAAAATCTCCCGCCTTTAGCTTTCTTTTCTACTTGTACTAATCTATCTTCAAAAGACTCTAAACTACTTTTCATCGCACTAACATTGCTGTTAATATTATTAATTGAGTTTTCTAATCCTGTCAAATCAACATCAGGTATATCAATTTTTTTATTTTTAAGCTTATTAAGCTCGCCTTTAATATAGTCTAAATCACTTGCTAATGGTTGTAATTGTTTTACTAAATCTTTTATTTCTTCAAACATTTCATCATACTCATCAAGTTTATATGATATAATTTTTAAATCACCCATAGACTTAATGCCTTCTATTTCTTTTACGACATAATCGTATTCCAATCTATTAGGACTATTGTTTGATTTAAGTTCTGATATTGAAGAATCCATTGTAAAATAAGTAGCACAAGCAGATACAACAATTGCACCTAATGTAGCCACAAATTTTAAATCCATTGTGAATTTACTTCCCTCACCTATTTCTGTTGCCACAATTCTCTCCTCTCCTTGTTGTTTTTTTTGCACAGCTTTTATTGCTTGATTTAATTCAGTTCTTGTTATAAAACCTAAATCCAAACAACATTTACCAAATTTATTACCACTTACTTCGTGCTCAAGTTCAGCTTTCTCACGTTGCTTTTGAGTAATCTTATTAGATTTTAATAAATAATCACCAATATTCATTTTATGTAGATGCTGCTATTATTTCTAATTGTACTTCATTAGCACTTGGGTCAATCAATATACTTTCTAAATCATGTAAAGTTGTTTGAACACTGCCATCTGTATCATATACAGCTACAGAATCGTGAGATGTTCCCATAACAAAACTTTCTCCTGCTGCAAGCAATATTGTTGCTGTTTCATTTACCGCACTAGCTCCACTGCCACTTTCAGTCACATCTATTTGCAAGTTAAGGTTTACTGAATTGCTTCCGTCAAGATTAGTTACTCTTATGTATTTAACATTTTGAACATCCATAGAAGAATCTGTAACATCTACCGTCACTCCAGTTCTCAATATAGTGGTATCTACATTTGCTGGACATGTTACTATTCTTTTATATATATTATTGATTCCTGTAATTGAAAATACATTTGTATTGCCAAAATCCTGACCATTTAATGTAATACTTTCTGTATGTGTTACTGTTAAGTTTGCCATCTTTCTCCTTATTTACCTTCAATTAGCTCACCCCATAATGAAGTTCGCCCTTTTATTATTTGTATTATATGGACTGTGAATAATCCACCTTTGTAAAAATCCACAATCGCAAATCCATGAGCCCAGTTGATTGGCCTGTTACCAAGCCAAGCATTTTTCTCACTACTCATATCTTTCAAACATCCTATACTCCAAGCCGACTTAGGCCCATCCATATGAGTTGCGCTCATTTGTTGTAAATCATGCCAATGTCCATACATTATGTTGCAACCAAGTTTTCTTATATGATTTGCTGTATGATACTGCCCACCGTATTGATGACCATGATAAAAGTATAACTTTCCTATTTTTAACTTTTTACCAAACTGATAGTATTTATATCCTCGTTCTTTAAGTTTAACAGCATTTGCAAATTTGTATTGCGAAATGTAAGGATATTTTTCTACTGCCATATTACACCAGTCATCATGATTGCCTTCTGTAATATATCTTTCTTTACAGTTAACTTTATCTAAAGACTCATCAATCATGTCCATACCTTTGTTTACATCTTTTACATCTTGGTCAAAATCTTCAATTAAAAATTCTAATGGTGGAGCTTTCTTCCTTTTCCATTTCCAATGTGAAAATGCAGACCATTCTCCAACATCACCAAGGTCTATGTATATATCAGGTTTAACTATTTCGATTGTTTTCTTTAAACATTTTATTGCAGGAATATCTGCAAGTGGAAAGTGTTTATCAGGAGTTACTATTGCTCTTCTGACTACACCTTTATCTTTATTCGGCATATTTACCTCTATTTCAAAAAACTATTTTTTATTGTCTTTTTTTTCTTTAAGAAGCTCTTCACACATTTCAATTTTACCTTGAATCTTTATGAAGATTTCTTTTACTTGCTCTTGTTGTTTCTTATAATCTTCGAGCATTTTTTTAAAATCCATTCTATCCCCTTATTTTATGATAAATGATATTTTACTAATAATTTACAAGTAATATCAGATGTACCAGTTTCAGCTTCAGCATAAGCTATAATTAATTTTCCTGCATTAATATTTGGAGAACCTACTGTAAGCGATGTTGTTTTAACTGTTCCTAATGTAGCTGAAATTGTTCCATCTGCGCATTGATTACCTTCAGATAAATCTCCAAGATTTGTTGTTGTATCTAAATCATATTCTAATATATGAAATTTTATAGACTGACTTCCTTCTGCAGTTGCAAAAGCTCTTACACTATCTATATAAATATTATCTTCAATATACCACATAGACGCAATAATATTTGGAGGATTTTCATTATCATCACTTGCATCTACAGTTGTTACAGGACTACCACTACTTCCTCCAAAAGAATTAGAATATGTTGCTCCTGATGCAGATACTAATGAAGTCATACTAACCATAGGGTTATGCGTTCCTACAGAAGGGCTAAAATCAAATAAACCAAATTCTTTGTATAATGTTACTCCACCTACTGTATTTGTTCCAATAGAACCTGCTTTTGTATTTGCGTCAGTTGTCCATGATGTTGAATTATATGCCATATTATAACCTCGGTACAGACAAAGCTCTTACACCTGTCTTTCTTAATGGATATTGTTTTATCATTTTATCAAACATTGCTCTAAAATATTGAGCTCTTTGTAAGTCTCCTGCATCTTCAAACATTCTAGCTTTTACATAACATACTACAGCTGAATGTAATCCTGAATCAAGACCTGCTGTTGTTTTTAAATCTTCTGTTACTGCGTCAATTGTTTCATATTTAGAATTATATGTAATCCTTAAACCGCTTGTTACATCGCTTCCTTGATATGTATCATATTTTTCTTGAGTTCTTTCGCCTGTTGTTGCTGTTGTATCTTCGCATATAATAGCAATTCTATTATCATCATTATACCATGCAAAATAATCATTTGGATATGTTCTTTTATTTGTTGCCATATTAAGCCTTTATGTTAATGAATCATCTGATGATTCTGTATCTTCTCTTAAAATTTTATGCGAATCTGCAAGTTTTGGTATCATTACATACCTGTCATTTGTGTCTTTAATTTCAACTCGTTTAATGTCAATTACATTATCTTCTAATTCATACCATCTTTTATTTCCTTCTAAATTTGCTGTAGATGATACTGTGTAATTTCTTTTATGTGATGCAATATCATCAAGAGCATCATTAATTAATTGAAACATATATTGCTCTTGTTGTCTTCCAAATAATTTTTCTATCTGTTCAATTATATTTTTTGCTGTCATTATTTAGCTCCTTGTTGTGGTGGAGTAATATTTCCTGATAAAAGACCTTGAACACCTTCTTGGTATTGTGCTTTTAATGACGATATCATTGGAATATAAAGTTCTGGGTCTTCTTCTGTTGCAAGTAAATATTGTGCAGCTGATATTGCAGCTCTTAATACTACCAAATGCTCTGCTTCTTCTGGAAAATTTGCCATAATACTTTTTTGAGAAACATCATAAGTTTCTGTATCTCCAGCTGTAAATGTTGGATATTTAACATGATGCACATTTGCTACTTGTGTAGCTTCTGGTGTTGGTTGAACATATAAAGTTGCTGATTTACCATCTGAGCCAGATGTATTTGCATCAATATAAAATACAGGGTCTGTAACGCTAGCATAATACATACTAGATGAATCTGTTGTTAATCCTCCATATGCTGCAGGCACTTCTCTGCAAGGTATATGAAAACCTCCTGAATTTGCTGACAACCTACTTACAAATAAAATATCTCCTGCAGTATCTAAATCCATAGTAGTCGTAGAATTGTTTAATGTAGTAGTTGTTGCACATTTCATTTTTAATTCAACAGGCATCAAGTTAATAACTTCTCTTGCAGCATCTGTCATAAATTGAGCAGTAGCCTCATCAAAGTCGTCACCAGTTTCTGAAGCGCTATCTTCGTCTGCATCATAACCAGTAAGGGCATGTATTCTTGCTGCAAAATCTAATGCCATTATCTTTTATTCCTCGCTGCTATATCTGCATCCATTGTTGTTTGGCTAAATTCAACTTGCGTTTGTCCACTCCAAGTATTTCTCATATTAATATGGTCAGATACTTTTCCTGATGCACCAAATACTTTACCGCATTCACATTCAATAATTTTACCAGGAACAACTTCTGCTTTATTTCCACATATACAATAATAAGTTCTCATTATTTCCTCAACTTTGTGTTATATTTCTTACCTTTATACATAAAAGTTTTTTTACCTGAATTTCTAGCATTTCTAAATGCTGACTGAAACTCACTACGTTTTTTAGCAGCTGGTTTTTTTGCTTTGCCTACACCAGAATCAACATCAAATTTCTTTTGATTTTTTATACCTGAATCAACATCAAACTTTTTTTGATTTTTATAACTATCATCTTGTTTTTTAGTTTTCTTTTTAACGCCTTTTTTAATATTAGCTTTTTGTTTTGCAACACCTTTTTTAATATTAGCTTTTTGTTTTTCAACATTTTCACGCATCATCTCAAGATAAGTTTTTGCTTTACCGCCTTTTTCCATTTTTTTCATTGAATGGCCATATCCTTGTTTTTTTAAAGATAAGTGTTTTTCATATGAATTAGCTTTTACACTTTTTCCATCTTTATACATCATATGTGGTTTAAATTCTGCTTTACCACCTTCTTTCATATAACCCATTTTATTTCTTACTTCTTTTGGTAATTTAGATAAACCTGGATTTTCTTTTGCATCAACAGGTTTCATTGCTTTTCCACCTTCTTCATATTTTTTCATTTCAGGTGTCATTCCGCCATGACCATATTTCATATCCATTTTACCACCACCCATCATCATTGGTCTTTCTGCACCTATTTGATTAAATCCAGTCATACCACCACCTGCGTACATTTGCTCGCTTCTCATACTTCCATCTTTAATTTCATATCCAGGATTTTCTGCAACCATTTTTTCTGCTGCCATTTGCCCTTGTGGGTCATATGTCATTTTAGCTACAGTTTTACCTGTCATCTTATCTTTAACTTCTGGCATTATTTTTTACTCCTTTTTCTTGCGTCAGTTGTTGGTAAAATATCATATTCATCACTAGGTAATTTACCATTTTTATTTATATATTTCAAAACGGCCTCAGTTTTAGGATTGACCGAATCCTTTTTAATTATATATTCACCACCTTCTACTTCAATAGGTATTCCGCCTTTTGCATGAGATGGCCCATTCATTATTCCACCTTGATTCATAATATCTAAAGTCTTAGGATAGCCTTTTTCGCCAGGTTTTGCTGGTCTTTCACCTCTTTTACGTTTAGCGTGGATATTGGCCCACAAACCTTTTTTTTTAGCCACTATCCTAAATACTCAATGTGAAATACAAACTCTAAATCATCAGTTGCAGCATAATCAATATCTGCTCCATTAGCAATTGCTGTAAAATATATACTTGTTGAACCGCCTTCTGCTTGCAAAAGAATAGGTAGCGTATTAGTACTATTGCTTTGAGTACCTCTTAATGAACTTGAGGCTGTATAAATATTTGCAGTACCTGAATTTTGTGCAAATACACTTATTCCATCAGCAAGAGTTATTGGAAGCGCACCTATCACTTTAGCGGCTTGTAAATTTGCATCTGTTATATCTGATGCTGCTCCAGCTGTTCCAAAATTTGTTTGAACTTGCATAAAAATTATATCATAATTATGCTGTTCATCGTCTTTATCAACTACAGTGATACCTACTAACCTAGAAACACCTCCACGACTTGATACTGCATTAGGAATTTCTGTTGCATTAAACATTACATCATCATCATGTGTTGTGCCTGCAATAACAGTAGGTGTAACTCTTACTATGTTTCCACCTGGGAATGTTCCCATAACTTTCTCCTTGTTTATAAAATTATTATTGTCTTATGTAGATTCGGGAGCCACCTTTTATTGATAGCTCCCATAGTTCTACAAAACTATTAATCCTTATTGATTCGGATTATACAAGAGTATATTCAACAACACAGCTCCATCTACCAGCATCAAAATTAGTTGCATGGTTAATAGTTGTATTAGTACGCATGTATATATGATTAGTTGCTGCAGGAAGAACAATATGAGGTGCTGTCCATTCACAGTTATTAGCTGAATTAAAATCAATTTTATCAGCTTCTGTTGCAGTTGTTGCTAAATCATAACCTTCAGGTGAAAGTTGTGTAGCTCCAGCTCCAAATAGTTCTACCGCTCCAGTAACTGCTCCATTAACAGCTTCAGCTGCTGCAGTACCTGCTGCGACACTACCAGTCATAGCAGCTCCAGTTGCAGTTGTACATACAAACAATACTTTAGTTACTACTATTTTAATAGCATCATTATAACCATCAGGAACAGTTGTATCAAGCGCTCCCATATATTGTATTATATCATTATCTGCGTATGCTGTTGTAGCAGAATCTAGTCTTGATTCTTTGCAATCACCTGCAAAACTAAGAACTTTTTTAACTCCACCTAACTCTTCTACGAACCCTTGCCCGTAGCTATTACTATTTGAATTAAATACATCACTTCTCATTTTACACGCCCTCCAAATTAATAAGTGCATGAGTTTCAGGAAGAGTAACTTCAAGACCTGCTTCTGTAAGAATCATATCTTTACGTAAATCCTCATCTGCTTGTTGCACATTTGTTGTTATTGAAGTATCTCTATTTACACCGTTACCAACAAGAGGCCTATATGAAACATGGTCTAAATCAACCATCATCATAAATCCTGCTGCAAAGCCTCTAAATAAAGGTTCTGCTACAAGAGTTACATCACCATGAACAGTTTGAACTTTATTCACTAAATGTCCAAAAGTGCCTTGACTTGCTGGAAAGTTGTAACGAGATTCACCTGCTAAACTACCATTAATAAAATCACTGCCACCTAGTTTGTTAAAATGAGATATTACTGGTCTTGAAGCTAAAGCTAATTTAGCTCTACTTCCACCCCTTGCAGGGTCGAACATAACTTCAAAGTCAGATAACATATCATCATATGTCCATTCACCAGCTGCATTTGATTTATAATATGGTGCGCCTGAATTATAAGATAATTGACTTCCATCATTTACAATATTACTATAACCGTTATAAATAGTGCTTCCAACAATACCGTCTGTGTATTGTATACCGCCTGCACTACCTCTTTGGCCAAATAACATTGCTCTTTCAATGTCAATTTTATGTTCTCTTAATTTAAGATTCCATATTCTTTGCCATTCATCAGCATAACCTCTGTAAACAGTTGCTCTTGCTGTATTAGTCATCTCACAAGCTGTTTTAAAGATTTGTGTAAAACCATAATCATTATCAAGCTCTTGTGAAAATACATCTGGTGCACCTGAACCTTGCTCAAAAGAAGTACCTATTACAGTACATTTTGAATTATCAGCCAATGCAATAGTGCTTCCACCAATTACTGATATTGATGTAACACTACATGTTGTTTGAGTTGCGCTTGAAGTGTTATCAACTGTATTAATACGTACATTACTTGTAGTTGGAACAGAATTACCATCAACATCGCCAATAGCAACAACCATTCCTGGTATTAACCAATCAACACCATCTCCTCCAGAAGTATCAAAGATTAGAGTATCATCACTTCCAGCAGCTACCAATGTAAGGCCACCTTTAAGCAAAAAGCTTCTATCTGTCATTGAAACTTTTGTTCTATCTTCTAAGAATCTAAATTGAGAATCAGATGTTGGTACTTTACCTACTTTTGACAAATATACAAAAAACGGAGACTCTTCTGGAGCTAAATCTGCGACCCTATCGCTAAAATCATACAGTCTTCTTGATGGTATAGTACTATCAATAACTGCGCCAGGAGTTCCGAATTTTACTTGTCCACTATTATAAGTGCTCATTATTTCTCCTTGTTATATATTATTATTTACAATACGCTAGTTCGACCGCCAGCTTTAACTATGCCTTCCCACATTGAATCTTTTTCGCTTTTTCTTACAGGTTGTTCACCAGACAAAACACCTGCCTGTTGAGGGACTGCTTGATTTTGACGAATTGAATCCAGTGGATTACCAGCATTATCTTGGGCTGGTTGTTCTTGAGTAACAGACCTCCACATATTAATTGCGCCATCAACACCATATTCAGCAGGGTTTTTGCTTGCAAAATCAACAAATGAAGTAATTTCTTCAGGTGTTAATCCTTTTGCAGCAAGTTCATTTTGAAGTTTAGTCATACCAACTTCTTTTTGAACACCAGCTACTTGGCTTTGAACAGCGTTATTAATAGAGTCCTGTAACTCTTGTTGTCGAAACTTATACGATTTAGATGTTGGGTCATTATAGGCTTCCCATGGGTCAAACTCATCTTTATCTAAAGCGACACGCTCAGTAGCTGCTGGTTGACCACCTTGAACCATTCCTGATATTGTTTGCACAATGTCTGGTCGTGATTCCAACAGTTTTCCTACTTTTTCGTAATCTTTTAGTTTTTGATTTTCAGTATGAAGTTTATCTTTTTCTGATTGAAAATACTTAGCTTGAGATTCCCAATCTGTTGAAGTTCCTTCATTCTGTGTTTGATTTTCATCTTGCCCTACATTATCATTGACTTGACCTTGATTACCAAGATTTTCATTTTCTAATGCGTTATCCATTATTTGCCTCCTTTGGCTTGCAATTTCTCTTCGTTTGCTTGAGCTTGACCACGTAAACGTGATTTCTCCACTTCGAGTTTAACTGCACCTGTTAGTTTATCAACCTGCCTTTCATTAGCAGATTTCGAATCCAATTCTACTTCTTTCAATTTACCTTTAAACTTCTCAACTTCAGTTCTTTGACGAGCCGCAATGGATTCACGACTAGCAGTTTGTAAATCGCCAGATAATTTTTTAATTTGTTCTTGAGCGCCTTGTAATTGCCCTTGTAATTGTTGTACAATGTCCATCCTTTGCAATACGCCTTCTTTATCAAATATATCAGTTTTCATTAATGCTTCTGTTCTATCAATAAGTCCAGCTTGATATGCTTCCATGTATATTGACCATTCACCCCATCTATTTGATGGCATAGTAGAATTACCAATAATATTAACATCATATTGGCCAATAGTTAAATCATTCATCATTTCACCAATAGCTTGTGATTTATCATCATAATAGTTAACCATATATTCTGACATATCATTATTAGGCTGTACAACTCTAAATACTTTTTTGTAAGTATAATGTTCTTTTGCAAAATTATACACAACTTGACCAAGTCTACGTAAACTACCTTCAATGTCCCTTAATTTAGATTTACTACGTCTTTGACCAAAGTCTTCCATCATCATTGTACCAGATGACGTTCTTGGTGCAGCTTCTGCATTTCCTTGTTGCATTTCAAATATACCCATATTTAAATCAATATATTTTTCAACAAGTGCAGGTAACTGCATAACTGAATTAGATAAAGGTTGTGGAGATGGAAAATGTGGTTCTCCAAACGATGGGTCATATTCTATTGTTGCATTAGGATTTGCCCAATCTCTTTCTAATTCCTCTATATCATCAACACTTCCTTGTGGTATTAATAATTTTAACCCAGACGATGCTTGTGCATGCGAAGTTATTAATGACATTGTTTTATTTAAAAATCTTTGAAAATCTTTGTTTTTTCTAACATCACTCATAGGATAAGGTGTGTTAGTCCAAATATTCGGTATAGGTACAATTGGATATTTATCTGTATTTAATATTCTTTCATAAAGAATTGTTTGTCCAAGTGTGCATACTAACTTAATTCTTGTTTGTTGAACTTCTACTATATCAATCATGCCTTGTTCAACTGCTTGTTTCATTTTATCATTTTCTAAAAACTTTTGCATATTTTTAGTATCTAAAATACGCTCTTCTTGTGATTGCATATCCATTATTCTATAATATGGAACTTTTGTTTTAGAAAAACTTTCAATAAGTTGATATTTTTCAGAACCTTCTCCATGGTCATAGTCTTTTATAACATCTGGAGTAAACGAGCCTTTTGTTCTAGTATTCATTGCTGACGGGAATGTTTCGTCTTCGTAATAACCTTCAATCTCATCAATAAGCATTTTACCGTTTTCTTCGTTAACTTCAGCTAATTGTGGATATAAATCTAATAATTGAAATTTTGTAAATATAGTAGATAACATCATTCCTGTTGCATCATCAAAATACTTACTTCTTGCGTTAGGGTCAACAACAACTCTAAATGGGTCTACATATGTAAATTTAACTTCACCTCTACCATAATCAGCTTCCCTATCTACATATGCATAAAAATAACCTAAACCTGTTACAGCGTAATCATGAACTGCTTGTTTAAATGTTTCGTTACCGTCTGATATATTCCATATATATTCAAGTATAACTTTCCATACATTAGCTAAATCACTATCAGAGTCTTCTCTCGGCATAGCAGAAAACTTAGGTGGTTTAGATGTAATAATAGCTTTAAACTGCTCAATAGCAGAATATAGTCTATCTAATGGTAAATTTGATTGATTTCTTGATTGAAGTTCATCAGCCTCAGCTTCACTGAAATGATTGCCTAGATAAAAATCAATATCTTCTCGTGCATGTTCTTCCCAATCTTTACGAGCATCATGCCAGCGTCTCCATAAATCTCTTACTTGAATTGCTTTATTATCCGCTTTTATCATAGTGTGTAATATAAGAATAAAATTTTAATTATCAAACACGACTACCAGTTATCCAATTATAGCGCTTTTTAGGTTTACTCCAAGAATCGCCAGATTTTACCCTTTTCCCCTTTCCTGCTTTTTTATTTCCTTTAGCATATTGAGTTGATAACCAAAATGCATCAATTGTATCATCATGACTTCCTTTTGGAAAATCAAGTAATTCTCCAATAAATTCATGCATGTCTTTCTTTAAATGTACTGCACCTGCTTTGAACATAGGCTGTAACCCTTCAAATAGCCTATCTTTCTTTTTTTGCTGACCATAACCTTTTATTCCCATTTCAATGCCAGGTAAAAACTTTCCTTCCTTTTTGCTACGCTTTTGAACATAATCACGCAACATTTCTTGATATGATATAGTTTCTATGTTTATTCTTTTGATTGGGTCATATCGTTCTGAAATCTTAAATATCTCGTCGGCACACTCCATTGGTAATACTCTTTTTCTCCAATATTCAATAACATAATAATCGTATTCAGCAGTAACACCAATAACCATAATAACACTATAGTCATTCCTAGAACCAAGCGTTGAAGCTGGGTCAACACCCATGTATATATTAACATATTCCGTACTCCCGTCTTCAAATTTAATATACCAAGAATTTGCACTTTCATCAAATTTTACACCACCTGAATAAAAACCATCAGTTATGTCGTTCTCTCCAAACACTTGGTCTTCTGGAGATTTAGCTTGATTCATGTATTCTTGATAAAATTTAGCAGGAGTACCAGAATCTATGTAAAACTGTTTACGTTCTTCAATTTTTTTAAGTGGCCAACGTGAAGGCCATAACGGAGTACCGTCATCTTTTATAGCTTTATGTGTTTCTATAGTCCAAGAGTATTCTTCTCCTGTTTTCATAGCTGAATTATAGTTTTTAACAAGTCCATTTAAAAATGAATCATAATGAACTATTGTTCCATTACACCATAAAAATCCACCTTTATCAAAATCAATCGCTGGATATACTGCTGCAGTCACCCAGTTCTTTATTTGTAACCTAGACTCTGGTGTTTTGGTATTTAACTCAGATTCAAAGTCATCAAGTATAATTCCTGTATATCTTGTAGATAATTGCTTTTTACCACGTAATCTTTGCGATGCACCCTTTGCAATCATTCTACAATTATTTTTCAATACAATTTCGTTTTTTGTCCACTTATCTCCTTGCAAGTCACCGAAATAGTAATGGATTGCAGGGTTTTCGTATATATGGGTCGATATCCAATTAAGGTTATCAATAGCCTGGTCTTGCGCCTCGCCAACCCAAGCGATAAATTCTGGGCTATCTTTTTGCGCAAATAAAAACCTGTGCAAAACAGCGCATGCTGCTAAGGTTGACTTTGCGTGGTCACGAGGCATAACAAGAGCCAATTGTTGTATATCCCTATTAAGGAGCAGTCTGCCTACTTGTTCATGAAATGGTGGTGTTGCGGATGCTAAAAAGTCTTGTGGGGAGAATAGTTTACCGAATACTATCAGGTTTTTAAAGGCCATCTCAAGAATCTTTTCATTTTGTGAGATATCGCCATTTAGGTTTAAATTAGCCATTTAACAGTTCCATTTTTTTAATGAAAGCGATAATCTGTCCTTACCTGTGTTATTACTAGGTTTTTGACGTTTTCTCATACCTTTCATTCTAGCGCAAAATGACTTTCTACGTTTTGCAGCTTTACTTCCTTTTTTAAGTTTTGATGGTTTTGTTGTTACAGCAGTTTTTAGTT
>Ga0098045_1000432_pt1 | contig 16712 bp, 22 predicted proteins | sample 11_taG_FD_77071 | JGI IMG/M metagenome (GOLD analysis project Ga0098045, IMG submission 77071) | Marine viral communities from the Subarctic Pacific Ocean - 11_ETSP_OMZ_AT15265 metaG | ecosystem: Environmental > Aquatic > Marine > Oceanic | place: Pacific Ocean | collected 2015-01-16 | reverse complement strand
TTTATCACCAGCATACACGGTAAACATGTTTGCTGCCGTGTAAGCTGTGCCGCCTTGATAATCATAAACGCTGATAAGTTGCGAACCTTGACCTATACCTTGTGATGGAAACGAAATTGTTCCTGATGGGATAATTTGTAACGTCTCGATAAAATCGCTCACTGGAACATTCGCTGTAACACTATTGACTCCTGATATGACTGGTTTGTTGCCTAAACTCGTTATATTGACACCAGCGCCCGCTACTAAATTAGGCGTCAGATCTACCGTTATAGTATCTGTAGTGATGCCCTGATCTACGCTTATATTAGATACATTCAGTTTAGAGAGATTGAGTGGGTCTGTGACGCTGCCGCCTGTTGCCGCGATTGTAACTTGGTCGCCGACATGAGTTATATTTATGCCTGTACCTGCCGTGAAGTTCTTGCTGAAATCGTGGTTCAATGTTCCTGACGCTGGAATTGTAAGGTCAGTGATGGTTGCCGCTGGCGTGGTTATATCCGTTAGAACCGAGAGATTATTCACACTGAGATTTGACATGTTGGCGTTTGTTATCTGCGCGGTGCCAGTCGTCATCTCAAATGTCGGTGGCGCCAAGGTGATTATATCAGGGAGCAGTGATACGCCATACAGCACAATATTAGGTTTCATCATAACTAATGTATCGAGAGTACCACTGTCGAACTCAACCGACATATTATCGAATGGAATGTCCGTACCGCTCGTACCGCCTCGTAGTGTATTCGTCATATCACAATTAAATAAGTCGTCAATCTGCGCGTCGTTACAAGTGAAACTGCCACCGATACTCACATTCACATCTACGCTTATATTACTCGCATTCAGTTTAGAAATATTAAGTGGGTCGCTGATGAGGGTCGTTACTGATATGACTGGTTCGCCGTTTACGCTCGTGATGGAGATACCTTGTCCCGCCGACAAATTATTTGTCAGGTCTACATCGAATAAAAAATTAGTGGTTACATCATTACATATCACATCGGCGCATACGATCTGTTCACACGATATATCCTCATCTACGCTGATGTTAGACACATTCAATAGCGGCGTGTTAATATCATTTGCTATAACAGTGGTCGCGTCCATCGTGCCAGTCAAGGTTACATCAATGCCCGTGATGGTGGAAGTGTTTAGATTACTAATATTGACACGGCCTGAAGTCTTTGTAACAACGATCTCATCAAATGCTCCGCCCGACCTGATTCTAATGACCTCGCCATTACCCGCGATATGTAATCCTGTTGTATCATTATAGATGCTACCATGATGATTACTTCCATCCTGATCTTTGATATCGAGAGTATTGTAAACAGATAAATTATTAACCGATGCATTTATCACTGAGATGTTCTCTGTCACTACATCCGACACGCCAAGGGTTGATACGTTAAGAAACGGAGTATTGACTACGCCGAAGTTTCCTTCGTCTGCATCCACATCAATCGCTATTACACTGTCGCTATACAAACCACTTGCGTTGACCGAGACCGAGTTGGTCGTGATCGCGTCAATGACATTACCGCTAATGTTGGCTTTGTCTAAACTGATGTTGATTGCCCGATTCGGTCCTGTACCGCTCGTCATGTTTATCTCTGCCTCATATGTAACTGACGGGTCTGACGGATCGATGTACCCGCCCGCTATAGTAAAAATGTCCGATGCCCTTACTAACTGACTATAATTGGAATTGACTGTATCCATAATTTTAACCCTATCTGCCTCGATAGTTTCCACATCTAAAAGAGTGATGTCTACTTCATCAACCGAGAGATTATCAACACTCATAGACGACACAGAAAGATTAGAAATATAAGAGCTGGTAGATTGAAAAGTGGTAATCGTGCCATTCACGGCAGTGAGAACTTGTGCGTCTAGTGTAGTTGGAGAGAAATTAGTAGTGCTTAATGTTACAATTGAAGCATCACCCAATACGCTTAGATTGATGAACGAGGCGTTATCTGATGATACATTAGACGTGGAAAAAACGAACTCATTACTGGTCGCTGGTCCGCAGATGGATTGTATAAAGGACATATATAATGGGTTTATATTTAATTACCGTCGATAAATCGCTGATGCTTTTTGCTCCTCTCGTGTCGGTTCTTTCCTTTCGGTTCGTAATAACCGCCACATTCACATACAACCTTTTCAAGTTTTCTTTCCTGTGCGACACCATGCTCCACGTAATATTTATGGGTCTCACTCGCTTTATGACGTGCGGCACAGGCTTGCGTATATGACCGACCACATTCACAATCAACCACAGTCTGTTCCCATTCCTTAATTTTCCTTACATTATCAGGATTTGACCTATATTTTTTATTCTTAATGGACCATATTTCCTGCCAGTCTTCGTGCGTCCTATATGGATTATAAGCGTTTACACACGTGTATTTTTTCACGTAATAGCGCTCACGCATATATAAATCAGTCTTAATTATATAATCAACTTCTTCGACGATTTCGTAGTCCCAATTATCACGTTCAATTATCTGTGCCGACTTACACTTGTTTACCGTCTCGTCACACTTAGCGTGCCCGACGTGGTCCATTATGCGCTTCTCAATATCTTGTTCGGTAGACCCGTAATATACCTCTCCAGTAATATTGCATTCTATCTTATAGATGTATCCTGATTGCATGGTTATCATATAATTATTAATCAATTATATCATATCAATTTTCTTACCTAAATGCTAATGCTATACACAGCTGTGCCCTTGGTGTTCAAGCTTAGCAAAACGGTGAAGTTGGCAAAGCAGTGTGCAGTCGCCGCAGCACCAGCGCCGCCACTGAACTTCATAAGCAATTGTACCGTCGACGCAAGCGTGGAAATTCCGCTGTATAAATGACTCGAGCGACCGTCAGAGATTGCACTTTCAAGCTCAATCGCCGCGAGGAAAGTTCCTACATCCGAGGCAGCAGGCAGCGCAGCGGTGTCAACAACACCAGGCGAGAGTCCAGTCGCTTCAGCGGCAGTGAAAGTGAATGGGTCAGGAGCGTTGGAACCTTGGTTAGGGGAGATATTCGCGAAAGAAGTGAATCCAGGGCCGCCTACAACCGTGGTACCAGCTACTGGGGCAAAGCCGTTTTGGAGACCATTACCGCGCGAGAAGTCAACGAGGCTGTGGTCACTGATGAGCATCTCGGCAAGAGGCTCGGCTGCCTGATCGCCTACAACAATCGGGCGGGCAGGATATTGCTCACTGTTGATCAGTAGCGAATATTCGGAGAGACCCACCGAGGAACGATTGCCCAGCGAGTAAGCCGCGGTGGCCAGCTCAGTAGCGCTTGGTGTAATGGCTATAACAACACGTTCAAGGCTGGACATAGAGAACCCAAGATTTGCTGTCACAGCCGAGACGCCGTCGGCAATCTGCGCGCTAGAATGAATCCAAGAAGTACAGAGGATTTGATAGTTGCCACCAGTCATAGCGTCAATCTGAGCTTGAGCACCAGCCGATAGCTCGGTAATCATCATCACCATCTCTACCTCCGAGATAGAGTAGTTGGCAGCAGCCCCGCCGTGGTGATGGAGTGCGACAGCGGCATCCTCAAGGGTCATACGGATCTGAAGACTGGAAAGTGAGAAGAGCGGAATCATGCGGTGAGGCGTGGTCTGCGCTAGAGGATTCAGCACGAAAGGCTGGCAAAAGTCACGAGTGCCACCAGCAGCAATATACTCGCCGCGAAGATTGCCAGTTGTTCCCATAAGCTTTGCGCCTACAGATGTCTTCCACTCCTGCGAAGCATCGGCATCAAGCATCGCGGTGGCTAGGATATTGTATCGGTCGATGTCCGCTATTTGAGCTCCTGAAGTACTGATCTGACAGCGACGCCATAGCCCTAGGCATCCTGAGCGGTCAAGGTCAGAATTGCCTCCAGTGTTGGTAAGCTTATATTTAATGTAACACTGATTGCTGTTGAAGTATGAGCCCGCAAGGTTGGCTGGTAGGTCAAACTGGACAGTCTGGCCAGGGGAAAATGAAGTAGAGTTAGTCGGCGGTAGGCGTACTCGGTAAGAGCGAGATGCTACGGCGCGTTTCTTCACGTTCGGGAACTGTAGTGACTCTGAAAATGCTTCTGCGGACATATTATACTGTAGCTTTAGATAATAATTTTTCCGTTTCTGACATTCTCGCCGCGTGGATATTAGACCCTCGATGGCGTGAGAGATGATTATTCCTAATATACAGACCACATTCACACTGCTTTGGTTGCTTATTCTTTTCATAACGGTATTTTGCGCATTCATCTGCGGTCAATCTCGCTTTTTGTCTATTAACCAATTTATCTCCGCTCATCTTATTCATGTATTCTTGTTCCTTATCTAAGAGGTCTATTTCATCTTCGATTTCCTCTAAAATATCCACGCAATAATTATCACGTATAATTATGCCCCGCGACGACGTTTTGTTCGATAGACTACGATGTCCCTTAATCCTTTGGTCTAAATTGCGAGTAGAGCCTATATAATACTCACCTGTGGTATTACAATTAATAATATAGATATATCCCATGTTATTAATTCTACCTTTTGAACCTTTATATATTTAATTACTTAATTAAACAGACTGAAGAACTGTGCCAGCCCCAACCGCAGCCATTCCGCCAGCTTCAAGTCCAGCCGCCGCTGCAGCGCCCTGTGGTCCCGTAAGAGCAACGGCAGGTGCAACGGCCATCGCAATCTGTCCCGCCTTAACGCCGATTTTACCTGCGACGTTGAGCCCTTTCTTAAGCCCGACCATGTTCCTTTTCGAGAAGACCTTCTTAACCGCAAACTTCATTATACAGTAGCACTATATTTTTTTAACCGCCGAATATGTCTTCTTCGTCTTCTTGTTCTATACCTGTCGGCTGATTTTCTCCCCAATAAAAGTCGATCGTTCCCTCACCGCGCGTATCCACTTCTGGCGGCGAGATAAAATCAACACGCATCACCACCTGCAAGTCATCAGGGCTCAATACGTTGTTGTACTGGTCTTCTAATCTTAATTGAATATCGTTAATCTCGGCGCGCTGGATGATGAACCTAATGATATCGGTCGGCCTATAATTCACGACGTAGCCGATGTTACAATTGATAGGAACTCTTAAAAGTGTGTCGTTAATGTCGCCTAAACTATTTATGTTATTTAGAGTGACCGCGGCCATCTTTAAAAATACATATTGACCGCCTGACCAATCAAATGACCGCGGCATGAATATCGTCTCGGCTGGTGAGCCTACACTGCTGATTGGCCATATCTGCTGATTATCGTCGGTATATGTAACTCCAAGCTGTCTCCCTATGGTGGTGGGATACACATCCGTATTGATAAGCTGACACGGAACCGTTGAAGCAAATGAAAACTTAAAATTAGTCATGTCCACTTTACAGACGAATAATCCAGCGCCTATATTTACGTTGGTGTATTCATTAAATAGATTTTTGAATGAGTTCATACTGTATATCCCTGTCGGCACGGGCATCGTGAATATTTGAGGCACGCCGTTCAGGCCAAGTGAATCATAGATGAAACTGAACTGGCCATCCACCACATTAGGCAACGTATTCCTAAACGTCACGTTCTCTACTGACAGCAGGATTTTAAGTGACACTGGGGAACGTATCGGCGTGGCCAGCCTGTATGTGAAGTTCGGCGAGCGTGCGACACAATTTACGCTGTCTAAATATACCGTGTTTGTTTGTAAAGGCGTGTTTATTAAATATGCCATTAATATTACATAACACTAAAAATTGTCGATTGTGTGTTTATCTAGCCGTTCGACCTCATATGTCTTCACCTTACCTACAGCTCCGAAGGTCAGTGCACTGCTTAATGGATCCGACTTGACGTGATGGTGCGTGATTTTCTTTTTTAATTGTGCCTTATCAGACGGCGTGAGGCCCTGTGATACTTCCTTATGGAATGCTGACGTGTAGCCTGTGTTATATAAGTCAGCCTTTGCAACTTTATCCCTTAATCCCTTACTAGTAGCCAGCGCCTTTGTTACTATTGATGAACCCAACGAATGACCTGTGAGGTATAGCGGGCCTTCCGTCTCACGTGCGATGTCCTTCAATTGATTTCGTCGGCGCTTAAATTGCTTATCCGTGCCACCGAATCCAATTCCCAGTTTCACGTCACTAATTAGGTCTTTTATGTTTCGTGGATCAGTGCCCTTAACGGCTACGTGTGTCGAGCCATCGCTGTGCTTAAACTGAGCTATTCCTCGGTTTACTGACTTCAATTCAAAATCACTACCAGCAAGTCGCTTAGTCATGTACGCCCTAGGGTCCGATCGACGCTGTGATTTATAGTGCAACTTATTTAAATCAGCCGATGTTATTTTGCGTGTAGACATTAGATATATAATATCGATATATTATAATAATGGACTATAACGTCACTATTCTTATCCCATCATACAATAGAGCTAGATTTAGTCGCCTTATAACACATAATATAAACATACAAACTTATCCATCAATCTCACAAATTATTATTTATGACGATGGTGAAGAACGCTGTAATTTATCGGAGTGTAGATACCCTGTAAAATATGTTTCTTCAGAGAAAAGATCAACTATAGGCGCGAAACGGAACTTACTAATATCAATGGCTGAGACAGGATTTTGCGCTTTTATGGACACAGATGACATGTACTCTGCTGACTACATATCTCACAGCATGCGACAGCTCTACGAATCAGGCAAGTCAGTGTGCGGGACAAGTGATATGCTCTTATACTCTGACGGGATTACATACCACCAGCGATGCATGTTCCTAGACATGTTAAACGAAGCGACTCTCGTATTCAGACGTTCACATAAGGGAACATTCGGCAATGCTAATAGTAGTGAAGGCGTTTCTTTCTTACAAGGTTATCTCGGTGATATAGTAGAAAGTGATATTAATAAGGTGATGATATGTATGGTCCATGACACCAACACGGTACCAAAAAAGGCGTGGTGTAAAGAAATATATTCTTGCGACTTCAATATCCTCAATCAATATAGGGAGCATTTAATTATTCATCTTTCAAATTAAAATATTCTTATGTTATATAAATGGCAGGTAATCATAATACAAAAAACGCAGCATTGCAGCAAGCACTCTCTGTACAAGCACCTCCCGTAATGCCATTCGTGCCGCCAGGTCAATTTATCGACATTGATGAGCGTTATTACCGCGGGATTCAGGGCGACCCACTCTCGTACGATGGGTTCCCTCGCGCTGGCAAGGCTCTCCAGCAATATCCTGTTAGTTACACATCGGCTGCTCTATCGGAACAGCCTAACACCTTCGGTCTAGTGCAGAATTACGGGTCATACATCTATAATCCTCAGCCTTTGATTCCTGGTGGTGGGACGGATCTACATACTGTCCGATATCCATTCGTATAAGGGATTTTCATTCATTGTATTATTATAATACGACTATAATATAATGAACTGGACAAATGATTACGAGCACCTATTAGAAAGTCTTAGACTCAATTCAGTTCATATGTCGCGTACACACAAACGGCTTTATTTTAGATATCGCCAAATGTCTAATCTGTTTCGTGTGCCAACCATCGTTTTGTCAGCTGTCGCTTCAGTCAGCTCAGTCGGCATGCAACATTATATGTCTCAACAGAATATCTCAGGAATGACTTGTTTAATATCTCTCATCATAGGAGTAATGAACTCTGTAGAGTTATACTTGAAGCTGCAAGAATCCATTGAACTTGAACTAGAAAAAAGTAAGAAGTGGTATCAGCTTGCGAGTGCCATCTATAAAGTTCTAATGTTAGATAAATGCCATCGTGATCAAAATCCTTCGGCGGTTTTGGAAAAGTTTTATAATGATTATATGCTTTTGTTCGAGGAAAGCAGCTTGTCAGGCGTGAACTACTCTGATAAACTTTTAGTAACTAAAAAATTAAAAACTATTGAGATGTCATTACCGAGTTCGTCATCATCATCAATTAATTCATCAGATGGTGATGTATCACCACTGGTGCGGCGTGATCAGGTATTAGAAGAACAACTTTAAACAAATACAGGCATCTGCACAGCAGGCTTGGCAGCAGCTCGTGGCGCGGCCTTCTTCGCGGGCGTGGCGGGCGCTTCCTTATAATGGTGGTGAACTTCTTTAATAACTGGATCTGAAATCTTCACTTTTGCGGCCTCAATTAGTTTCGCTTGCTCTTGGCGCTTCAATTCAAAGTTCTTTCGTCGGGTCTCGCGTCCGCGTGCCAAATTAGCCAATAGCCGCTCACGTTCCGCGGGCGTGATTTCGCGCTTCTTCCGTCCGTTACGTTGGACACTGACTGGTAGTTCCTCGCCTACAGGTTCAGGTTCAGGAACGGGCTCGGGTACTGGCTCAGACTTAGCTCGTGTCTTTCGAGGCTTCTTTGCCTTAACAACTGGCTCCTCGATCTGCGCTGGTGCAGGTTCGACCTCAGGAGCAGATTCGGCCTTCTTGACTACTTTCTTAACCTTCTTAGGTTTAGGAGCTGGGGCTACGGCGGCGGCTGCTACTTCGTTAACCTTATCTTCTACAGTCTTAGGCTTCGCTTTGCCACGGCCTTTGCGTCGAGGTTTTTCGACCTCAACGGGCGGTGGGGCGGCAACATCTACTTCACTTTCGCTAGAGCTAGAGCTACTAATACTTTCGTTATCAGACATCATTCTATACAATACTACTAAATAAATCAATCTCTATAAACGCATTGTGCGACAAAATATATAAATATAAAATCGGCGGTTATATAAATGGAAATCACACAGGCCCGAATTGTAGATGTACCGCTTGATGAGCTTTATAGTGATCACGTCAATAAGGGCGAGTTTGTAGAGATGGAGCCGTCCTATCTCACCAATATGTTTAAGGACTTGGTTACAGAGCCAGGGTATGAGCTGGGACCTGAGTTTGACCTAGCAGAAACTCATGGCGCAGACTATTACGCGGATCGAAATCCAGGCTTCCCTGATGAATGGTATTATTTGCTCGCAGAAGAAGACAAACTGTTAAATAGTGAGCATAGAGATACTTCAGCTCTTTCTATTAATAATGTCCCGCACAACGAACACGCCGAGTCATCTGACGATTGCGAACCGACGGCAATTTCTTAATATTTTGATTGAAGACGACCAATAAAAATATGCAACAATTAAAGTATATTTTTATTTAAGCAAGTGCTGCAGATGATTCGCTAGTTCAGCATTTCGCCAAACGTCACGATTAAATGTTTCTTTTTCCATGTTTACGAACAAGTCATCAACGTTACGAAGTCGCCACATATCACCTAGCAGATTATCTAGATGCGTGATAGTGCGATTCCGAATAATAAAGATTAGCTTCTTTACAAGTAGGCTGTGAGTGTATGTTCCATTAGAGAGTTTTTCTCCTTTATTCACAGGAGTTTCTTCGCGCTCCCAAAACCCTTGTTCATTTTTATAGTAAAGCGAACCCTTGTAGTAGCGAAACGGAATATGCTCTTTATTTTCGCTTACGAAGTTTGTAAGCTTCTTCAAAACCCATGATTTATTGATGACTCGAATGTCATCCTCCTCCTGTAGATCATTAAACTCAAATTGAACATCTCCTGCAATTTTGAAATAGGTATCTACGCCTTCAATGGATTTAAGTTTTTCATCTTCGTTTAGCGCATTACAATGATAAATTGGATTGCATGTTTCTTTCTTTTCATTTGCAGGCGGCTGGCTGGTTTGGATGATGATTGGCTGGGGAGGCGGAGGCGGAGGCTGAGGCTGAGGCTGAGGCTCATATGTAGGCATATGCGTTTTCATATCCATAATTAGCTGCTTACACTCTTGTAGTTCGGCGTCCTTTGTTGCGACGGCTTTCTTTAAAAAATCAATCTCCTCAAATACCATCTCGAAACTTTCAGCGACTTCTTTTGATGTAAGCTCATCTTCATCAACGGCGGGCTTCTTATTAACGGCTTCTAGATGTTTAGTAGTGGTGAGATGACGTTCGTATCGAGCTCTAACGTGAGTCGAGTAGTCGCAGCATTCGCATGTGTGGAGTGTCATATTAAGATATAACAGCTCGTTGTTTTTAAACCCTTTAATGACCTTTAAGGTAACCCAGCGCGGTTATCCAACAAACCTAAAAGGTTAGTCAAGGTTACCCAACAAACCTAAAGGGTTAGTCAAGGGTTACCCAACAAACCTAAAAGGTTAGTCAAGGGTCATCAAAAAACGTCAAGAGCGACAGCGAAGCCGTATGTAGGTCTACATAAGCAGTATTTCCTCTTTTTTTTACTCCCTACAGTATGGTATGCCTCTCTTTTTTTCTTTTTTCATAGACCATTTGTAAATATATTTTGCTAAAGTACAAGTAACTTACTTTGATTTTTAGGTATATTTGATGAAATGGGTCTGTGAAAAAGTGAAAAAGTGAAAAAGTGAAAAAGCTCGTTTTAGAAGAGCATTTTTAATATATGCGTTTAGTAGATGTTGCTTAATGGAGATTGTCTAAAACTTATGCCTACGCTAAAGGACAATTCAGTAGATATGGTTTTAGTAGATTTGCCTTATGGGCAGACGGCGTGTGCTTGGGATTCTGAAATAGACTTAGTTGAGATGTGGTTTCAACTAAAAAGAATATGTAAGCCTAGTGCTAATATTCTCTTCTTTTGCACGACCAAGTTCGGAAACAAACTGATTAACTCAAATGAGAAATGGTTTCGATATGATATTGTATGGCAAAAACCAAAAGTGTCAGGTTTTCTTTCTGCAAAAAAAGCTGTTCTAAGAAAGCATGAAATGATTTATTTATTCGGCAAGCCTTTTAATAATGGAAAAGCTTATAATCCACAAATGACTGACGGGAAACCATATCATAAAAAAGAAAATGCATCTTCTTGTAGCCTATACGGAGATCATACTAGACAACCTTATCTATGTGAAGACGGCAAACGATATCCAACTTCTATACTATCTTTTGGATTTGATAGAGAGAAATTGCATAGAACACAGAAACCAGTAGCTCTGTGTGAGTGGCTAATAAATACTTACTCGAATGAAGGTGATGTAGTCTTGGATTTTTGCATGGGTTCAGGTTCTACGATTGTTGCCGCTAAAAATACTGGGCGTGAGTTTATTGGTATCGAACTGGATGAGGAGATATTCATGATTGCCGAAGAAAGAATCAACACGACTTAATGATATACTGGGTTCAGCCCGTGATTTTAAAATATTATACTGTGGTATAATGAAAGTATCTCAGGTCAATATCGCCATTTCAATTTACAGTGAGTTTTTGGTTGATGGTGTGACAGGACTAGAATACTGGAGAGATTGTACAGGAACTCTTCACTTCACGGCGGTTCACTTTGGCACCTTATTGGAGGCATCGGTCTATATGGAGGAAGAGGCGTATTTTACTTTTCAGTCGTATGTAGGCGACGATGAAGAGGAAGAGGATGAGGAGGAAGAAGAAGATTAAAATTATCTATCATTATATAAATGCCTAATTATTATAGGATTTTACATGACACATTTTCATTTATGGCCGAGTCATCATTTAATTATTCTAGGGAGGGTGACGGTACAGTTACATTCGTGTCGACCGAGGGTAAATATCGTGTGATAATGAGGGTGTGGGTCGATAATGAAGACTGGGATCACTTTCATAAAAATATAGGAGAGGACACGCCAAGCTTGAACGAATATGTACGTATGATTAAGGAGGCATAATATGAAGTCGAGCTTTGGCTTCCAAATATGCGGCCGCCGCATCCTCTTCCTTATCGAAAGAACCGAGATATGTAACTTTCTTATTTAATGTAATCTGTGCGACCCATATGTTTCTTGGTTCACACCAATAATATCCTTTCACACCAGACCGATTAAAATGATTTTGTTGATTCGTAACTACACGTAGGTTTCCATCTTCATTATCACCTCTTGTATGGTTGATGTGGTCAATACAATTATTTTTACTAGTATCAAATATATCCCACCCAGGATTACGTGCGAGATGTGATAGGCGATGTTTTGCGAACTTTTTGTAAACACCATTAATTTTTATATTACTTGCTAAATATCCAGCGCCGTTATAATTGAATTGTATCTGATGCCAAGCACCACTCTTACTTTCCTCACCACGATAATGTGTTCTAAGAGTAATATTACCGTCAGGATATAATCTCAAACGTCGGTTCTCGATTACAAACTCAATCATCGCGTATATACATTATGATAAGCCAACGAAGTTAATTTCAATTTTATATTATATGACGGTATATTATATGAACATTACCGAACACATTTGCAAAGATATTGACATAGGTAATACGGCGAATAATCTCGATCAGCAATTGCATAAGGACCTGCCATCGCCACTACCTAACTACTCAGGATTTAATCTTGCGATTGCTGGCTCGTCGGGCTCAGGAAAGACTACACTGATGTACTCGATTATGACCAAGCGAAAAAAGAAAGGTAAGCGCCAGTCATATCGTGGTGTATTCGACAGGATATATATTGTAAGTCCAACGCTTGGCAATAAGTCGTTGAAATCGGACGAATTCGCGAAGCTTCCACAAGATCAGATCCACCGCGAACTCAAACTAGAAACGCTTGACGAGCTGAGTGATACATTTGAAAAAAATCGCGACGAAGAGGAAAATAGTATCCTAATTCTGGACGACGTGGGCTCTCAACTGAAAAAGTCAGGAGCAATTGAAAAGAAGCTTGTTCAACTCTGTCAAAATCGGCGCCACTTATTTTTATCGGTTATTTTCATCATCCAAAAATGGAAAGACTTGCCGACGGGTATTAGGAACAATCTCAGCCACGCAGCTTTCTTTCGTGCAAAAAATAATCCTGAGAAAGAGGCAATCATGACAGAGCTGTTCCCGTTCAAACGAGACCAGACCGAAAGTATATTTGATTACGTGTATGAAAAGGACGAGGACAAAGATCGCTATTCGTTTTTATTCGTTGATATGTCGCTAAAAAAATCATCCAAGTATCAGTATTATAAATGCTTTAATCACTTGGAGATAACGCCAAAGGAATAATTATATGTCGGTATATATATATGCCTTTACAGCGTAGGAAAAAGAAGAAGAAGGCGCCGCCTAAAAAAACTAGTGGTATGTCGCAAGTGCAAAACGTAAAGGTAGTAGTGAATGCAGCAACTGCCCCACGCAGACGACGGGCTCGTGCAAAGAAAGCGGGTGCGCCTGTGTCATTTGGAGGCGGAGGCGGAGGCGGTCTGGCACAGGTAGTAACAGGTCCGTCTGTGTCACAGGACGTGCTGCAACAATCACAAGAACTAAGACAGACAGTAGCGATGTTACAGGCGGGTCCATTGCGGAACAATGCGGTGTTAGGAGAGATAGGACAGATTGAGAAGCCACTATTAGCCGATGACCAGCCCGTGACACGCGCGCAATTAAAGTATATCATGGGCAGTGTCATAGAGCAGCAGACGTTACAAAATGAAGCCAGACCGCAAGGCTTCGAGCAATATAGGGCGCTAGCAGGGCAGCAGTTAAACATATTAGACAGATCGATACACTCTCTCTCTACTAATAAACCAGAGCCTGAAGCGGTTGACCGCAGTGAGAGCCCCGAGCCACTACTTACACCAACCTCGCCACGGGGACGCTCGCCTACAGTTAGGGAGGCGTCAACGTCGGCAGCGGCTGGCTCTCCACCAGCTACACCATCGCCCAAGCCAGCGAAAAAATCGCGGGCAACATATCCACAAGCGGTAAAGGACCGCGTATTTGCAGCGTGGAGTGAGAATAAACAAAAGCCGAAAGGCTCCCAAGAATCATTAGAATCGCTCGCACGGTCTGAAGGTTTAACACTGAACGCATTTAATAATATTCGTCAGAGCGAGAGTCGCAAGCGAGCATAAACTATTCGTTAATAAATTATATAATATAGTGTAGCTATTATATAACATGGAGAAAGTGAAGATATTGTGCTGTCACCCAATCTTTAATGAACCAGCGTATGTATTATCGTTGAAGTATAATCTGCAAGTAGTTAAGGGTGTATTTGAACCAAAAGAGGGAGAGATTTTTATCGTGTATGGAGCCCACGAATGTGCAGCACGACTGACCGATATCCAATCAAGTATTAAAATAGGTTACATCATTTATAATAGTGAGCCTCCGTCATCAAGGTTTATGCGCGATAAATATTATCTATCATTGCTAAAATCTAATCCTGTGTTTGATTATTCTCAGGCGTCTACTGATTATATGAAGAAGAACTTGGGCGTGAACGCTTTTAGTCATTATTTTTTCGAGTTTATAAAAGCACCTGAAAATACAAAGGTGAGGGAGATTGATATTTTATTTGTAGGAACGGAGACAGATGAACGCGCGAAGGTTCGTGATCGGCTTATCGAGCGATATCCTGATAAAAATATAAAGTTTATTTTCGACTGGAAGCTTACAACGCCAGCTGATATGAAGGCGGTTTTAAGCAATGCAAAATATGTATTGAACCTGCCGTATTATCACGATGGTGCTTTAGAAACCCACAGGATTAATAATGCTCTATCGGCTGGTTGTGAGGTCGTATCTCATAGTGAGACCGACCATGATACAAAAGTATTTTATGATGATTTTATTTATTTCACCAACAAGGTGTCCGAGTTTAATTTTTTTGAGTATGATGAGCATAAGGAAGGATACGAAGAACTAATAAAAAAATTGGCGAATGCCGTTACCGCCCATAATTTATTTGTGATTAATAATATTTGTAAATGATTTTTTGTTTTTTTTAGTTGAACCACAACGATAGTGATTTTTCCTTGTCTTCCGCCAAAGAACGAGCCCACATTGCTGTGCTTTGTGCTTCGTATTCTGTGTATTCATCCTGTTCATCGCAGAACTCAGGATCTTCTTCTTCTGCGATCAACTCGGCGAGTTCCATAGCAGCCTCACTAATCTTGAAGAACTCCACCTTCATAATATGTAGAGCGTACTCGCCACTCAATAGCATAGTGGTGGTCTTGATATCTTGGCGTACCACCTTTATCGCTTGAAAGAGGGTCTTGCTTTTCTTTCCTTTGAGAATGTATCGCTGTAACATCTCTTTTAGAATCGTCTCAGTTTCCGTTAGGATTTCAATATTTTCCTCGTAATCAGTCCGCAATCCGTCTCGGCAGTGCTTATTAGAACAAGCTTGGGTACAATAATAATCCGTATCTTCATTCGTTGGCCGCCCCATTTCAAAGGTTTGGGTGATACTCGAAAACCAATCAGTGCAGAAAGCATCGCAGTTGCCGCATCGGAACACACGCCCAGCCTCGAGGTCAGTTTTGGTCGGTTTCTTCATAGCCATGTTTTGAGTTTGAATCGTTTGTTTGGTTTGTAGATGTCATACCCTTTGTCAAAGAAATCCATTTCATTTTTTTTGATAAACTTACCTACACGCCTGTAGTAGAGCATAAATCACATCAAAATATCATATTGCCTACATAACTGAAAAAATGAAAAGAATCATATATTATGTGTATCTATAGTATAATGGCAGGATTCCACACAAAGACCTTCATCAAGCACGATGATTATATGACTCCAAAACATGCGTGGGAAGCGATTGAGGAATACATTCCGAAGGACAAGGTGATATGGGAAGCATTCTATGGCGACGGCCAGTCAGGAACCCATTTGACCGAAATGGGCTATGATGTGATACACGAACCAATTGACTTCTTTGTGGAAGATAAAGGTGATTTAATTGTCTCTAATCCGCCCTTCAGTTTAGTAAAAGACATTATGCCTCGTCTTCAAGAACTCGATAAACCATTTATCCTTTTGATGCCGTCATCAAAAATCAACACGTCTTATATGCGTGGGTTTAAAGGTAAATTGCAAATCATCATTCCACGAAGACGCATACATTTCATAAAACAAGATGCAGATGGAACGCTTACAGCAACAAAAGGTTGTAATTTCGACTGCTTCTACTATTGCTACAAGATTGGTCTTGAAAATGATATTGTTTGGTTGGAATAAAAAATTATACTTACCTATCGTCGATTTTTATTTGTTTTTATTAATGGCGTGAAAAGTTCATTGGGCCATCGTTATGCCAAAAGTTCGGTACGCCATTCTTATCGTGTTTGTCGTATTTCTTCGTCATATCTCCCAAGTGAAATGTCCATGACAGCACCTGTGGTTCTTCGTAATCATCTTCATCGATCTCATTGTTCGACTCATCCCATCCGTGAGCTATTAGGTAAGGGTAGAAGAACTCAAGCTCTACTGCATTCCCCGTGTAGGAACCAACATAGTCGCTCAATTCCTCTCGCCCCTCAAGTACTGCTAGGATATCGGTAAAATCATATACCGCCGAAGAGATGAGCTCGTCGGTATTTTGGATCAATTTATCAATGCAATAGGCGTGAGGTGGTTGTCGGCGTTCATGTCGCATGTAGGTGAAGATGTTCTCGGTGAGTTCGGTAGGAAGGTCGTTGTAAGTGGCCATGTTTTCGGTTTGAAAGCGTTTGTTTGGTTTGTTGAATGCTTATACTCTTTAAATAACAAAGCATTTCATTTTTTGGTAAATCCCATACAAAATCCCTTTCACATCTAAAAAAAATGAATAGCCCAATCGGCTCTATTTATGATTGCATTTCTCTCTAGGAAAATGTTTTAAACTAGGTCAAGTAGAAGAATAGTTCCTTACCAATAGGTTCATAAGAGTGTATTAAGAT
>Ga0098045_1000431_pt1 | contig 16712 bp, 31 predicted proteins | sample 11_taG_FD_77071 | JGI IMG/M metagenome (GOLD analysis project Ga0098045, IMG submission 77071) | Marine viral communities from the Subarctic Pacific Ocean - 11_ETSP_OMZ_AT15265 metaG | ecosystem: Environmental > Aquatic > Marine > Oceanic | place: Pacific Ocean | collected 2015-01-16 | reverse complement strand
ATGTTTGTGTAAAAATCATTTACATGGTTGATAATCTTAAGATTACCGCTTTTAATACTTAGTGGAGATACGATTAAAGGACAATTAGCAAACTCTACGTTTACTGGTCCAAAAAATGACATAAACTTCTGTACATAACTACCTTTAAAGTTTTTATCACATTTAACTAATACAACCTCATCTGCATGCTTTGTGTTTACAGCTTGGTTTCCTGTCATCCATAGTTCATCTGAAATTGCTTTTTGGTAATCTTCTAAACTAATGCCAACTCTAGTAGATGCTGTAACTTCTAGTTCTTTTATACTTTGTTTAAAGAAGTCTAAGATACTATCTAGCTCTCCTCCTAATTCACCTCTTACACCGCTAAGACTAGCTCTATGGCTCATTAAAACTCCAGACGGTAGGATATACCTATTCTTGAGATTTTGAACTGTTTGATATCCCATTGAGGCAGCGAAAATCGTAATTGTGTGAAAGTTACAGGGTAAAGCATTTAGAGTATCAAAGAATAATTGACCTGCTTGTACTGATCCCCCCGGTGTATATAATACAACATAGATATCACTACCTTCGTTTGTATAACATTTGTTAGCTGCTTCAATTTGTTTTTTAGCAACAAACTGACCATCAAATTTATTGTTAAAGTTAATGCTGTTTTCTTCAGTAAGATTGATTACCTTTCCAAAACAGAAGCTACAAACCATTAGTAGCGATAAAATTAATTTCATAAAATCTCCTATGTGTTAAATCATATGTAGATATTACACATAATTTATTTAGTTGTCAAATGTTTTTTGTCAATATATGTTCTTTACCAAGATATTCTTCAAATGACTGTTTTTCCCTTGCAATGACCTTCTTTCCAAGAAATGTGTCCTCTAAGCCTAAATCCTTGATTTTAAGCCATGTGATAACTCTACCTGACTTATCACCCTTATAAACACTTTGAAGTGTCTCAGCGTAAAAATGAAGCCTCTCAAGCATATTTGGCTTATCACCATAGAGTCTTTTAAGGTAGTATATATCACTTGGAGGTAATCTAAATGCTAATGGATAAGCATCTATCATATTCTCTTTCCAAACCGTATTTCTATGTTCATCTTTAATGTCATATAGTATATCTGCTGCTGTTAGGATTCTGTTAAGGTTTAATGGCTTTTTCTCGTATTCAGGTAGATTACAAAAGTTCCAATGATTAGACTTTAGACACTTGTACAACAAGTCTCCATAACCAGTGTTTTTATATATAGATAATATTCCCATTACCTCATCCCTACTGAGAGGAGGAGTAGGATCATTAGGGTTTCTATTAATTTGAAACTTATTTTTATCTACTAGACATTTATGAACACATTCTGTAATCTTCATCTGATCGACCATATCAGGTACAATGTGTTTTGCATACGCAGTATATATAAACCCATTATTAGAGCTAGGATTTCTACCATCAGTTGGCTTGTCATGGAATCTAGTAAATCTATCTTGATAGTTGTTCATTTCTTCCTCTTAAGGCTACCTGCCTCTTTACGTTCGTTCATTTCTTCTCTAGAAACACCTTTATGACAAGCTTTACACATTACAGTCATATCATCAGGTCCACAAAACAATCTATCGAGATATTCATCCCATGTAACGAAACCACGCTTAGGTTCGACTACAGCGTTATTGTGATCCAGATCAGGTGTCTCCCATATAATACTATCGTACTTTTCTTTTAGTTTGTCAAATGAATTTTGACTCTTACCATCATACATTAGCTGACCACATGACTCGCACTTAAAAACAGCTTTATCTACCTTAGCTCTATTTTTAGCTTGAGTATACTCTTTACGTTGGAAACTCAATCTTCTAAGATGCTTTTTAATTTTACCAATGGGTACATATGATTTCTTTTTAGTCATTCTTTTCCACTTTTCTATATTCACAATTCTTACAAACGGTAATAACACCCACCCTAGACTTAGGCAACTGTGTAAGCTTATTTAAACACTTTGGACACAATGACTCAACATGTTCCTTTTCAACCTTTCTAAGATTTTTATCCTGCTTAGAAGCTTGTATAAGGTCCTCTAAACTAATATCCTCTGTATGGTCTTCTAAAAACTTAGTCGTCTTTTTAAAGGCTTGCTCAAATGCATTATTCTCACTTTTTAGTCTTTGGTTTTCTTTTTCAAGACGCTTTACTCTACGCTTAAGTTTATTTAACTCACCGTCTTTATAGTCCTTTCTCGGCTCCTTCTTCACTAGCCTTCCTTTTTTTAGATCCTAATTTAACTCTATCATCTATCCCTTTATCGGTCAACTCATAAGTTAAAAGAAAATGTAAATTAGCTGCTGCTAACTGTAAATGATGTAATCCACTTTCATCATCAATATCTACTCCCATTTTCCACTGTGCAAGATGCCTTTCAAGGCTTCCTACAATCTTACTATAATTGAAGCCATTACCTTTTAAATAGTTAGGCATTTCACCTTGCTTTTCAGAGTACTTCTCAGCACCGTATGCCAAAGCCTCTCCAATAGCTAATGTAAACTCAGGTCTAATTAGATCCATTCTAGGTTTGCCTTGGTCAAACTTTACAGGAGCAACCTTAACAGGTTCAACCTCTTTAATAGGTTGTATAACCTCTTTTTCAGGTATTATCCCTGCATCAATCTCAACCTGTTCTTTAGTTTTATGTAGCTCTAAATATAAACTCCTCATAGGAAACTTAGCAGGACTTGTCTTAGTCCAGAAATCCACCATAACAGCTTTATCACTTAGAACCTCTACAACCCTACCTATAAGACCTTCTTTCAATCCTGCAACATTCTTGAGCTTCTTAGGCACTTTCTTTACCTTAACCTCATATTTGTATTGAAATGGATTCTTATCTTTAACTTCCTGTAGAACTTCTTCATCAGGTATACATTCAAGCATAGCTTTAGAAAATGCTACATTACCAGAGTGTTGTGGTTTATCAGGAGCCTCATGTAACCCTAATCCCATGTCCTCTTGATCTGCAAGAAGTTCTGCTTGATCTATTTTATTGGTCATTAGATTCCTCAATTAAATCTGCTTCTTTTTTATTTTGTTCTAACTTAGCATCAACTGCTTTTTCAAATGCGGGTTTATCTTCTTCAACATTATCAAACTTTGCAAACAAATCTTCCTCAGACTCTTTATCAAGCATCTTTAACATGTCGTGTTTACTCATCTTGGGTGCTAACTTAGATACTGCTTTTATAGTTTCTTCTGATTCATTACCAGACTTTTCAATAAAACTCTCTATAAACTTGTCTTTTAGTTTATCATTATATCTATTTGTAATGTCAATCAACATTAGCCTACCTTTTCTAGATAAAGGAAAGTTATTTGTCTTATTCTTTGTCTCTTCGCTTGTAATTACACACTTCATCATTTAACAACTCCTATTTCGTCAATTAAACCAAACTCCAAAGACTCCTTTGGATTTAGGTATGTATCATACTCTAACATATCTTTTATCTTTTTCCTAGTGAATCTTGGCTTTTTTTCTCTTATTTTTTTAAGGTATATATCTTCCATCCAAGTCTCATCTATCTTGTTCTGTTCTTGAAGCCTCTCATCGTTACGAGGATGCCCTGAGCCTCCTCCGCCATTTTCCCCGACATGTATCATTAGTTTTGCATTAGGATACATTATACGGAAATCTGCGGCTTGTAGGACCAATGTTGCAGAGGATGAAACCTCACCAAAACATTTTATGTAAACATTACTTTCAAATGTCCTGATGAGGTCGTATGCACCTCTTGCCACACTTACACTTCCACCATCACTCATTAAAACTATCTCTAAATCTTTTTTTTGGTTTGCTTCACTAATACCAACTGCAAGTTTTCTAAAAAAATCATCATCAATATCACCAATGAGGTTTATTATGTTTTTGTTCTTTTCAGTCAAAACTAACCTCTCTTGTTGGTAGTCCTTAGTCTTTTATCAGACTTTATTGCTTTACGATCTCTATACTCTTTTCCACAGTCTTTACATTTATACTTTTGATACTTATTTGCATTTGTATAGTATATTCCATTTTTCCTAAGATCAGTAGAACCACATGAGCATCTATCATCTTCAAAGTAAACTGTAAAATTAATTCTATCGTCCCAAGGTACTAGAACATCATAAAGCTCTTGAAGGGATAAAACATCGTATTTATTATATTCTTCCATTTCTGCCCAAGCATCCATGTTACCTTTAAGACATTCTTCCCAAAGCTTATTTCCGGGATATTTACCATGACTAAGCTTTTTATACTTGGTACATAGTTTGTCTGTCATATACTCTAATTTATTTGAAGTAAATCCAAAGTGTCTCTTTGCAATCAAAAATGTATCAATGTTTCTATAAGAACTTGGAGGCTGCATACCATTCATTACAAATCTTGCATTGATTTTTTTTGTGTCAAACTTCTTACCATTTTGGGTAATAACAATGTCTGCTTCATCTAAAAGCTTCCAAATTACTTTAAGCATCTTTTTATCGTTAGTAATGTCTTTTTCTTTACTTTGATCCATGTAAATGATTTCATCACTGTCATACCACTTGGCAGCAAAACTCATTAAATGCCAATCTACATCTATTTGGTTAAGTGCTGTAAACGTACTCCATAGACTCCAGATTCTAGCTAAGATAGGGCTAGTCTCAATGTCAATCACTAACATCCTTGGTCCATCGCTTTTTTTCTGCTTATCTAAAATGTCTAGTCTGTACCTTTCATGTGCTTTTCTAGCTCCGTTAGACGTAACCTTTACCTTAAACTTCTTACTGATCTTTTTGGCAATTTCATCGTAAGTATGACCATCATACATATCCAACAACATATTTACCATCTTGTCAGTCCATTTAATTCGTTTACTCATCGTAACTCCTATTCTACCATTTGCACTCTAAGACCGAAACCTAGAACACTTATACCTATGTTAATATAAATACTATTTGTTGTCAAAGAGAAAAATGTAGGGAATGAAACTTTTTTTATTGATACACTATCGCCATATATATTGCTTAACTCTTTACAGAACGTAATTTCGGGTAATAACATGGATATCCTGCAATGTGATGTTTCATTATACTTTTTGCTATATATAATCAATTGTCACTCTCCGGCTTCCAACCGTTATCATATCTATCAAATAGATCAACTTTTATCATATTCCTTGGCATCATATGTTTATCTATAAAATCAAACAATTCTTTAGCTTGATCTTCTGGAGAGTACTCGTTTTCTCTATCTCGAAGGTATTCAGCAATTTGTTGTATAAATTCACTCTTTTTCATTGAAGCTTCTTCTTTTTAGGAAGGTCTGGGTATTCTTCTGGAAAGTCAGCAACCTCTTCAAATTCATCTGAAATACCAAAGGCATCTGCCATTGTATTTAGATACTCTGTTGTTGCTAGTATAATGTAATCAGGGTCAGATGAGTCATTGATAATCATCTTATCCATCCCCGGAAATAGCTCATTAAGCTCTTCTAGTAATTCTAATAATCTCTCCATTCTAATATCTTCACTCATTAAAGTTCTCCAATTCTTTCTAAATTTTCAGCTAATACAATAGTATTGTTTTGAGTATCATACATAACACCTCTAAAAAACTCATTTTGTGATCTAAGTAGAGATTGTGCTTGTTTTCTAACTGCCTTTTCTTTTACTACGGTTTCTTTTATATTATCAAACTCTTTTCTAAAAGCATTATTAGCCATTTCAATAGCGTCTATTTTTTCTTTTAAGTTATCAGCTTCATATAAAGAGTCTGATGAAAACTCTCTTTCCACTATAATGCATTTTATTAGATATATAGATAAAATGCCTAATGTTAATGTTGAAATTGCTAAAAATGTTATCATCTGTTTATCTCCTGTTGAATTTTAAATGCATAGCTTGCTAAAACAACGCCAAGCACAAAGTACCCAATGTTGTATATATTACTCTTAAATTTCTCTTGTGAGAGCTTTTTACGCTGTAGTGATGCATCATCCTTGTGATACTTTATTAAACGCTCCTGAGTGAATCTGAGGTCTTCTAGGACTATCTTAGCCTTCTCTGCCTTCATAGCCTTTTCTGCACGTTCCTTGGTCAATAGGACACCAGTATAAGGTGCTGTATCGCCTTTATTGAGTATTGTAGACTGTGCAAAAGAGTTATTAAGGAGAAAGGAGACAATTACCAATACTTTTAACATCTCTATCCTTTTTGTTATATTCATTTGTGCTACATGTTACAAAACTTCCTAAAATGGTTTTATCTTTTTTTAAAGTATATGCAACGCATCCGCATTTTTTAACACCATTATTTATCATAAGTAAAGTGTTGTCTACATCCATGCAACTACTTATTAAAATGGTCGTTAACATCATCAATAGTAACTTCTTCATTTTCAATATTCTCCAATTTGTCCTCAGACTCTTTTACCTTGTCCTCTAACCATTGTAAATCAGGATTGGGTTTTTTGTCAAGTCCAAATAGTTTTTTTATAAATTTACATATCATCTATTACCTTCTATTTTTTCTACATTAGAGTTTCTATAGTAAGATCCGTTTTCTAATCTTTTTAAATCCTTCTTAAACTGTAACTCAGTATAACTATGTTTTTTTGCCTTTTCAAACATACCCTCTTGAAACTTATATGCTCTTTTTACCCAATCTAAAAAATCATTATTATCCATAGTTCCTTTTGCTCTGTTACATATTTTACAACAAGTTGCAACATTGTCTAATAAATAACCTTTAGAGTTATCGTGTCTATCTATACAATAGCCTTGTTCTTTTTTCACATTGACACCACAGTATATACATCCTAATTTTAAAAGATCTCTGTAATGATCTAAACTAAAGTTTACTGATATATTTCTTTTTTTAGCTGACTTAATCAGTAACTTAAATCTTTTTTTTGAATTGTAAGGATCTTTTTCTATAATCTTAAATGACATAAGCCCTCCTATTTTATATTATAATAAAAGAGCTTAATTATGTCAACCTAAATATCGCAAGTTCCTCCACCGCCTCCGCAAGCAATTTCTCCAGACAAGTCGGTATTATCCTCTTTTTCAACAACTTTGGTAAAATCAACCTCTTTTAGATGCTCTACCATTTCTTCGTAAGTTTCTTTACTTATGGTTTCAAAAGGAGCTTGTTTATACGACCCACCATGAAATGGAAGTACGCTTAGTCCGTTATAATATTGTCTGTTGTTCCACATCCAATCTCCCACTTCTTTCCATTCGCCTTTTTTAATACTAACAGTAGCAGATACATTGTGAGTATTGTCCCCATCTATGTGACCTGTTTTAACCCACTGAGTAGAAAACTTTTTAACTCTTTCTAATAACTCTATAGGAGATTCATTTCTAAATATAGAGCCGCTTGGGGCTTTCATAGGGATAGATATAACCGCCTGTTCTTTTGGTTTAAAATACTCATCTTCAATAAGTTCTGGATGATTTTCTGCTAAGTATGAGTAAATGGCTTCGTTTTTACCAACTCTCATTCTCCTAATAAAGTAAGGATCGTGCCAAGCATGTATACCTGAGCTAGAGCCAATTACAAGACTTGTAGTTCCTGCAGGTTTAACACATGTAGTTCTACTAGCAGGTTTAATTCCAATAAGTTCTGAAACTCTTTTGTTTTCTAGTTTAACAACATTAGAGGCTTCTTCTAGATCTAAATTTAAAACAGCACCAGATGCAATACCTGTCATACTAACTCCTAATAGTGCATCTTTTTCCGTTGTCCTTTTCCAAATGTCTCTGATGTAATGAAAATCTGTATAACCTGCTTGTAGTGTTCCTAAAAATGCAGCAGCTTTAGCTCTATCTTCTAGATCTTTTTGGTCCTTAACATCATTAGCATTTATCTCAGTTAAGTTACAAAACTGAAAAGGTCTTAATGCTATTTCACAACATGGATTAGTACCCCAATCTGTGTTATTTGTAAAGTAAAATCCGGGTTCCCCACTTCCACTTGCTTCTATCTTTTCCCATAATTCCATAAACTTTTCTTTTGTGATTTTACCTCTTTTAATAACAGCACTATTATTAGCTCTACCACGTTGAGGATTAAGCTCCCACCAATTACCAAATTTGCAAGTCAACATAGAGTCATCGTTTAGATCAAATAAACAAATTAGAGCAGCTCTACGAATACCCCCTGTTAGAACGGCATCGGCAATATAACATATTAAATCATGAACCTCTAAAGAAGTTAACTGATCCCCATGATCTTTTGTGTCAAGTAGTTGTTGCATCTTAAAAAGACATTCCTTTAAACCTGCAGGACCGGGAGCCTTACCACCACTAGTAATTAAAGGAGCACCTTTTTCTCTAATATCAGAAAAGTCAAATAAAGGTAAACTCCTTCCCCTCATATATGCTTTCATTAGGGCTTTTATAGCATCTGCCCAACCTTCTATCGAATCTCCGACAACGTATCTTCTTTTCTTTGTAGGCTTAGTTATACTAGGTAAGTTAGAGACATGGTTGTTTTGAACAGAGTACCCTACACCAGTTCCACCAAGCAAAAGAAACATTGTCTCAGAAAAGGCTCTATAATCGTCAATAGGAAGGTAACAACAGTTATAAACTCTATTAGGAGATAGTTCAACAGGTTTTCCTGCAAACTGTGCCGATCTCATACTAGGTAATACTTTTTTAGGTATTACAAAATTATTATATACATTTAAAATTTCAGAATGTAATTGTGGGAACTTCTTTAAGTGCATGTCTCTATTTCTATAACATATCTCTTCCCAAGTCTCTCTTCTCATTAAAGATGGTACATATTTTGCGTATTTCGTGTTAACTACAGCATCTGATGCAATTTTTACAGAATTAACAGTTTTTTTATCCAATCTAATCTCCTTTATTTGTTTTGGTTTCCTAATATAAATATACAACACAATGGTAAAACTAGCAAGCTACAAATTATAATTTCTTCATCGTCTAAGTAAAGTCCACGCAGTAAACTTAGTGATACTAAAGTAAGGTAAATGTAAGGTTTCATAGTTTTTTATAACAACACAAGCAGTAAAAAGTAGGTTCAGCGTATCTATCTCTTAGAGGAGTCTGTCTTACTCTTACAATATGAAGTCCTAGTTTACATTTTATATATTTTTGAATTATATAATCTAGATTAAACACCACTACTCCCAAAGCCACCAGTACCTCTTACAGTATTACTCAGCTCTTCTACCTCTTCAAATTCTATATAAGGATAAGGCATTATAATAATCTGTCCTATCCTGTCTCCAATATCGTAAGCTCTATATTCATTTTTTCTAAACTTAAAACTAACTTCTCCACGATATCCACTATCGATTACACCAACGGAATTAGATAAAGTTAAGTCTTTTTTGTATATACTACTTCTAGGAAAAACTAGACCAACATAACCTTCTGGTATTTCAAATGCTAATCCTGTTCCGTATGTTATTAAGTCATCTCCGCCCATAAAGTTTGTATCATATTCTTTAGAAACAGCAACTAAATCCATCCCTGCATCACCATCTTTTGCGTACTTTGGTATTACTGCTTCTGGGTGTAACTTTTTAATTTTAACTTTCACGATCCCAATCTCCATATTGTTTCATTAAATTGATATCTTGGTAGTCCACCTTCTGCTTTAGACGATAATGCATCATCTAAAAACTGTATTCTATATTGTGGATATAAATGTATATTACCTTCATCTGACTTTATAACATGAAACATTTTCCACTCGGTAGGATCACGACTTAGGTCATCTTCTCCAACATGGTCAATTGTAAATAGATACTCACCTTTTATAAGTTCTCCTGAATGAAGCTTTAAGTTACATGGCATATAAAGTAAAGTTTTATACTGAACATAATCAATCTTGGAGCTAATACTGTCCCACATCTGACAATCTATAAGATTTCTATCAGGTGCATCTTCTTCAAAACATATTGCATGGGCAGGAAGTCCTGTAAACAATGCCCCTGTTTCTAATAACACTTGAAACTGCATAGCTTGATTCTGTAAAGATCTTATACCAATAAGTCTACCCCATGTCTTACCATTGTAGTTTGGATCATCTTTATGATGTGTAAATTTGTTTCTAATGTAAACGCCCATTGGCGGTAAACTAATATTCATAATACTCCTTAATGGTCGAAATGGGTGGAATCGAACCACCGACCTCCCTCCGCCTCACGATTTCGTTACCTAGTCGCTTGCTTCATAGTCAGGTGCTCTAACCAACTGAGCTACATTTCGATAAAATGGTCAGCGACCAACTCACAATTTTTAAACCCGTTCAAAATATAACTAGTATTACTGAATCGAGGAGGTATGTGACACCTGTAACTTATTATGTACCGCTTCTTAGCATAACCCTTGAATTGGTCTGTTACAATTAAATGTTACTATTATTTTTAAAATATGTCAATAAAGAAAAATGTGGATAGGTAAAATAAAAACATACAATATCCTATTAAAAAGGGAATGTTAAATCCTTCTTTAAATTCAACTCTGTTACCATCTTCTGGCATATTACCCCCTAGTGACCATCTGCTAGATTCGTACTCAGTTCCGCAGGAGCTTTCAAATCTAATGATAGTTTATAATTATTTTCCATAATATCTTGCACTAATTCTCTACACTCTTCTGCCCTTTCTTCTGGAACATTTACAACTAATTGATCGTGAATCTGTAATGCAACCCATCCATCAATTCCTCTTTTATCAAGTTCTCTATTAATCTCTATAGCAGCCATATTCACTATACTAGCTGAAAGACTTTGGATTTGAAAGTTCTTTGCGTTATTAAGACCATTTTTATAATCTCTATACATATTTAATACCACATCCTTTCCAAACTTCTTATTTAACTTTGGTCTATATTTATAATCTAGCAACTTACTGCCGTATATTCTATGTAACCTTTTAACTTCTGGCAAGTGTCTTTTACGTCCAACTTCTGAATCAACATATCCCAAATGTTGTGCCTTTTCTTCGGACTCTTTCATCCACTTCTTTAACTCTGGAAAACCATTTAGATAGTTCTCTATAAGCTTGTCAGCTTCCTCTGTAGGGATTCCAAGAGTCATACCTAGTGCAAACCCCTTCATTCCATAAGGAACTCCGAGAGAGTACGCTTTAGCCTTTTGACGCAATGGTTTGTTAACTTTTCCAAGATAGTTTTCAGCTTTTTTGTCAGCACTTACTCCTTCTAATCCTTCTGTTGCAATAGCAATTGTTGAGTAAAAATCATGTCCTTTTCTAAAAATATCCCTTAATCCTTCATCACCGGAAACATGTGCAAAAACATGTGGCTCAAGTGATTCATAGTCGTTATCTATAAAGGTTCTACCCTCTCCAGATATAAAGAATTTTCTAATTATATTAGTATACTTAAGTACTATAGGATCTTGTTCTCCCTCTTCTTTTGGACGAGGCAATTGCTGCATATCGCTTCCATAGCGTCCACTTATGGTTCTATGTTGAAAGAAACTAGGGTAAAACATACCATCTTCTTCTGCATCTAAAAACCTATCAATATATGCACCTTTGATCTTTATAAGCTTATTATAGTTGCCAAGTTTTCTAGCCCATTCAAATCCCATTTCTTCTAGTTTCTGTATCATAGTATCATTAAACTGTGGTGATCCCTTATCAGTTTTTGATATAGGTTCAATATTCATATAATCAAATACAACCTCTCCAAGTTGTTTTTTAGAGCTAATATTTAAAATAGAACCTTGTTTGTCCATGTGCATTTTATATTGAATTTCATAGATATCTTCTTGGTCTAAATCACTAAGACCTAATAAAAAATCACTACCATCATTAGGAGTTTTAATTGTCTTTATTGACTTTTCTGTTAAGCTAAACTTACCGGATTTAGTCTTTGGTAGATCTAAATTAAAATATTCGCAAACATATTGACCAAATTTACCTTTAGTAGACACAGGGTATTTTTCATAAAGAAAGTCCTCAAACCAATCTTGAGCAGCTTCTGTTGCCATGAGATCTTCAATAACTTCGGACTCTAACCTATCAATGTCCTTTAGTAAAGATTCCCTAGTTTCATTAATTAGATCAAGGTCAAGTTCTATACCCTTTTCTTCCATTTTAATTGTAACTTCTTTATAAAGGGGCATTACCTCGCTGTCATAATATAATTCTTCTAAGTCCTCATCTGCCAACTTATCTGCAAATAGTTCCCCAAGTCTAAGAGTTAAATCTGTATCTGCACAAGCATATTTACCAATGATATCTAAATCGCCTTTGTAAAGCTCATAATTAGTCTTAGTAACGCTTCCACCATTTTTCTCAATACTAGCCTTAAGTTCAATCTGCTCTTCGTTAGCAGCTCTCTCAATATCTAACCCAATCTCTTCTTGGTATTGGATAGCAACATCTTTTAACCTAAAGCTACCCTCTTCTTCTACAGTGTGTTTCATAAGCATAACATCTGCAAGTAAAGGTACACCTAAATCAATCCCAAAGTTGTTTTTAACCATCCTAACATCAAAACTTGCATTCCACATTAATAGGTCTTGGTTAGCTAAGGCAAATAATAATTCTTGATGATCTACTTGATCGTTTACAGGATGTCTTAGTAGCTTTTCTTGTAATGGGTCATAGTAATATAAAGGCATGTAAAAACCAACACCAATATCACCAGAGAACGAATATCCAATTACTTTATCTTTTCTTACATTTAGTCCTGTAGTCTCTGTATCAAATGCTAGGTATTCTGATTGTTTAGCGTGTTGTAGTGCTTTTTGGAATGATCTCTTATCGTTTATTATTGTATAATCTTTTTTGACCATTAATCCTCCAATTCTCCGTCATCCCATACAAGTATATAGAATCCAATTAACCTTTGTCTTTCTTCTGGAGTAATACCTCCATTTAGCATATAGTTATTTACAATTCTCTCCACATGAGGCTGATCATAATAATCTAATGCTAAGACCTCTTCCATAAGGTAATCATCGTCCATGTCAAATATTTCCATAAACAACTTCCACATTCTTACATTACAAAGTCCAGAATTGCTATCCACTAAATCTCCTGCATCTGTTTTACATACTCTCTAAATCTTGTTCTGTTACACCACTTGCCTGTATCTTGATGGTGCATAAAATGCTTTGCACATCCCCAAAATTCTAATCCGTTAATATGCTTGATACCTTTTTCACAATGAGCTATCTCATGTGCTATCAATAATATCCTATCATAATGACTCATGGTTTGCCAATGTTTTTTATTAATTATTATCTCATTTCTCCAAGGTAAACACGTTCCTAGAGCATTTGGACGATACTCAGTATAGTTCATACTAATTTTCTTGCCAGATAGATTTCCTTTAGACAACCTTCTAACTTCTTTTATGTATGGTTTAAAATCTTTATGTCTACCATATTCTAAAGGAGTGTAGAACAAATACATCATAGATGTCATTACTAAATATAACACAGTCCTAAGTCCTAACAACACGTTGCTCATATATAGTAACTGTTTTTCTGATAACACTTACATCTTTTAGTTCAATTTTTGCTAATGTAAAATAATCTTTCATAAGTACTTTTTTATTGCTATCTAGTTCATATCTTTTTAATGAGTCCATAAGCATAGCATACTCTTTTATCAGAAGCTCTTCCTGTCTACAAACGATGCCCCTATATGATACAGGTGCGTCCGAAATTTCAGTATAAATTTCCACCTCATCCCTTTTTCCAACAAAAGTTAACTCAAATTTTAATCTAGGAACATCAAGTTCTTTTTCTACAGGTACGTCTATTATTTTTTCTTTATCGTTTAAAAACTCTAAAAACTTCATTATAAATCCTTTGAGAATTTCTTAGCAACATTCAGGTTAATAGCTCTATTTATAGTATCCATATCAATGTGTTTTAGTATTTTTTCATAGTTGTCTTCAACATACCTTTTAGTAAGTTCATCTTGTATCCGTCTCCTAAGATCCGTCCCAAAAGCGTCTTGACGATACATATACATATCATCTATCCTGCTTGTTAACTCTTTTGTTAAGATCTCTACAACATTATCTTCATTAACATAGTCCAAAGCATTTTGTACTGCTTTTCTTAGTTCATCTTCTAATTTATAGTTTTTACTCATCTAGTCCTCCTGCGACTTCTTCTATTATTACTCCTTTTTTCTTTTCTGTCAACCTTTTCTATATCTTCTCTTTTAGACTGACCATCAGCATACGACCTTTCAAGTAGATACTCATCATGGTCATCTAATGGCTCTGGTGCTAGTTCTTCAAATACAGCAGCTACCCTTTCAAATGGTACGTCTTGTAAAGCCAATGTAAACACAAAACTATTAGCACTATTATGCCAATATCCAGATAAACCAGTATGAGCATTTCTTATAAAGTAATCTACTTGCTCTGGTATCTTGTCTCTATCCTCTCCATATAAAGCCTTCACAACGTCCTCTACCTCTTCACCAACTTCTATGGTGTCAGTATAGCGTGACCTATCAAAACTCTCTGAGAGCTTAGGTTTAGGCTTTACAGGAGTATATAGTTTACCCTCTATCCAAAAGCCATCATCGTCAGTAGATCCAAAGTAGAAACGACAGGCATCTTTACATTGTGGGTCAACTGGAAAGTACTCTGCTAATTTAGCATATGTCTCTTTATATTCATCAATAGATTGGATTGATCTTGACAATGGGAATATTAGTCGAAACTTACGGTGCTCTTCTGTATGACTTGTACTTGGCATACACAATGCTGCTAGTTCAAGTTCCTCAACAACCTTTTCTGCCTCATCAATTGTCATGCCATCGTCAATGTCAAATGCAATTAGATCAGTCTTTACAAAGTCGGACTCTCTACGGTATGTTTCAAATACCATTGGCGACCAAGAGTAATGAGTTATAAGTTCTATAAGACCATCTTCATTGTCAAATTCCACAATCTCCGGCATATAAGGACTAGAAGCATATTTAGAGTTCTTTATCTTCTCTTCCTTACTCTTTGGATGTGCTTTAGCCTTTTTGAAAATACTTACTTGCACTATTCCTCCCCATCATAACTCACCATGTAACCACAAGCTCTTAAAAACTCGTTAAAGATCTCTTTCAATTCTGCTTTTGTTAGATCAGATTGTTCTATAGCGAACTCTATGTCTACTAGGTCAAATTTATTATCAGGATCTTTTATTTTTATAAACTTAAACATTACTCCTCCTCAACTAAAGTACCTACTCCGCTTATATAATTAGCAGTACAACTTCCTCTTATTACCTCTTGATCGTGTAATCTTTTATAGTCATATAATTTTCTAGCTTGCTTTGCATGGTGGATTGCAGTTAGAAGTAAGTTAATCTCTTTTTTTAGTTCCATAGCTCTTTGCTGATGTCTTGCTCTACGCTTAATACTATAAGCACCGTCATTATATATATCTTTATGTAACTTTTGTAAAACTTCAAGAGATTTTAACATATATTTTAATTCTTCGTATGATAATATTTTATTATTCATTTTTTAGTTCCTCTATTTCTCTTTTCAATTGCTCTATCTTTTGTCTTTTTTCTTGGATCTCTTCTTCAACGTCTCTTACTATTTTTACATTAGAAAAGCTAGTAGTCAATATATAACTTTTACACTCTTTTAAATTAGTTAACTGGTCAGTAAAAAGTCCTCGACTATCCGTCTTTAGAAGTTCATGTGCTATTATAAAAAACAAATCAGATTTTACTTTAATTTCAATTATGTTATCAGCCCTAGCTGTATCACATTCTACTGCATGTAAAAAATCTTCTAAATGACTTAAAAAACTACTCATATCTAAACCTCATGTTACACCATTTATTTTGCACCTGTTTAATCTCATCTTCAGTATTCTTCATAACAGATGTTAAAAGACCTGCACTAAAAGTTGTCCTGCAACTTTATATATATTCTTTTTTAGTTTGGTTAACAGGAAATTTATAATAGAAAGCTACCGTAGTAATACAAGCTCCTAAATAAAAACATAATAAATACTTCATTAATCCTCCGCACGATTAGCATGTCTCTTGTTAAGGTTTATATGACTAATTGTAGTCTGAGAAACATCGTAAATTAAAGCTATTTCTTTTTGTGTGATACTACCTTCTTTTAAGTAATGTCTTATTTCTAATATATCTCTTTTATTTAATTTTGTATTTGGAGAGTTTACTCCGTAATCTGATTTTAAACCATTTTCAATATAATGTCTAACATTTCTTTTTTGGTCACACCATTCTAAATTGTCGGCATTATTATTTTTTAGATTACCGTCAATATGGTTTACTATATTATCGTTATTTTTGTTTTCAACAAAATGGTAGGCTACTAATCTATGTACATATTTATTTTTCTTTTGTTTATTCTTACACAATGTACAAATTATATAACCATTCCCATTTGTTTTGTTTTGAGAAAGTTCTTTATTGGATAAAAGGCTATACACTTTACCTTTGTTCGATACTTTGTATAAACCTTCATACCCTATAATATCCTTCCAAACCTCATTACTCACCTGAATCTCCACTAAATATCTCTTTAATCTGGACAACTTTACCGTCTTTGCCCTTTACTTCTTTAGTTAAATCATAAGAAAAAGACTTACTTCTTTCTTCCGCAGACTTCATTTCTAATAAAGTATTATAATATAGTTTAAAAATAGTGTACTCTTCTGTAGTCATTTTACGAATACATCTTAAGTCCCTAT
>Ga0098045_1000426_pt1 | contig 16755 bp, 15 predicted proteins | sample 11_taG_FD_77071 | JGI IMG/M metagenome (GOLD analysis project Ga0098045, IMG submission 77071) | Marine viral communities from the Subarctic Pacific Ocean - 11_ETSP_OMZ_AT15265 metaG | ecosystem: Environmental > Aquatic > Marine > Oceanic | place: Pacific Ocean | collected 2015-01-16 | reverse complement strand
CTGAAAGCCAGTCGGTACTTTTGTTGGCTCTTCCTTCATCCGCAACCGAATTTCAGTGAGCAAAGCAGAACGCTGCTTAGAGGTGAATTTGATATCCATTTGAAAATCTCCCGATCTAAAATGTGAAACCGACATAGACAATCTTGTCGGCCTTGATGAAAATCTCGCTGTTCATATCGTCCCATTTGCTGCATGAGAAATCGGCAGCATGGGTTTTGGTTTTACGATTACGGTGATTGATCACGTAAACCGCTTTTGCATCCGGTGACCGCTTGATCAGGTCACCCGGTCCAAGGTTGTCAATCACCACGGGGTGCATGGCGTCACCGTCTTTTGAATAAACTGTCTGTGTCATTGTCTGTGTTCTCCAGTCTGTGTCTGTGTCTGTGTGGGTCTACCACTACGCTGCTGCGTTTCTGCCCGGACCAATGGGCGTCATCAGGTGGCAAGCTGGGGCCAGCGCATGGCCAGCCCCTGCATGATGTTTGTTTTGGCATGGTCTGCTCTGAACCGGCAGATTACCCAGCGCGGGGCTGGTCAGTCTCAGGGAGTGTTTAGCGCATCGCCCAAGGGCATGGGGTCAAAGCGGTGATCACGTGTCCCGTTTCGGTGTTTGTGGTGGGTGGCCAACCCGTGGGCTTGTCTGCCCTGCCTCTGGATGTCTAGCCTGTCGTCTCCCGTCTGGTTGCATTTCGGCCAGTCCGCACTAGCCGTCACAACCTTTATTGCACAGTCAACAACCCCAAACAAGAAAATAATGATGTTTGGTGCATGTCAGTGATGTCTGGTGTCTGTCATGCACCTGACCGGCAGGGTTACCCATATGCCGTTGGCCCCACTCGCGTGGGCCATGACCCCCGTCTGGACGGCCACAGTCGGCCATTCTGACCCCCTGACAGCCCAATAGCGGGTCAGACAGCGGCAAGACAGTCAGACAGACGGTGGCGGTGTCCCATGGGGTGTCCCCTGTCTGGGTGTGACCCCCGGCAACACCCGGTGTGTCTCAGTTTATCGGCACCGCGCACCGGTCTGACAGACCGTTGCATTGACAAATCGATGCCCCCGGCCCACCCCAGCAAAAGACACTCTGCCACCCCCGGTTTGGTTCCATAAAAATGGTCGCGCGCGTGTGAACCCCGTGCATGAGTTTTTGAGGGGTTGGAAACTTTACTTGAAAAAGACACGATATTTTTTTATTTTATTATAATGTTGATAGGGGTCTGGAATTTATGGCTAGAAGAGTAGACAAGCCGGTGCCAAAACACTTGCGAAACGCTGTTGCGCTGGAGCAAGAACTATCCGTTATCGAAAAAGAAGATATGATGCTGCAACATCCCAGCTTTCTTGGGAGCCAGCGGCAGTTCATTGACAAAATCTACCAGCACCTACCCCAAGTAGCGGACAAACTAATCAACTTTATCGCTGCTTCACCGGAGCGCGTGTATGGTTCTAACGGCACAGTGCAGCTAATGCTGCCCGAAGACGTGGCTCTGACTGACGGTCAGCTACAATTGTTTAAGCTGATCCTTCAAAAGGGTCTTCCCAATCAAGCACCGGTCAATATGCAGGGCGAACAGAACCCCCTCGCCTCTGGAAAGGTCAATATTACCATCAATCAGACCGGCCCATCTGTTGATTTGGAGAACATCACATCGCCTGTGGACGGGGTAAGACGTGGACAAGCCGAGAAAGTAAACACAATTTCCTTTAACAGGCCGGAACTCATAGAACACGATGACAACTGAAATCACCTTTGAGGCCCACCACTCACAACAGCTAGTTTTGGAAGACCCTCACAGGTTCATCACGATGGTCTGTGGACGCCGTTGGGGTAAAGACCACTTGGCATCCATAAAAATCCTGTCACATAGCTTGACTCACAAGAGTACACGCGGCGGCAAGATGTATGCGTGGCTCAACCCTGTCTATAATCCGCAAGGCAAAGAGAGTTTTCGCGTATTTCGTGCGTTTGCTGAGAGCGGTGGGCTGGTCAAGAAGGTAGTTGAGACACCTCCGATGGAAGTACGCCTGATAAATGGCGATAAAGTTACTTTCTTTTCTGCTGATCAGCCGGATAACCTTCGTGGTGGACAGTATGACGGGGTAATTCTAAACGAAGCCGGGTTTATCTCTGATTTAGATGAAGTTTGGTCCGGCCCCGTTGCTGCTATGCTCCTTGACCGTGCTGGTTGGGCATGGATTATGGGAACACCGAAGGGCAAGAACGCCTTTCATAAATTTTTCCTACGTGGTCTGAAGCCAGAAACAGATGACGGCAAGCCAAATCCTTGGAAGAGCTACCGGTTTCCCACTAAGACTAACCCTTTCATACCCCCTGAAGAACTGGATCGGCTCAAGGAAGAGTTACCAGCTGACATGTTCAAGCAGGAGTTTGAGGCAGAGTTTCTCGACACGGGCGGTGCTGTGTTCCGAGGACTCGACATCATGCGTGTGCGTAGTGAGGGACTAGAGCTAGTGCCACAAGCCGACAACTGTAGGATTGGTATAGACGTTGCCAAGCACACGGACTTCACTTGTCTGGTAGCCATAGACAATAATAACAGTGTCATTGGTTTTGACAGGTTCAATCAATTGGACTGGTCTGTGATCAGTCAACGTATTGAATATTTTTGCTCCCGGTATAGGGGCAAGGTAGTGATGGACGCCTCTGGCGTGGGTGATCCTGTGTATGAGAACCTTGCTTCCAAAGGTTTGGTGATTGAACCCGTGAAGTTCACAAATGAAAAGAAAACACAGATGGTTCAGAATTTAATGTTGTTGATTGAGGAAGGTGTCTGCTCCATCCCGTTACCCGGTTCTTCACAAGACCCAAGCAAAGACACAGGAACCTTGTGGTCGGAGTTAGAAGCGTACACATACAACATCACGCCCACCGGTAGGATCAGGTATGAAGCACCACGTGGCTTTCACGATGACTGTGTGACTGCTTTATTTCTTGCTTGCTCTGCCATGCCAATGATGATGGCTGCTGCTTTCCAAGAATATGACTTGAATGACGTGCGTGGTGTAGGTGAAATCTAGACATCACTAGCCATATATCTTATTTTATTGTAGTATTCTGTCTGTGTCTGTGTCTATAACAGAAGGCAGGATTTTTACATGAAAAAAATTAATTACAAAAAAGCCAAGCGACCCTCCGTCCGGCCAACCGGTCAGATGAAACAGGGCCTAAAGATAATGGCCAAAAGTGATCAGACCCATTTCGCCCCTCGCCGGAAACTAAAGGTATAAGCATGGTACATGATAACCGAGGCAAAGGCGATCAGTCTGGTATCGACTCACTTGTGGTCCCGACAGATACGCTTGCCGACAATGCCGCTACACAGCGCATGCAGGAAGCTGGACCCAATGACTTGGGACCAAAGGTCAACCCAGAAGAAGCTATAGAGAACGCCCGTAACGATATTAGAAGGGATATGATTAATGATGCGGTGGTTGCAGCAGAGTATGATCGTCTCTCAAATCCTGAAGAGCCTATGGTCCAATCTGTGGACGAAGTTAGATCAGGCATTGTGGTGGAGTCTTCGGAAGTACCACAGGGGGCTGATTATGTTGGCAGTGCTTTATCTGAGCGCGAAAACGCGGCTCAGTTCTTGGATCGCGAAACAGAGAAAAAATTAATAGACTTTGTTCACGCTCACTTTGATTTAAGTTACGAGCGTATGTCTAAGCGTTATGACTACTGGAAGGACGCAGAAGTCACGCATGACATGTACGTGCCAGCACGTGTTGTTGATGAGAGCAAGCGGCGTAGTAACCAGAAATACAACAGTGGCCGCATCATTGATCAAATAAAGACTCCTTATTCACGTTCTATCAGCGATACAATCTGTACCTACAACCTAGCTATCTTCGGTGGTTCACCGCCATTTAGGGTCGAGCCTACTTCTAGTTCTACAGGACGCAGATCGGCCAGATTGATTGAGCAACGTCTGCATCACAACATGCGCCGTGTTGGATATGAACAGCGGCTGTATCAGATTTTTCTCGACAACAATCGTTATGGTATGGCCCCTGTCGCTAACTTCTATGGCAAGGACGGTAACGTACCGGTTAACATTGATCCGTGGTCTTATTTTCCTGACCCTCGCGTCACTGCTCAGAACAGACATGAAGCGGATTTCATTGGCTACCGCACATGGGCCAGCCTGACAGCTTTGTACAGACGCGGACATTATCAGAACCTAGACCGTATTGAGGACTCGCGCCCATCTCTCGCTTGGTCTGCAAACCAGTTCCTCAAAGACACTATTCGTGACCAGAGTGTGGACCCCACGCTGCCCGGTAACTACGGCACAGATTATAAAAACTACTTTGGTCTTGGCACAGCACATGTGTTGAACACTTTGTATGTGTATATGGACCCACGCCGTCTGGACATCCCTGCACCATTTGGTCTGTATCGTATTGTGATTGCTGATGAGAACGTGGTGGTACAGTTTGATGCTTCACCATACCCTCACGACAGCATTCCGATTATTCACGGTGAAGGTCAGTATGACGCGCACAAAACCTTTGCGTCTTCACTATATGATTTGCTGATGCCCCTACAGAGGTATCAGGATTGGCTACTGCGAACTCGCGTAGAGAACGTACAGTCCATTGTGCAGAACCGGCTAGTTGTTGATCCCAATCGTGTAAATATTAAAGACATTCTGGACCCTAATGCGGCCCGTCTGGTGAGGACTCTACCCGGAGCAAATCCTGGGGATGCCATTCTTCCACTTCAAGTTCCTGATGCCACCCGTAATTACTGGCAGGATTTAGACACTGCCGGACAATTAATGCAGAGACTGGCGGCGGCTTCAGACACAGCACAGGGAATTCAAGCTGAGACGCAGCGTACAGCTACAGAGATTGCACGTCTCACTGCTCTTGGCCAGCAAAGGCTTGGTATGCAAGCACGTTTGCTTTCCTCCACAACTATTCGTCCTCTGGTTCGTCAGATGATTTCAAATCTTCAGTTCTTTGAGATCGATGGTGGCATGGTGACTATTCCTGAAGAAGCTACAGCAGAAAACCCAACAGGCGATGTGCGGTACAATCGTTCCGACATTATGGGTGATTTTGATTATGTAGTGGTAGACGGCACCCTACCCCTGAACCCTGAAGACAATTCAGAAAATCTTATTCGATCTATTCGTGTCCTGTCTGAAACAGGCGCAGCACAGAACTATGACATGGATAAATTTGTGGAACGCCTGATAGAGAGCTTTGGATTTCAGGATGTGGAGAATTGGAAAAAGTCACCGAGTGAAGTTGTACCCGATGAGCAGATTATGCAGCAACTTCAGGCCGGTAACCTTGTCCCGATGGGACAGGCTGCGACTGAAATGGGACAACCAGCCGTGGTCCCTGATCTTCCACCCCAAGAGATGGGAGCAAGAAATCGATGAAGGCCCACTCAGGAATGACCTCCACACTATCTGGTCCCTCAGATAATAGGACAGAAAATTACAGGAAACCAAAAATAAAGCGCGGAAAGTGCTGCAAAGCAAATTGCGACAACTGCGTTCTAATGCCGAAAGGGAGAGGCAGAATTGGCCAAAGAGCTTAAAAGTTCTGAGTTGGCAAAAGGGTTTGAAAAATTAAAAGACAATCACTTTTGGCAGAAGTACAGGGAACGTCTACAGGACGAATACGGGAGAGTAGAGCTAACACTTATCAGTAACGCTTCGGCTGATGCCGATCAGTTACGGGTATGTGCAGCGTTAATGTCAGCATTCCGCACTGCGATAGAGATGCCGGAGCGAATGATCGCCGAGGCTGAAGCGCAAGAGGATATCGAAAGGTTAGAAAATGGCTGAGAACATGACTGAAGCGGAAGTTACCGCTCAGAAGAACCCCGGCTCCGGGGCAATCACTGATCCAAATCAAGCTGTAAACCCACCGGCTAATGCCCCTACCCCACCCACGGATGCAGAGGCAAACCCCGATAAGTCTGGTTTTTCTGCCGCTGAACGGTTGCGTTCCAATGATAGAATGCCCGTTGATTTTGATTTTGAAGTAGCTAATAACCCTGACCCGCGTGATGGTGCAGAGGCCGGTGATGCCAATGCTCAAGAGATGGGCAGTGTTGAAGAGGATGCGGTTTCCCGTATGCTTCGTATTAAGTTCAGGGGTCAGGAAGAAGATATCCCTGAAGACAAAGCCATCACGATGTTACAGCAGTTTAAGTCCATGGACGCTAAGTATGGTCCAATGATGGAGTTGGCTCGCACAATTTCTGAACAGACCGGCGTAAATGACCCATCTCAAATCGCGGCTATCATGGCCCAAGGCATGATGAAGATGAATGATGGGTCCGGTCAGGAGCCAGAAGCAGCCGCACCGCCACCCGAATCAACTGATCCAAGGGTGATGGAGCGCAACGTAAAGACTAATGAGGCCGCTAGTTCAGCCGCCACAGAGTTCTTTGAGGAGAACGGTCTACAACCTACAGATGCTGCTTACCGAGCGATGACTAATATCTTCAAGTATGCAGATAGCATCGAACAGGCTGCAACTGTTTTACCTACGCTCATGGAGGATGTTCGCAGCTTCAAGCAGCAACAGGAAATCGCGGCCCAGCAATCTCAGCAGACACTGGTTGACGCACAAGCATCTGCAACCGCACAAGAACTTGGCATTGATGATGAACAAACTTTCAATGACTACGTGTCTTGGGTGGAAATGCAGGAGCAGATGTTCCCCGGATATAAGAGTGCAATAGGCAACAATCCTAAAGCTATCGATAAGTCTATCAGGGATTATCATGCAATCACCAGCGGAAGCCGCAACGCAGCCGATCAAGCCGTAATGAAGCAACAGGTTGAGCGAGACATTGCCCGTGCTGGGGGTGAAACAGTTGCTAGTCGTGGTTCAGATGAGCCAATGAGCGGCGCACAAAAAGGTAACTTCAGCGATCAGATGCTGGATTTATTGTAACAATTTCTAGACATAGACATTTTTCTAGTTGAATCATGTCTATGTCTAGGTTATTTTAATAGAGACTTTACGAATGCCTACCGAAGGCTTTGTGTCTGACAAGACCTCACGGAAACTATCAGTCCAGAGAACCATACTCGGAGCAATCAGCAAAGCGAACCCAAATCAAACTCTAGCCCTATGAGGTATTATTATGGCTACTCTCGGTATGCGGGGTACCGGCTCATTTGCAGCCGATCATCGCCCTGAAAACTATCGTGAGAAATACCTGATGCTGGAGCCGAATGGTTCGGCCCCGCTGACGGCAATTCTTTCGATGCTTCCGTCTGAAGGTACAGACGATCCTGAATTCCACAATTTCCGTAAGGATTTGCCGGATTTCAAATTCACTCACAGTGGCACAGCCACTACCAGTGGAACCACTCTGACTGCTTCATCTGCAACTGATCTGACTTTCATTCGGATCGGCATGCTGATGCGTAACTTCCGTACTGGTGAGGTTATCAAGGTCACTGCAAAGCCATCAACCACAACCCTTACCGTAACTCGCGGTGTTGGTAACGGTGGAACTGGTGTTGCGGTAGCGGCTGCTGATACCTTCTTTATGATCGGTAATGCATCGGCTGAAGGCGCGGATGTGCCGGACAGCATCTCATATGATGCAGCCAGCACAGAGAACTTCTGTCAGATTTTCCGCACACCGTATAGCATTACACGTACAGCTATGCACACCAACTTCCGTACTGGCGACCAGTACCTTGAGAAGTCACGTGATGCTCTTAAAGAGCATATGGTCGGCATGGAACGCGCAATGCTCTTCGGTAAGAAGGACATCATCACCGGCTCCGCTGGTCGTCCAGAGCGTTACACAGATGGCTTGTTCAACAGCGTCACCACTAACGTGGAAGATGCAGCAGCCAACACAAACGCTGGTCGTCTGACTGAGGCTGAGTGGGATGCATTCCTCGCAGAAAAAGCCTTTGCTTTTGGTTCATCCGAAAAGCTGATGCTCTGCGGTTGGAAGGTTGCGGATCACCTTCAGACCCTCGCCAAGAACCGCTACCAGATCAACTCGACTGGTACAGGTGATGGCTACGGTGTCATGTTCACCACCTACAACACCTTCGCTGGAACACTCCAAGTGAAGACCCACCCAATGTTCCGGCAAATTCCGGGTGCAGAGAAAGACGCGATCATTCTCGACACCAAGGACCTTCGCTACCGCTACGTGGATGACACGCAGCTTCTGAAGGATCGTCAGGGCAACGGCGTAGATGGTGTCATTGATGAATACCTGACCGAAGCTGGTCTGGAAATTCTCCAAGAAAAGACACACGCAGTCGTTACAGGTTGGAACTCTCTGACATAAGTCAGACATGGAACAACCTTAAAATCTAGACAGGATCGCTTTCAGACATTATTCTGGGGGCGGTCCTTTTCATTATAGGGAGTTCATTATGCCAAAGACCAAGACTGTAAAATTCTTTGCCAAGAAACCCGGCATGGAAATCAGCTTAGACGGCAATGTTCACAAGTTTGAGCAGGGTGTTTTGGAAGTGGATGCAAAACTGGCAGAGCGTATCAAGCTGCACCACCTCTACCGGCGCGACCATATCTTCTGTGAGGAAGAAGCCATAGTCGTAGAGGGTAAAGTCCAGTCCATGAAGAATGACCCCAAGCTGGAGGAAATGCGTGAGGCCCAAGCTAAAGACAAGGACCTTGTGTTTTTTCAGTTCCCGGCAAAGCCAAACGCAGTCGTAGACGCTGGTCCACACGAAGTACGTTTTGAGTCTGGCAAGGTAGGTGTGCGCCCTGATGTAGCAGATATGCTCAAGCGTCACATGTTCTACCGACACGGTAAAATCCAAGAGGTTGAGGTAGGTTAAACATGTCTAGTTATAATCCGTCTGGTTCCGGGGGTGGTCAGTTTTCCACCTTATCAGAACTTGTAGACGATATGCTTAAAGAGGCCGGTGAAGCCAGCCCTTCCGTATTGCGCGGATTAGAAGAGAAGAAGTTTATCAACTACGCAAACCGCGTGGTGGGCGATATCAACAGGCACCCAACTTTTCTTGATTTGTTGGACAATGCTTATGACACCCAGACGGGTTCAATTGCACAGAATTCTAATGAACTAACTATTAATTCAGGAACCGTTACCTTCGGGAACTATACACCGGTCAAGATTGCTGGTGCCGGACATAGCGGTTCAGACCTTTATAGTTTTGTTGTAAAGCCAAAGACAAGCGGCGGCAGCACAGTTTCTGGCACTTACATGATGGCTGATGATGCCGACACAACCGTAACCAACGTGAATGTGTCTCATCCCTACAGTGTTCGCATCAAGCGATACCAAGCCATTGGAAATGTTAGGGCCATTGATGATGAGGTTATGATCGAAGGTCTGAAAGCCTACTATGCCGTTGACGACATCGATACAAACAATGGTGGTTTGATACAGTTAAAGAACTCAATCTACCTAAACACTCTGAATAATTGGCTTGGTTCAATAATCAACATCCAAGGTTCTTTGGAAGTTGAAATAAATGAGTACACCTAATGGCTAGGCGTTTGTTCCCATATAGTCGGTTTGTGGGATTGGACACTGTCACCAGTCCAACCAACATGTCTGAACGGTATTTTGTAGACTTACAGGATGCTTACATAGATTTTCGTGGTCAGATTGTGAAAGGCCCCGGAACAAACAAAGACTCTTCCAACACTCAAAAGCACTTCAATATCAAGCACTATGGCTCTGACAAAATTGTCAGGTACTTCAGAGATGGCACCTCAGTTAAGGGAAGAGCCACCGGTCAGAGCATCGACTCAACACTGTTCACGCAGAATGCACCAACAGCACTTAGCCCATTGATGTTGGTTAATTTTGACCAGAAACAATTTTCTTTTATGCAGGGGCATGTACCAGAGTTTTTTGACGGCACCAATTTTGCGAGTGCTACTGTAACAAATGCCAGTAGTCTTGGTCGCTACCCTGACGGCGGCTTTGCTGTGAACATCCTAAATCGTTTGGTGGTAGCTGGTATTCCGAATAAGCCCACGGAAATTCACGTCAGTGTCCAAGACAGTTATCAGGATTGGCGAACCAACACATCAGGCGGCACAACCCCGGCTGCAACAGATGGGGCAATCATTGATGTAAAGAACCAGTTTACCAGTAATGACACCATTCAAGGCTTGGCTGTTCTTGAAGGTGACAAGCTGGTTGTGTTTGGCAAGAACGAAACCCTCGTATATCTCGCAGATACCAACATTAATCAGTGGCAGATTGCACGTGACTTCCGTGTACCAGTGGGCCTATTCGGCAGGAATACCGCCGTAAACGTGGGTACGGATGTCTTCTTCTGTAGCCGGTTTGGCGTACACAGTCTGAGACGTGCAGCTTCAGGACTGACACTTGAGACAATTATGTTGAGCAGGGAGATACAAGACAAATATCAGGAGGCTGTAGAGAATGTTCCAACGTCTGGCGAGTATACTGAACCTCATGCGGTCTGGGATGGAGAAATTGGACAATATCATGTCTACTTCCCAAGGAGCAATGGAACTGTATTTGACAGGCTTACATTCACCTACGAACCGGGAGTCGGGCGCGGGGGCTTCAGGTCGTTCTCGTTCACACCCGGCGCAAACCAAATCTGTGCCTCGTTCTTTGCACGACCAGACAGCACAGCGGTTTTGTCCGCATTACAAGTGGGTACCACGTCCGGGTTTGGGGACGGTCAAGACCTGTCTCAGGCGGTCAGCATGTCATTGCGGACGCCCCTTCTTAGCCAGCAACAACCGGATCGATATAAGTTATATAAAAGATTGATTGTTCGTGCGGTAGGTACAGCAGATTTCAACTGCGTGATCTTCGATGAAAACAACAATCAGCTTCAGTCAACTACAGTCCGTCCTGAAGCAGATGGCTTTGCGTCAACAACCGGCATCAATTCATCCCAGACCAGACCCATTGATATACCAATCCCACACAGGGCGAAGGCCATCAGTGTGCAGTTTACCAGCACCAACGCGGGTGAGTTAAGAATTCTAGACTTTGGTTTAGTAGTAGATGTTAAATAGAAAAATGACATACTGTGTCTATGTCTAGATTTTCTACAAAAAATAACGTAGAATTGTCAGATATTTTAGAGCTTTGCCTTGGCTCTGATGTACACAGAAATTGGTTCGTAAAAGACATTGATCGTCTTTTCATTGAGCCACTCAAGGCAGACCATGCACGACTGTTCTACAGAGACGGCAAGGTCATCGGTTTTATAAGTTGGGCTTTTTTGTCTTACGAGGCCGAAGATGCGTTTGTGAATGGTACACGCAAACTACAGTCTGATGACTGGAAGAGCGGCAACCGAATATGGATCATAGACTGCATTGCGCCATACGGAGATGTTGGATCTATAGGCAGATGGGCGAGAGATCACCTGACGCCATATGGTCCGAGCTTCAGTACAGATAGAGCATTTTGGTTAAGACGTTCTCCAAATGGTTCTGTCCGTAAAATAGGTATGGCGATGGAACATGTTACACAAGTCGAATCCGTTTAAAGATGGTCTAGGTGACATGCTGACAGACTTTGGTCTGGCGCGTGAACCTTTTGCTGATCGCGTGTTTTGCTCCGGCGGTGATGGCGGCGGTGGCGGCGGTGGAGGTGGTGGTTCCTCTGGCGGCGGTGGCGGCGGCGGTGGCACTATCTTTGGCGTAGATGGTGTTTCCAAAACTGGATCAACGTCTCAAGACGCAAATATTGGCTGGACTTCATCCGAGGGTTCTGGTCAGGCCGGTGATAACTATGAAGCACTCCAGTCAGCGACAAGTTCAGAGGTTGCCCAAGCGCAGGAAATGGCTGATGCAGGGGCGACTACACAAGAGATTGGTGAGTATCTAAGCGGCGATCTGACACCGGATGCGGGAACTATAGGAACTTCAAGTTCTGGCGGTAACGTGGAGTCCACGTCAGAGGCCACGGCTCAACAGTTTGTGGCACGTGAAGGTACGTCTGCACCACAGTTTCTTACATCAACTTTTGACAGTGTGTCATCTGCTTTGACCGGTGGTGCCGGTGCTGGTGTTAGCAGCGGTGGTGCGACAGCGGGAAGCGCAACCACGGGCGGCGCAGTAGAGGCTACAGCAGATGACGGCTTCGATACAGGTACAGTGTCTTCACCACTGGAAGGTTCTGCGGCCACTAATACATTAAAGCGTGACCCGGAAGCTGCGGTTCGTGCAGCAGAACGTAGGGCTGATTACTTCTACGATCCGGCTGTTGGCAATCAATACGCACCACCGGGCTATGACCCTGCGTTGTCATCTCGCTCAAAGATACAAGACCTTTTCACCACACGGAATGAGAACACAGGAGCTATGCAAGCTCCCCTCACCCGGACTTCTGGTTTGACGGCAAGCACAGACGGCTCATTTGCCATGCTCACCCCAGAGCAAATGAACAAGCTGGGAGCAAACCTGAACAAAAAATACAGTGATCCCTCCTATTTAAACCTTGGGAACATGACACCGGGCGCACAGGCCGTGGCGTTTTCTGAGATTTCTAGTAGATACCCTGATCAAGAGTATGGCCGTGTAGATCAGAAGCTAGGTGGCCAATCCATTGTCCGCAACATGCGACTGGTAGGACAGGACCCTGCCACTGGAAACGTGATGCTAGAGGGTGGCAGCAAAGGTTTCTTTGGCAGCACATTTGGTTCGGTATTTGGGTTGCCATTATCTGGCGGTGCATCGATGGCATATTCGATGGCTGGCATGGGCAACCGGGCCAAGAACCTTTCATTGGATAAAGACACAGCAGGAATGATTGCTCTGGGTGCAGACGCTGTGGGCCTTCCGGGTTCGTTTGTTAATCAAGGTCTGCAACTTGCTGGCATTAACGCCAATAGGTTTTTACCGCAGTTTGAAGGTTCTGTTTCAGAGGGAACCACGATCTTCCAAGACACTGGTGGCGGCAACGACAACAACCAACCACCTGTGAACGCAACACCCCCTTCACAAGACCCACCACCCGGCAACGTAATTAAGCCACCTTCAACCGCGCCAACAGATTTGGTTCGGCGTAAGCGCATACCGGGCCAAGGTCTTTTTGGCACCACAACTAATGAATTTCCTTTCCTTGCTCTAAGTGAGGAACTCAAGACAAGCGGATTAGGCACATCAGCAAAAAGTCCAGCCGGTAAGTTCCGGCAGAATGCTCCGAGGTAAAAATGGCAAGTGTATTCAAACGACTAGGTAATTTTTTAAAGAAGGATGAAGCCCGTATAGGTCTAGGCGCACTTGGCGCAGTGGCTGGTCTTGGTGGCTTTGAAGGAATGAAATATGGCGATGCACTTACCAAAGGCATTGGCGGGTTGAACATCGCATCCGGTGTTTCTGCTGGCGGCACATCTGGTGCGCTGCAAGCTGGTTTGGGTGGCTACAACTTAGCGCAAGGATTTGGAAAAGTAGGCACGTTTCAAGACAGCTACCGTAGTATTTTTGGGGGTGGTCGGACTGCACCACAGCAAATCACCCAAGAGTCAAACGCTGCCTTGCCAAACTTCAAGACAGAGATCAGCGCAAATAATCCTCTGAATACCGAGATACAGGCGTACAGAGATGCTGGTTTTAGTGATGAAGAAATATTATCCCGTATTAGAAATAAAGAGGCCACTTCATCGTTCTCACCAGACGGCTTAAAAACCAAAATGTCACCCGTGAACTCAACGGTGCCACCAGTCGGAGGTGCTAGTGCCTTCGCTAACGCCGGTCAAGTTAACTCAGGCACTTACGGGGGAGCGCGACCAGACGCTCTGAACGCTCAGAACTTTGAATCTACACTGGCTCAAAACATGGTGACACAGCCGGGTACTAATCCCGGCGCAGCTTTACCGGCAGATACCCTCGCCCGTTCAGGTGTAGAGCCGGGTAGTATGCTGGAGCAGCAGCAAGATGTGCTGGCTGCAACGATGGATTCCAACGCCAATCGCGTACCCGGCATGAACACAGGCGGTTTCACTACCGTCACTGCTGAGAACGGCAAACAGGCTAATGCCTTCTACGACATGTATTCAGGCAGACAACTGATCCAAGATGAGAACGGATTTATTGTGGATGCAAGTAAGTGGGCTGATAAGAACGCACTAGATAAGCCTTTCAGCTTTGAGGGACTCTTCGACAACGTAGTTCAAAAGGCCATGGATGATCCGTTGCAAGCGTTCTCCATCGGTTCCGCTCTGGCTACCTCTTTCATGGAAAGCCCACAAGAACAAGCAGCGCGTGAGTATGCGGAGTCCGTGGCACGTATTAGAGCAGAGACTGATCCGAACTCTGACTTCGGGCAAACCTTCCAAGCCACTTACACACAGCAGCGTAAGGATGAACTGGATAAGCAGTACACCCAAGCCAAGGCAGACCTGACTAACAGTCTGGCAAAACGTGGCATGCAGGACTCAACTCTCGCGACTGAGCAGATGGCATCTCTTAATGCCAAATATGCAGAGCTTCAATCCAAGTTGCCGATGGACGCAATGATGGCTCTCCAGACCTACCAGAACGCCCGATTTAAGAATATTGCAGCGGGTACGGCCCCAGCAGCAACGGCGGCAAAATTGGCGGCAAGTCAGCAGAGTCCGTTTTCACTGGCATCGAAAGGTGCCGTAAGCAGCGTGGGGTCCTAACATGGCACTAGCAAGTTTTGGAAATGTATTAGGTCGTCTGGGTCTACTTGCTGGTCAGGTAGATACCGCCCTTGACACCAAAGAGGCGAGACAAGCCAAGATTGAGAGAGATGCTCAAGCTGCACGTATGAAGTTTGTTGAGGATCAGAGACAGTTTAATCTGGGCCTGACCAAAGACTATGACGTTGCCCGGTTTAATCAGTCGAACGCAAACCAGCGTAATCTGCTGAGTACACAAGGTACACTGGGAGCAGCTATGATCAGGGCAAATGCCAGCGCAGCAGCAGCCGGTGTTCCCGACTCTCTCGACCTTGGCAACATGTCTGCGCTGAATTCGATGATTAATTCATCTGTTCTAAATGCACAGGGTCCAGACGGTCAGCCTCTGTTTGGTAATGATGCTTTTGATGGCGCAGATTTAAAGGACATTTATCAAGGTCCGTTTGCTCAAATTACCGGCATGGTGCGTGACCAGATACTTTCGGGTAAAATTGGTAATGACCCTGCATCTATCAATAGCGCAATTAATGATGCTCTGGGAATACTCTCCCCCACTGTCACCACATCAGGTATAGGCATGCAGCCCGGTGACCCTTCAGCCAGCATGAGTTTTGGCGGCGAGATGGGCCGGATTATTGGCGCATTTAAAAATAAGTTAATGACCATGCCGCAGTCCGAAAGAGCCGCTGAAGTGGAGCGTTTCAGACAGTCTCTTCTAAGTCGTCAGATTTCTCCAAACGTAGTCGCACAAATCGTAAGAATGGCGCAATCAGGTATTTAATTCATGGCAGAAAAAATCCCCGGACTCTTTGCAAACCCAACCACAGGTATGGGCGGCATTGGTGCAGACAAGCTAGAAACGGCTCAACTCAATCTGCGTAATTACAAAGCACCGCAGCTTGACACCGATGCTCTGCGTAAGCTCATCGAAGGCGCAGGGGGTTTTCAGCAGAAACAGGCCACCCAAAGTAAGGGTATCAATCTGAGCGGTCTGGACGAAGAGTTTGGTCTAGACCTCACGCAGCCATTTGTTGACCCGACAGCAGACAGCGACAGCGGCTTTGGAGCCTTTTGGAACGACACCATGGAAGCGGCAGAAGCTGGATATGGTGACATGGGCTTCGGTGCTTCCCTAATCCTAAACGACAACGAAACCAACATGCTTGCGTTGGAGCAAAACTATCAGCGTATGCAGTCTGCCCCATTTGAAGAGCTTGGCTATGACCCCGACAGTAACAGCCGCTTCCTAGACGCTGATTGGTTTGCAAATGTACTAGGCGGCACACTCCCGTCTATCAGCACCATGTTTGCGGGTGGTGTTGCGGGTGGTGCAGCTACTGCACCCACGGTAGTGGCCACGCCTTTAGGTATACTTGGCGGCGCAACAGCGGGTGCCGGTGGTGGCGCGGGTCTACAGCAACTTGGCAACACAGCCAAGATGGCTTACATGGCCTACCGCGAACAAGGCAAGTCGGTAGAGGAGTCATATGAACTTGCCTATGCTGACGCAAAGATTGACGGCGCAAAGACTGGTGTTCTGGCTTCTGTAGCTACACTTGTTGCACCTCTGAGATTTGCACGTGGCGTGGGTGTCACAGCCACACCGGCTGTTGGAGCCAAGCAAATTGCGGGTCAGTTTGCACAACAGTCGTTGATTGTGCAGCCTAGTCTTGAAGTGTCAGATGCCGTTGCTTCTAACGCTATCGCAGCAAACAGCTACGATCCCAGCCGTGTACTCTCACAAGGCGCGTTGGATGCATTCGTTGGGTCTATCTTCTTTGATATCCCAACCACAGCCGGTGGTATTTTAATCAGCCAATATGGTGGCAAGTATCAGCCAGCTTTTGAACCCGGTACTTCGTTGGTTCCGGCACCCCTTTTGTTGGAGGGTCCTGACGCGGGACCAGCACCAACTACACCTGAACTGACGGCACCACAAGACGTGCCTCTGTTGCCAGCACCTCAGTTTGTAATTAACCAATCTGAGGATGGCACATATAACGTGGTGGATAATTCAAACCCTGACTTCACCATGAGTTTTGATAATGAGGCTGACGCGCAGTTTGAAGCCACTTCAAGAAACGACCAAATACTCAATGAACAGGTACCGGCTGGCTTTAACCCG
>Ga0098045_1000423_pt1 | contig 16791 bp, 32 predicted proteins | sample 11_taG_FD_77071 | JGI IMG/M metagenome (GOLD analysis project Ga0098045, IMG submission 77071) | Marine viral communities from the Subarctic Pacific Ocean - 11_ETSP_OMZ_AT15265 metaG | ecosystem: Environmental > Aquatic > Marine > Oceanic | place: Pacific Ocean | collected 2015-01-16 | reverse complement strand
AGGCATGTATGTGAAGGAGTTATATCTGGACAAGGTAGAGTTCGCCGGCATGATTGCCAACGGCAGGGTGTTCCGTGGAGACAAGGGAAGATACGTAACGTTCCTTACGCTGGGCGTAGGCAACGGACAGTACATAGACGTGACCATAAAGAAAGCATTCGCTTACAGTGACTATGATGTGGTCAGGGGACAAGGTACAATAAGACATTCAAATAATTCAGACTACGTGGAGTGTTATGATTCCAAAGGATTCAGACTAGAAAAATTCATTAATAACTAGTACAATACTACTAATGAAAAAATGCATAGTACAATACTGGATCCCAAGTTCTGAGTACACTCATCCAGGGTACAACAATCTCCTAAAGAACAGCAATAAATTTGATGCAGATGGGTTTGCTAATCGTAGTGCAAGAAGTTTTGAACTATATGCGAACAAATATAATCACGACTTTGTAAGAGTAACAGAAAAGAAATTAAATTATAAACATCCTACGTTTGAAAGATTTGACTTATGGCTAGACGACCATTGGTGGGAGAAGTATGATGAGATCATGTATGTAGACAGTGATGTGTTTGCGATGCCGGAAGCACCAGACATATTCCAACACTATAAATCATTAGGCACTTTTAAAGTTTGCGAGCATGATGCATTCCAAAAGGCCACACTACCGGAACAGATCGATCTAATACATCATGGACTGCTAAAGAAGTGCAAACTAGATGAAGTGAAACACTATGGATTTCAGCCGGGAGTTTTTATATTGACAAAAACCGCAAGAGACATCATGCGGCCTTACATAGAACAATTCAAAGAGCTCAACGACCATGATGGACACATCTTGATATGGGCCTGTATACAAAGTCAAGTACCGTTGACTAGGATGAGTAGATTTTACAATTACAAGAAGGCTTATTTCAAGGGACATCCAGAGAGTTATTTCTTCCATGCCGCTGGACATAAAAAACTGGTCCACTTGGGTAGAATTTATGACTTCTTGGAAAAGAAAGGTTTACAGTAAAAACAGGAGTAATAAGATAATGGCACACATAATCAATATGCATAGGACCGTAGGTGACAACCTAGGGGATCTATTGTCTGCCCCGTATCTTTACTTCCCGGAGTTGGGGAATTTAGCGGACGACATAAAGACGCCAACCCATCAAGATATGGATGCATGTGTGGTGGGGGGCGGAGCACTGCTGAGTGGAGAATCTAAGTGGGGTGCTTTCTATAGACGTTCTATACTGCAATACAAACCAAAAAAAATTGTGGTGTGGGGTGCTGGACTGAACGGAATTTCAAACAACTCATGGGTACAAGAAGCACTGTTTCACAACGACAAAATAAAACCAGATATCACCTATGTGAGGGATTACAAAAACGAACTAGGTATAGATTATGCTCCTGATGTATCCTGTATGAACAGTGTGTTCTCTGACCTGCCTGCAGATACAACCAACGGAAAAATATTATGTATTTCACATCCTAAAAGATTGTTCAGTGATACCACATGGGCACACAAGCATGTGGTCAACAGATTTTCAAATATTCAACAGTTCGTAGAAACGGTAATGCCGTTTGAGTATATCGTGACCTCGTGCTATCATCCAGCGTTGTGGTCCACATGGTTGAACAAGAAAGTGATTGTTAGTACAGACGTCTCGAAGGGACAACAAACAAAAAAAGTAGGTACCTATAAGTTAACAACCATGCGACACAAGCCTGTCGTGATCGATGACAACGACTCTTTCAAATACATAGACGCTGTTTTACAAAAATCAAAATCATATCCCACCAGCCTCGATGAAAGCAGACGGGCAACCGAAAAGGTGTGGGACGAGGTGTCAAGTTTGCTTTTTGAGTAGTACTTGATATTCTGGGGTATCTTCGGTTATTTCCCTAAGTCCACGTTCTCTGACCTGTAACTGCATACCATATCTTTTTGTTTCATCTATGTCCGTGATTTTTTCAACAGCGTGGAAGGCCCATCTAGATTTAAAGAAAACGAACAAGCAATTTTTCCTGTATGGCATCTGTGCTTGTTTGGAAAAATTTTTCCATGCGTAATGTCTACCCCCAGGACTGAGGTCACCTGGCAGTGCTGTATACAGGGCAGTGCCTAGATGTTCGTGTGTATTTTCTTTGGGGAAGGTCCATATGTTTGTGAAGACCCTGTCGTCTGTGTCAGTGTGTGGACCTATAAAATAATCTACGTCGTGCCTCTGTACAAAAAAATCTTTCACAGTCCACTTGTCATCCACCCAAGCATCGTCTTTGCACAAGGGTCCAAAGTGTGTTGCAAAATAAGTTGCGTATTTCTTATTGATCAGTTTGAGATACCATCCGTCTCCAAGTATGGCATCGTATATGGTCCTCCAGAACTGACGTGCTTCATCGTTGTTTGTTGCTTGTTTAATACCATGTAGGTCTATCTGTTTCCGTATTTTATATTGGGGATTCGTAGAGGTGTGTTTCTCTAACCATGATTTGGTTTGCTCGGCATACTTGTCCAGCAGGTTGTGTTTTTGAATTAGTTCATATATGTCTTCCGGCCATGCATTTTCTATCAACATATGTGGAAATGGGTACAGTTCTAGTCTGGCATTTTCCACTGCTTGTTTAAGATGTTGGCGAATTCGTTCTACAGACATACAGGTATTTAAGGACTTAAATATCATGCATGGCAAAAGCAATTAAGACAGTGAAAGAAAAATCACAATTACATTCTTTGATATCTAGTGTAACCAAAGGCCAAGAGTTATTACGAGACTGGATAGATCTTGAACCAATTTACGTGGGCAAGAAAACATCTGCAGATTACACAACGAGCATACAAAAACATTTGTTGGAGTCAGCAAAACACATAACGATCAATGGACATTGGTGCGAGTTTGGTGTAAGGGAAGGCAGGAGTCTAAAGTGGTTGATAGATGAATACCCTCAACAAGTGATACACGCATTTGACTCTTGGCAGGGCCTGCCGGAGGATTGGAATCACGGAACAGGGAACGTCGCAGACATGAGTTGCGATACTCCCACTGTGCCAGGACATATTCAACTACACAAGGGTTGGTTCAAAGACACGTTGCCTGTTTGGAAGCAAAAGCACAAAGGACCGATTGCCTTCTTGCACATGGATGCAGACATTTATTCATCCACTAAAGAAGTGCTAACAGCATTGAATGAGCAGATTGTTACTGGAACCGTGATCACGTTCGACGAGTTCTGCAATTTTAGGCTTTCGGGTAAAATGAGCAAGTGGCAGGAGCACGAGTTCCTTGCATTGATTGAATGGCTGGACGAATGTAAAAGGAAAGTTAAGCCGTTGAATAGGAACTGGGCCTATCAAGCAAGTTGTGTTGTTTTATAAATTTATGTAATTCATCTGCCCATCTGTGATGCCCTATCTCACTAGGGTGTCCATCGTTTGCAGACTTTGTCCAACCATGCTTCGCACAGAATTCAAAGTGACTTTGCACATAATTTTTGTTTTGAACCTGTACCCTGTGTTCCGCTGATGACCTATTGTCTTTCTGCATCTGAATATTCTCTTTAACGAATTCGCTTGTTTCAAAGTTGTAGAAGTGCCTACGATCTATTTGGTCTTTCAATAATTTTAAATCTGTACGTTGCTTTCCATTAACTTCTGTTTCCGGAAGATCATTTGTGAGGGCATGATAAAACACATAAGGAATGTCATGATACTTTAGAAAATACTGCAAAGATAAAATGTTAGTGTACAATTTCACAGCACTTGACAGTTCCAGATCCATGTCTTTGTCTCGCATGAAGAAATCGTGTTGCCAAAGTTGCCATGTGCTCCACTGGTAATCAAACTTTAACAGTTCGCCTTTGATGCCACCTTCCTTCTGTTTTGGCGTAACGTAGTTGCTTACGTAGTCCCATCTGTATCCTGTGGTCCAGCCTACACTGACAAACGTGTCTTTCAATTTGTCTGGGTTCTTGTAGAACCAGTGCATTGTGGTGTTGAGTATCCTATCATTACCCCTACCACCTTTTGCCATACTGATTGTGGGCTCTTGGGTGTTGAGCAACTTGCCGAGTCGTTGATGGCAACTGTCAAACTTCTTCCTTGTGCTGAAACTACAACCGTTGCTTAGATGATACTTCATATGCTCTTACTCACGTGTGACCAACATTCTCCAGATTCAAATTCCTCGATGTTCCATTGGCAGTGTGCTATCTGGTTTGTCCATTCTTTCTTCACTCCTCGGTAAGGTGCCTCCACTTGTGCGATATCTGTACTGCTGACATCATAAACCATGCTACCTGTATCACATGCAATATTAGGTACGCCGTTGATGACAGCATCTATGCCTGTGCCCGAACTGTATGTGACCGTGCACCATGCGTTGGCCAGTTGTTCTGATATAGGTACGAAATCTGATTTGGTAACATCTGCCTCTTGCCAATGAACGTCTGCTAAAGCCAATGCCCTGTCTTTGAGTCCATGATGCAGGCTAGACTTCCTGTACAGTGGATGGGGTCTTATAACGATTTTACGTTGGGTGTGTTTCCTAATTTCATTTACAGTTTCCTCTGTCCAAGCGAACACATCACGACCTCTGAGACTTGCGTCTCCAACTTTCTGCATACAGAGTAAAATATATTCTCCATCTTGCTTCCAAGGTATCGCTGGGTCATAACCGTTACGATCAAATACTTTGATTGACCTATCTGAATCTATGTGTTCAAATCCCCACTTTGCGTCGTCCCAAAGGAAACCGTTGACACCCACCCTGAACTCGTTGTGGAATGCTGTATCTATTGGTCTGCCAATCAACTGCGTTTCTAACTGAACGTAGGGGATACCACTCTCGATTATCTTACCCTTGCCTTGGTGTTGCGATCTACCCCTATCCTTTTTGTAACTGCCAAATATCACAGCACAGTCATATCCTTTGGTATTACCACTATTGGTAATTTCACCTCCACACCCTTTGGCAAATGAATGCAGGACATCTTTGAACTGTTGGTAATTTGCTGTATCTTCTACTACTGCGACTCGCATAGGGATATTTAAGGAGCGAAGCGAAAGCGTTAAATTTTAGAAATGCGTTTTTTTTAGAAATAACGCGGAGCGTTAAAAAGCGTAAAGCCGGCCTGCCCTTCTTTGAGCTGACCGACTCCACAGTGTTAGCAAACTAGAATGTGAATTTGATTCCAGCCGCCGCGTCTTGTGTGTCTACACCTGTAGGCACATCAGTTTGTTGGAAAGCACCATATAGACTAAAGTTATCACCGATCTTCTTCTCGGCTCCCACTGTAGTGTATTTGTTGCCATCTTCGATCTCACCATACCCAACCGAGATAGTCGTCGTACCGATCAGGTGCGAAGCAACTACTTCATTGGCAGTAGTTTCTACTTTCGTAGACTCTACTTCTTTTCTTGTGTGGTTGTAACCGATTGATGTGGCATCAGAAATGTCAAACGTGACACCTGCACCTTTGTACTCCACTGCGTTCACTTTGTCATCCGTGTATGCAACACCAATGTTAAGTGAATCAGTTAAGTCCATAGTCGCCGCAGTCTCGTACACGTCAACACCTGATTTACCAGTTGTACCGTCAACTTTGATCAAGTTGTCGAACTGGACAGCACCTAAACTTTTAGAGTAAACCACTGTGTGTGACTCTCTGCTGAAAAGTTTCTGTGCGGCACTTCCGCCGTATTCTGGGAACACATCCGTCTTAGATGTAACAGCACCCTTAAACACAGAGTTCTGTCTTCCTGCTGATAGCACACCTGCGTCACCCATGTCAATACCAGCGTAAGCCAGTTTAGAGTCAAATGGTGATGAACCAGAGTCATCCGCGTCGATGTCCACTTCTAACTTGGCGAAGCCGTCGATTCCCTCTGCGATGTTGCTAGTTAAATCAACACCTATCGCAGAACCGTTGTTCTCCGCTTTAGATGTCGCCACGCCTGAAGCATTCTCGTTGTTTGACAGCATGTAGTTCAAAGAACCATACACCTTCATCTCGGCCGCTTCAGCCGGTGCCGGTTTCATAACCGACCAAATAGCCACTAGTGCGATGATAATCGCCACACCAATAGCCGCCTTTTTCTTTGTCATTTTCATAGATTGTTTTTCTCCCGTATCTATTATGATTGTAATGCGATCACAGGCCTAGTGACCGCTCTGGATTGTAAGGCATATTTATCTAAATTGCAACCATTAAGTGTAACTTTTATTACCAAAATAGTTTACAACACCACTGGTGTAGTGTATAATTACGGATAGCAAAGGAGGTTCACGATGGGCATACACTACGACTACAAGAACACCAGGGGCGCCAAGAAACTACAGAAACAGCATGAGAGGGAACAGCGTAGGCTGAGGAAGAAGTCACAGGAGATGCCGGAGCAGAAGCCGGACGAGTCCCGACCACTCACGCTTGACATGATCACCGACCCCGACAAATGATAAACCATAGACTGTTCGACCACTACGGCATAGACACCCACAAGGACCTCGAGATAAAGAATCGCTGTCCACGTCCCAGAGACACTGTGCTGATAGACAAGCAGGGTTCCTGTTACGCCTGCGAGTGCACCAGTTGGCTACCACAGAGCATAGGCAACCTACAGATAAAATCGCTAGAAGAGATCATTGGCGGTGACATGCATCAACACCTGCAGGGTTCAATCACAGATGGAACATATCGTTACTGCAACGAACACCAGTGCTCGTACATCAAGTCTGGTGCTGTATTGCATGGCCAGCCGGAACGCATACAGCACCTAAGGCTCGCCATCGATGACAGTTGCAATTTGAGATGCCCTAGTTGTAGGAAAAGTATGGTGTTCCACAAAGAAGGTTCGGCATACAATCTGGGCATACGACTTGCGGACCGGATAAATGATTGGTTACACAACTACGAACATCCTATCCAGGTACACATAGGATCAGATGGTGATCCTTTTGCTTCACACGTGTACAGGCACTTCATGGAGCAGACGCCGGAGAGGGACAACATCAAATACAGCATACTGACCAATGGTCTCATGTTCCGGGAGTTCCATTCCAAGGTACCCCACGTGATCAACAATCTGCAAGAACTGGGTTTAAGCATAGACGGAGCATCCAAGGAGACCTACGAGCGACTGCGACTGGGTGGCCGTTGGGAAAAGATCCTAGATGGGCTGGATTGCATGGCCGAGCAGAAACAGAAGCACGGCTTCGAATTCATACTGCACTTCGTGGTACAGAAGGACAACTACCATGAGATGGAAGACATAATTCACTTGGGTAAGCAATACGGTGCTGACAGGGTATGGTTAAACAAAATGGAGGACTGGAACGTGTTCGACAACTTTGATCAGATGAACATATTCAGTCCAGAACATCCTTTGCACAACGACTACCAAGACAGATTGAAACAGGTAAAATCGTACCTGGGATTTGAAAAAAATCCCATAGTGGAAATACCAACTTTAAATAGTAACAGATGAAGATAGCAATAACAGGACATAAACAAGGAATTGGCCAAGCGTTTGCGGAACAGTTGTCTGCACATGGACATGAGATAGTAGGCATATCCCGGAGTGACGGGGAGAACATCCGGAGGACTGCACACACGGCCAGTCTGATAGAACCCTGTGACATGCTGATCAACAACGCCATAAGTTTTTACGCACAGACGGAACTGCTGTTCGAGGTGTGGCACAGATGGAACGACAAAAAAGAAACACACCATATCTGGAACATATCGACCGAACTGTGCAAACTTGATCATGACAAAGACATCAAAGGAATATCATTTCGAGAATCCATGCAGTACAGGAATCAAAAGATGTCGTTGGAGTTGGCACATCATCAACTCAACGTTCAACCCAGTAATATCAAGATGTCTTTGATAAGGCCGGGTGCAGTACGTACAAAGACCTGGAGCGACCCACAGTCTATCACGGCGGAAGAGTATGTGAAGCAAGTTCTTTCACAACATGACACATTATAATGGATGCCAAGAAACTTCTAACAAACAAAAGCATATGCACCTTGCCATGGACTGGATTCGAGCTCGAGCCAGCGGGAGGCGTTAAGAACTGTGTGATGTCAACAGAGTACATAGGGAACATAAACACAACAAAGATAAAAGACATTGTCGGCGGTGATGCAAACATCAAACGCAAGGAAGATATGTTGGCTGATAAGAAGCCGCGTAACTGTGAAGGATGTTATCTGCAAGAGAAAGGGAGATCTGATCTCAACAGCATTAGTAGTAGACTGTATTATCTCAAGGAGGTGGGATCTAAGACTAATTTGGAGTTATACGACAACAAAGAAAATTTCTCACTCAAGCATGTTGATCTAAGATGGACGAACTCGTGTAATCAAGCGTGTGTGTATTGTAGTCCCGAACTCAGTAGCAAGTGGGCACAGGAACTAAACGTTAAGATAAAATCTAAGAAAGAATCCAGAGAGGATGTGAAGAATTTTATATTTGAAAACATAGAAAATTTACAGAATGTTTATCTAGCAGGGGGTGAACCAATGCTGATGAAAGAGAATCTAGAATTCTTGCAACTGCTAAAAGAAAAAAATCACAAGTGTTCTATAAGAGTCAACACGAATCTCAGCACGACCAAGACCGGTATCTTCGATCTGCTTTGCACGTTCCCTAATGTTCACTGGACTGTTAGTCTCGAAACTATCGAACACGAATACGAATACATAAGGCATCATGGATCGTGGGACGACTTCCAAAAAAATTTAGAAGTAATAAACACCCTAGATCACAAGATATCCTTTAACATGTTACACTTTATTCTAAATTATGACTCGCTGTTTGGATGTATTGATTATCTAAAAGCAATGGGTTTCAACGATAACAGTTTCATAGTTGGTCCTCTTTACAGGCCGAAGAACATGAATTTGTTGAATCTTCCACAACGTATGCTTGATCGGGTTTTGGACACGTTGCGTGATCGTATTGCTGACAATCCCAGAGGTTATCTTAAAAACAGTTATGAAAATTTGTTGGCCTACTACACAGATACACAATGGCAGAAGGATATACAAGATTTTCTTAAAGAAACTAAAATCAGAGACCAACGTCGTGGGACTGATTGCAAAAAAATATTTCCCGACTTATTTCAGGAGTTGAATGTTAACACATTGGAATAAGTTACTAACAGCAGATTGCAAGGTTGTAAAAGTGAAAGATAAATTCGTGTACCCTATTTTTAGGGTTGGCTCTACCAGTATCTTACACTCGGCCAACGAAACATATGTAAATGAAGAAATAGCAAAATGCGACAGTATACTGATACTGTTGAGAGAACCGGGAGAGCGTTTTGTTTCTGGACTGAATGAATTTTGTCTGCAGAACAAATTAGATGTGAATGACACATGGCAAACGGTAAAGCAAGGAAAGTTAATAGATCGTCATTTTGCACCACAGTACATTTGGTTATTACACTTGAGTAAATTCTACAATGGAAAAGTTACACTAATGCCATTTGACCACATAAAAAATATCACACAAACACACAAAAGGAAAAAAGTCAAACCCAGAATACATGTAAATCCATTGCAGAAGTTCGTCGAGATAGACAAACTCTTAATCAACTTAACAGGCCAAACTTTACAGTTAAGACCGTTAATCAAGAGGTTTAAAAATGTATTGTCCTAGGCTTGATCATTTTGTTAGACTGAACCAAGATGGGTCTGTTGGAAAGTGCGGACACATGATAAATGCAAACGGCTTTGACAGTTACGAGGAACTGCAACACAGTGACTGGTTGGACGACATACGTGTAAAGATGTCCAAGGATCAGTGGCCCGCCGAATGTGTACGTTGTGAACAAGCAGAAAAGACAAAAGGGGAGAGCATAAGAACTAACAGCATTAATAGACACAAAATGTTGAAGCCCGTACGTAGCGATTACCTGATAGTCGGAGGTGTATTGGACAACATATGCAACAGTGCTTGTCAATCGTGCAACTCGGGACTAAGCACGAAGATAGGAAGTCTCAGTTCAAAAAAATACCCACGGGTGGACAACCTAGAGGTATTCAAAAAGTTACCCCTAGACAGGATGATAGAGTTAGATATCAACGGAGGCGAGCCCACTGCAAGTAAGAACTACAAAAAGATTCTCACAGAACTGCCAGACAATGTAAAGATCGTACGGATGAACACCAACGGTTCGAGAATGATAGGTGAGATAGAAGAGGTGTTGAAAAGAAACATCATGGTTATTGTGACCATGAGCCTCGACGGTGTTGGTAGCGTACATGACTACGCAAGGTGGCCTATCAAATGGATTGATTACAAGAAGACTGTTGACTCCTATCAACAGTTGCAAAAGCAGTACAAACTACTACAACTAGACATGTGGACAACAGTGAGCTGTTTCAATGTGAAGAACTTACCTGAAATAATAAACTACACTAAAAATAAAAACATACCACACGACTGGGCATTTCTAAATCAACCCAGTGTGCTTAATGTCCGTTACACAAACAAATTTACATTGAAAGCAAAACACATTGCACCTGAACAAATAGCAGTTGACGAAAATAATGATGAGTTGTTAGACAAGTTTGTCCATGGACAAGACAGACTACGTAACATCGATATCAAGGATTATTTTAATTTTACACCAAAGTGATCCAAGAATAACTTAGCGAAACGTTTATGATGCTCGATACCGTAGTGCTCGCCATCAGAGGCCAGGCTTGGATCGGCGTAACGTTCACGCTGTGTGTGCCTCTGCCAGTAGGGCCAGCAGTTCTTGATCGTGTATTCTTCAAGCACGTTTGATCCTTTGATGTGTTCGTGATAAGAGTCCTGGGCAAAACAATGGAAAGTTTTACATCGATTCTTTTCAGCAAATTTTTCAACCAAGAAAACATTCTTCAAGAAGTTGTTCTTGTCTGTGTGTTCGTCCTCATCTTTGAGTACACTGTCATAACTGACCAAATCTTTTGGATCTAAACCCAATCGTTCTCTCCTGCTCCAGAAAGGCCAGCACACTATGACAATACTTGGATGTATCACTTTCTCACAACCATACAGGATCCTGACTACCTTGTCGGCACTGGCGCCTGGTTGTCCAAGATTCCAGTAACGCAGTCTGTCTGTGTTGTGTTGTGACAAGAAATGAACCCAGTGTTCGTCGTCGGCATTGCCTTGACCGAAAGTGTGACTGCACCCGAGTACGACCACATTCTTCTTGCCATCTGGCAAAGGTGTCCACTCGGGACATCTATATCCGTGCGAGTTGACTTTGTAGCCTTTCAAGTGGACACCGTTTGGCAGTTCGTCGTCTCTGTAATATCCAAACTTCATCACGTGCTTCCTTTCGCGTTCATCATTCTCTGGTTTATCCTGTGTACTATGTACAGTTCCATGAAGCCCATCCTTTTCCTGTTGCCAAACATGGTGGGGTACTTCAACTTGCCCATTATGAGATACTTCTCTTCAGCGTACAGATCCAACCTACCTTTGTGCTTGGGATATCTGAACTCCAGTGCCTTGTGTTTCCATAGGTACTTGACCAATTTGGATTCATCTAACAGCATGGTCTCTGCCAGTGCGGGTGGTATGTTCTCCTTGAACTGTTTCAACTTTATGGAATAGAACTTCTTCACACAATTAATTATTATGTTTTTGGCGTGCCCGGAAGGATTCGAACCTCCGACCCCAAGTTTAGGAAACTCGTATTCTATCCAACTGAACTACGGGCACGTTTGTGTCTGGCGGTCCCTAGGGGAGTCGAACCCCTCTTTCGAGGATGAAAACCACGTGTCCTAACCGATAGACGAAGGGACCGTTTGGTGGAGGATACAGGGATCGAACCTGCTACCTCCTGAATGCAAATCAGGCGCTCTCCCAGATGAGCTAATCCCCCAAACCAACCAAACTCTGCTGAGACCATTGACTGTTTAGGTGTAAATGGTAATAACGGTGAATTTGGTATTTGTGGTGCCGCTTCCCGGATTCGAACTGGGCACCTACTGATTACAAATCAGTTGCTCTACCTAATGAGCTAAAGCGGCGTCACAGTAATTATACTACACTATAAACCGCCTTAAGTCTACCTGTTAAACGCACACAGAAGCACACACACGCATGGTAGAAGTTTGCTTGGAGCAACTGTATATCAGTCCATATTACCATTATATGCTATGTTCTAAACGCAGGTCAGGTATGTTGACAACACATAAATAATCTATATAATAAAGTTATGAGAGACACAAAAAAAATAACAGCATACGCTCAGAAACTCTTGCGTGAGACAAAACAGAAGTTGATGTTCAAAGACCTACGTAAGGAAGTCGACTCGGGTGCCAACGGCACACAGAAGTATGTGATAAAGAACGGTGTCAACACTGGCAAGATTGCCACTGACGCCAACAAATTCCAATAACATTAACACCACAATCAATAAGCCGATGTGTTGTGTAAATAATCGGTATGAACAAAAAGTTAGAGTGGTACATAATAATATTCCTAGTGATCGTCCTTGTGGGCCTTTCTGCGTGTAGCCCAAACCCACACCCGGACAAGCAACCACAACACGAAACAGAACAAGAGATGAATGCTGAAATAACCAAGGACATGGATGCAATGGACAGAGAGCAGGAACTGTTGAATTCTGATGGGCCGACTAACTTCGAGGGCATAGCACATGCATTGGCCTGTATGTTCGCACCAGATGAATGTCCTGCAAAGAAAAGCAAAGAAGAGAAGAAAATGGATAGGTAATATCCGATAAATACGGTTACCTACAAGGAGGGCGTACAATGAAAAAAGTAATTGACGAAATTAAGAAGCACAAAAAAATAATGATTGGTGTTGCAATCGTGATAGTGATAGGCGTTTGGTTTATGATCACTAATGACCCTACACCAGTTGTAGAAGGTTAATAAGGAGCACCAAATGTTTTTAACAATTGGATTAATAGTTGGTTTCGCGGCAGGCTGGTATGTGAACGAGAAGTTCGAAGCAATACCGGGACACATCGAGAAACTAAAATTTTGGAAGAAGTAATATAGCGATGGAGGGTTTAGTATGTTTGCAAGACTCAAAGGATGGTTCGAGACATGGAAGCAAAATTTGTTCGATGCATATGATCCACCTAAACCCACTGTCTACAAGATTGGCAAGAACAAGTACGTCAAAACGAAACGTCTGAGGACCACGTCAAAAGCAAAAGGTCCTTACCTCAAGTAACATGGAAAGTTGGTATGATTGGGACGCCTCGGATGCCCCTGAATGGAGTCTGTATAGGGAATGGTTCGACGAGGATGAGACAGACCCTCGCTTTATGGGTTCTGGTGGATTCGGCGATGACGGTTTCCACGACGAATGATCATTTCCAAAGTTTAAGTTCTCTGTCTATCTCGTCGTAGAATTTCTTCTGCGATGTGTTGTAGGAACAACCGTTCCACCAGTCCTGATTCATTATCGACATGGCACACAGGTCACACTCGCCCATGACCCATGTTGGGTCATACCATAACGGAAGTTTGTTGTTGGGTGTTAAGCAGTGCGTGTGGTACCACACCGGCTTCCTGCTCATTATGTAGATCATCTTGCGTTTCTCAAGTGTGTACATAAAAATATTTACACAAGGAGCGTGTAAATTATAGTTTGCTATTTGTAAATTTTGTAAATTTAAATTTACAAAAGATTTACTCCGTTTACAACGTACGACTAGGTTTTTGGCGATTTTGTGTATATGTTTACAATAAGTAAATTTACAAACATTAATTTACAAAAGGAAACAAACAATGTACGCAGATAAAAAGAAAAGCCAGAAGGTTTATGTAGAAAGCAAATGTGTTTCTCGTGACGACGCTTGTTGGGATGAAACACCGGAGACGTTAGAAGTCGTGACTGTAAAAGTTAATGACACAAAGGAATGGCCCGCACACTGGAAGGTGGTGCAGTAATGTGGCCTTACACCGATGATGAATCAAACTATCTAAGTTTGCCTGTCAAAGAGGAACCCAAAGTGTGGGACAAGTCAGGTTGGTATTGGGAAAGATACAAGAACAAGTGTCTGAACGAAATCGCACCACTGGCTGATTATTCTAAAAATCAAGAACCATTCACTGAAGAAGAAGCAGACTACGTTAGATTCGCCGCTTAATATTATTTAGAGTGAGGAGGTAGTTTCTTCTCCACCCACCATATGTGTTTCTGCGTGATGGGGTCGAACTTACGCAGTCGCAGTTTCTGGTTCTGCTTCTCGCCCTTGCCGGGTTTCATTGCGTAGTAGTAGAACCCGTGATCCTTCATCTTGGAATCCTCGGGTACCAGTCTAACTTTTACGTATGGTTTCTTTGACTTTGGCTTTTTTGCCGCCATGATGATATCCCATGTAGTAGGCCACTGCTATGAACGTGGCGATTATTAGTGTGTGCCAGATGTAAAACATACTAGTAATTATTCGAAATCTGATCTTACTATATGTTTTCTAAGTGCCCTCGTCAGCTCTTCTATCTTGTCTATGATGCTGATCAAACTGGGGTCTGTGATGTACTTCTGTTTCTCACGGAGAGCGTCATATTCCTTGAGCGTGATGGTCACTGTGCTCCTCATTCCGCCTTCGTTCTCGTATGATAGGTCTTCTGATCTGTCGTCTGTCATGTTACTCCTGGTTGTCCTGTTCTCTGCTGGTTACTATCCGGTCCACCAGTCCGTACGCCACGGCCTCTTCTGCGTTCATGAACTTGTCTCTCTCCATGTCCGCTTTCAACTTGTCCAGTGGTTGTCCCGTGGTCTTCTCGTAGATCTCTGTGAGTTCTCGCTTCCATCTCAGTAATTCATTTGCCCTGATCTCCACATCAGTGGCCTGTCCTGACGCACCTCCCAGGGGTTGGTGTATCATGTGTCTTGCGTGTGGCAACATCATCCGCTTGCCTTTGGTGCCCGCACTTGCTAGGAGTGAGCCCATAGAACAAGCCTGGCCCACCACTATCGTCTGTATGTCTGATCTGACATACTGCATGGTGTCGTATATCGCCATGCCTGCCGTTACCAGTCCGCCCGGCGAATTGATATAAAGGGTTATATCCTTCTGGGCATCTTGTGATTCCAAGAATAACAGTTGAGCACACAGCACTGAAGCGGTGTGTTCCTCTATCGGTCCTTCCAACATAATGATTCTGTCCTTCAGAAGCCTACTGAAAATGTCGTAACTTCTCTCGCCTTTGGACGTCTGTTCTATTACTATTGGTGTAAGTGGCATATACAGTTATAATACACTATAACCGTATTGGGGTCAACCTTTTATGTGTGGTATTATTACAGGTGTGCGATCACTATGCACACGCCCATGAACGTGAGGAACGCCCACGTGTCCAATCGGTACTGTTCCACTAGGTTGTACTTCTGTCGCTCTGACATTATATCACGTGCCTCTCTGTGTATTCCATTACAACTGTATCGGCACGATGTAGGTCTTGCCGTCCACTTCTATGGTTGTCTGTATGCCCCAACAACGTTGCCATAATCTGTCGTCCTCTTCCTGTGGTGCTGATCCGTCCGCTGTCTGGTTGCTGACTCTCTTCTTCTTCTTTGGTTTGCTCAACCATTCGTGTTCTTGGTCTGTGTATATCATGTGTTGGTGTGTTCCTCTGTTTCTTACTATATATCATGTTGCAGATCGAAAGTGTACTGCTACACGGACATAGGTGATATGCAATGGCGTTGGGTGACTTCCACTCTCGCATTCAATCACCCATAGTTGCCATGTATCCGATACTGTGTGATTATAACATGCCCGAGGCGGGTGTGCTACCTTTTATTTTTTTTGTGCGTAAATTTTTGCAACTGCCGGTACAGGTCCCGATGGGGTTTCTGACCCGCCCTGTAACTGGATATGATGCCCATTATGATGCCGGGACACACGAGTAGGGCCATGATGATCAACGCGGTCTGCATACAAATATATATATGCCAATGGGGCACAGTTCGAAGAGGTGATAAAGAGTGTCCGAAAACCCGATGCCCCACAGCGTCGCCAACTAGATCTATTTACGGTGTGTACAGGTGCGATCTGCTGTGTGCTGTGGCATCTTGGTGCACATTCTAGTTCCTTTGATGCTGTGAGTGATCGTGTGCCACGAGCTCGTCTATGATGCGTTGTATCTCTGATCGGATGTGATCTATCTCTTCATACACTATCACACGTTGATCTGACGTCACGTACTCCAACTGCTGTAGCAACTCCCACAGGTTCATGATGCGTATCTGCAGGTCTTCCCGCAACTCCCACACGGCGAACGTGTTCTCATGGAAAGCGACTGCACACACAGTCATTGCGACATATAGGATGACTGTACGCACAAGCATACGAGTATTTAAGGTGCAGGTGTGATCATGAGTTCTGGCTCAACTTCTGACTGTGCGACTGGACACACTTGTACTAGATCGTACTTGCTTACAAGCACATCGTGTAGTATATCCGCTGACGCTGGGTCTAACTGCACATAGTGACGATAGCAGTGCTTACCCATATGGGCTAGAACATAGTAGTATTGCATAGGTTTATTATACGATCAAACGACACGGTTGTCAAACCTGGGTATAGCAGGGTAATTTTCCTGCTGTTATTTTTTTTATATAGGGGGTATTTTATCATTGCCATACCAGTTTTACCACCATGCTCATAAAATGCTATGCGACCATGGTCAGAATTTTTTTCTTTTTTCTTTTCGTCACCGACCCGCACCGTGTGACCCTTTCTGAGTGTGTCTACGGTTCTCCACTGTGTGCCACCGTGCGTCATCGTTATCTACTGT
>Ga0098045_1000419_pt1 | contig 16830 bp, 20 predicted proteins | sample 11_taG_FD_77071 | JGI IMG/M metagenome (GOLD analysis project Ga0098045, IMG submission 77071) | Marine viral communities from the Subarctic Pacific Ocean - 11_ETSP_OMZ_AT15265 metaG | ecosystem: Environmental > Aquatic > Marine > Oceanic | place: Pacific Ocean | collected 2015-01-16 | reverse complement strand
TTGCTTTTCAAAAAGTTTGCTATTACTTTATGTTGCGATCCATAGTTGTCATATAGATTTTCGCCCGTTGCGTTTGATTTCTTTTCAAAGCTATGTTCAGTAGCTGAAGGATCTTTTTTTGGCTTGCTACAATCATCATTTGGATCTTAGGTAGAATTGTCGTAGTCAAAAGTATCATTGTCGTCGCTTGTCGACTTCTTTTCATAGCTTGAACTTTTTTCAATTTTCTTCCATGCTCCAGCTGCGTCAGGTCTAGTACCATATTGGTGGTCTGATGTCAGCCCGGCGCCTTCTTCAGAGGCCACGTAAAAAGCCATATCCATTAGTTGCTTTTGTAATCCATTTCCCCTATAAGCATCAGCGACATAAATTGCCGAGATTTGGTACGTATCTGCTATACATGGCTCCTTTGACATTATAGTGGAGATTACTAAGTCTATGCTTCCAATCATTTCTGCTTCTGTATAGTGAGCTCCGCTTTTCATTTCTTTGCGCGAAAGCTTTCTAATACCTCTTGGGTTGTACAAAATTATTTTTTTTCTTCTTCCTTTTTGATCTAGTGCGATCATACATGTTTCTGCTGGATTAAAGTTACTAGCTTCTTTCTCGTCATCCATTCCTAAGAACTTTCTCCAACTTTCCATTATAAGTTTTTGACTACTCATAAGTGTATCTTCCATACATGTATGGAGCAAATAGATTTTGCTGCCTGATAGATCCCTTCTCTTCTTCGTGAGGTACTTCGCCAAACTCAGTAGAATATTCTCCATCTGGTGAAACTAGATGATCATCTTGTACATCATCATAAGCTGTTGTGCCTTTTATATAAGAATCCTCTGTTGTCATCCATTCGGATATGACCAACAAAGCAACTTTGTTTACATCAGTTTCGGTAGAAGTCATTAGTTGACCCTCTAGAGATCCATAGATGTTCCCACCTTTGATAGAATTATATTCTAAAATTCCTTTTCTTCTCATGAACTCTAGAAGTCTAGCTTCTGCACCGTAAGTAAAATCCGACAAAGTCTCTTTTGCAAATGTTATAATTTTTCCTTGCTTTTGACTTATTACAATATCAATGTCTTTATGATCTAAAATCATAATATCGCCATTTACAGCTGATCGAGACATTAGCTTAAAATCTAATTTGTCTTTCTCTACGATCTCTATCTTGACGGTTTTCTCTTTTGGTGGTGGTGCTACTTGCTCTTGTTCAGTAGAAATTTTAACATTAATCGACATCTCTTTGAACCTCCGCTAACAAGTCTTGAATGTAAAAGATTTCTTCTACAGACGCTTCGCTTAGTGGCACTTTTGCATAATTATCTAGCTTTTGCCTAACTCTTTTGAAATTCTCATTTAATGGTGATGTTGCATCTTTCTCTATCTTGGAATCAAATGCATTTTTTAATCTTCCAATTTCTTCATTAAGATAGCACTTTAGCCCTAGGCCATTGTCTGCGAAAGATGTGATAAAGTTGCTGAGTAGGTCTTTTTGTTCTTTTAGTAATGTATGTTCGTATGTGTCATTAAATCTTTTGACAAACATGTGAAACTCTAGCTTGTCAATGTGTTGCATTTCGACAAGGGGTTTTTCTTCCCTGCCTACCATACCCAACATCTTATCTTCAAGCATAATTCTTTTCTTAGCTTTTAGCGAACTATCTTGCAAAAATAGACCAACTGTGGCTAAGTCTTTGTAGTTAGGTACAAAGTTTGAAAATACTTGGCCACTAAGCACCTTGTTGATTTTTGAAATTAGAGATGTTTGCTCATTAAATATTTCTTTCCTGTTTAGATCGTTGAAATCTTTTTTAGTTTCAATCAAAAATCTTTTGGAATAATCTTTACCCATTCCTTTCGATTCCAAAATAGAAGAGTAAAGGTCGAGTTCCTGCTTAAGAGGCTTTCCTTTTGAGAAGAATTCTCTTAAAAGACCCTTGACTTTTGTTTGCTTGACTTTGTTCTCTTGAACAATTGCTTTTGTTAATTCACGAATTAGACATTCGTAAAGAAAAGCGGTATTTCTTTTCTTATTATGTTTCATGTTATATCTCCATTAAGTAAAAGTTTAATTAAATCGAAATCATTCCAAACAACCCACGTGCTTCATCAGCTGCTACTTCTCTGGAACTACGAGAGGCACGCATCATTTGTGTGGTGTCTTTATTCATTTTTGCTAGACTATTGCGGACGATTGACTCTTGTTCGCCAAATAAGTCACGTAATTTTTTTATTTCTTCCCAAATCTTAGCTTTTTTATTTTCCACCTCTTGTAAAAAAACATCATTCTGGCGCTTGATGATTTGCCAAGGCTGGATTGGATTCGCTTTTAAGTACTCTTCCTTTTGTTTGCTAATCTCGTCGGACTCTAAATCTAGATTTCTCGCTTCTCTAGCTATTTCTATAAGTCTAAAACAATTGTCTAAAAAAGTTTTTTCTTCATCATCAAGTTGATCTCTAGCAAATTCATATAATTGTTCTGCTTGATAAACCCCTTCTTTAGTGCTCATCAAAGTTATCAATTTATTATAGTAATCTGTTCCACCGCTAGGCATGCTCTCATGGAGAGTTGCCTGAAGTTCTTCTTTAATGATTCGCTTAAGTGTTTCTTTTGTAAGTTTCATTTTCTTCTGTCGGCTCTTCTAGTGTTCGATGCAGCAAAATAATTTCTCTTTGCTGCTGCTTTCTGCTTTGGCGTATTAGAGTATTCATTATCAATGCTTGAAAAGGTTTCACCTTCTTGATTACTAGTAGCAGTGTAAAAATCTTGCATTTGCTGATCTGTCATTTCTGATGTATCAGGAAATGAATCAGCGACATCTTCATGGCCATGAGCAAGTCCCATCATTCTTTGTGTGTTCATGTCAAGAATGTAGTCTTCATAGGAAGGGTCGACACCAAGTGCACTCATGAGCATACGAGCTTGTTCGATATACTCTGGTTTATTAGTTGCTAGCAGGGCTGTGATCTTCCCTTGTTGCTCAGGGGTGATGTTGCCTTCAGCAGGTGGGATGGTCATTGACTCATCCATGACCGCTTCGAGCTCTTCTTTGATAATTTGTTTTAATGTTTCTTTATTAAGTTTCATTTGGACTTTCCTTTTTGTTTAATGTTTCAATTAGATTTTTGAGATCCATACTTGTATTAAATAGGTTGTCTTCTTCTATTTGGTTGGCCTCGTAGATACCTCTAGATAAAGAGTCCATTCCTCCAAAGCCTACTTTACCCGGAAAGGTTGTTCTCGCTGTAGATCCACGAACTTCACCACTAAATGCTTGGTTTTTCATTTGCTTTGAGAAGCCACCTTTGCGATAAGAAATTTTGTGCCTTTTGTATGGCCCTCTCTTTTTTGGGGTTGCATCATCATCACGTTTAGCAGGTGGTTCCGCAAGCAAATCAGGCTCATCTCCTCCACTATCTGCAGGTGTGTCAATATCTCCCCCTAAGTCATCTCCTCCTAAGTCACCACCTAGATCGTCACCACCGAGGTCCATATCTCCCCCTAAGTCATCACCTCCTCCACCGAGGTCCATATCTCCACCGCCTTCTTCCGGTGGTTGTGCAGCGGCTTCAAGTTCTGCCATAAACTTCTTGTCTGTAAACATTTCTCTTTGCATTCTCAAGTATTCGTCTTGCGATAATCCAAGTAGATTTTCTGAAACCCAGCGACGAGAGAAGTATCCCTCTGTTGCAGCTCCAGCGATATCAAACTTGGTCTTCCAGTGTTCAAGCTCTTGCATCTCAGCAATTTTAGATGGATTGTTGAGAGACAGTTTGAAATTAAGAAGATCGTCTCCACGATATCCAAGAGTGTACAAATGAATGATACCAATCTTTTCCAGTTCAGAGATGAGAACTCGTTGAAGTCTTTGAATAGTTCTTGCGAACCGGATGTCCTTCTGTGCTAATGTTGTTTTATCTTCAGTACCCCCTTCGCCCATTGATAGATAAGATTGTGGGACTTTAAGTGCTGAGAACAATTTGTCTCTAAGATACTTAACGTCTTCGATCTGTGCTGTGAATTGCCCTCCAGGAAGGTTCTCGATGTTCGTAGAGGACTGTCCGCCTCTAATGGGGATAAAGTAGTCCTCTTCAATTGAAAGAGGGTTGTAGCGTAAATCTACGCGTCCTGTGGTTGGATCTACAACTTGGTGTCGCTTCATCTGTGTCATAACTTTCTGCATGTACTGTTCGACATCTTGAGGGGCGATGCCTCCTACGTCAACCTTGAATACACGACGCTCTGGTGATCGTGTAATGCGATAGGCCATCATTGCGTCCTCTAAGAGCGTAAGTTGTCTCCAGATGCGTCTGGAGGGCTCTAAAGCGGATGTTCCATAAGGAGCATGTTTATCGTTTCCTAGGACACGAAAGTGAGCCATCTGCCAATTCTCTAGAGTTAAACCTGCTGAGTTCCATTGGAACTGTACATAATTCGGATTTGTTGGGTCTTCACCTTCAAGTCTCTCGACTTCTTGAGGAGGTAATCCAATGCAGTTTTGTAAACCTTTTTCTTCGTCAAGGTCAAGATATAAAAACATGTCTCCGTACTTACACATGGTTCTTGCCCAACCAAAGAGGTTGTGTTCGATATTCATTACATTATAGTACAATGCATGAAGAATGTATTTAATTTCATCATTCGGACACTTGATGTGCAACATTGGATTCAAGGCTGAGTGCGTGGTCATCTCGTCTGCATAAATGTCTAAAGAAGATGCAATCTCAGGCGTGAACTCCATTTGATCAAAATCAACATATCGCTCTGATCGATTTCTGTTTGAAATCATGTTGAGCGTCATGATGTTCATCGGGTTATATTCAGTCTTTTTGAACTGTTGTCCTGAAGCCGACTTGAAACGCTTTGCGTAGATGTCTAAGTGCCGTCGTCTAAGTTGCCTCCCAGATTGTGTTCTCCGTTGGGTCATCGGACCTGAGAATATTCTTGTTAAAGATTTGAACAAATCATTCTTATTATTATTCGGGTTTCTTTCGTTACGGGCCATTTTCTATCCTTTGTATATCCACAAAAATTCTTTTGCTTTTTTTATCTCCTCTTCGTGTTTTTCAGCGAACGTTTCTTTGTAAATCTTTTGGCCTTTGATTTGAGTATTCATAGTCGTTGTAGACTTCATCAAACCATCTAGCATCGCCTTTTTGTAAGCCATGTCTCTTTCGTTTTCTGAGAGGGCCGTGTCTCTCACCCAGCATGCTATTGCGAGGGACATAACCAAATCATCATTGTAAGAGCGCATTGCTTGAGGCTTGCCGTTGTGCCAAATAAAAGTTTTTAGTTCGTGAAAAACACGATTGGAGTGTATATTAATTAGTTTGTTTCTAACGTACTCCTCCAATTTGGCTACAATTAGCGGTCTTGTCTTTGTCGATGTTGTGAAACCAAGTACGGCTCTGTCGTCATTTTCGGCTAGATAAGACTCTACATATTCATGAGTGGACTTGATGGAATAGTAAATTTTTGGATACTGTAGTTCTTTCAGCTTCTCGAGAACAGCTATACCAATTCCATTATTTTCAACTACCAACAAACAGTTGCCATATTCTCTACCTGCTGAGAATAATATGTCAGCGTACATATCAAGATCAGGTTTCCCTTGATACTCGGCTACGACTGTCATAGTGTCCACTCTTAGTATATGGAAGCAACTAAAATCTGCACCGTCACCACGAGCAACATCTGCCACAAGAAGGTATGGACATGTATCTTCATATCTCTCCCAGATCCAAAAGTTGCGGTCATACCCAGTTTTATACTCAGGTTCGACTATTAATTCATGAATCCTTTGAAGGTCCTCTGGATTAATTACTGTTTCACCAGAAGCGTTAAATGAGCACTCAAGCTCCTGCGCTATCTGTCTCTTCGACATGTTTCTAGTTTCTTTCTCGAACCATTCTGCGTCTCTATCTGGATGTACGTCCCAATTTAATTTGGTTGGGAAAAAATCATTGTTACCAGTCTCAGCTTCAGTGTAAGACTTGTGAAACCAGTTTCCGACGCCGTTAGGGGTGCTCAGAGCGATGCAGCGGCCCCCTGTAGACAAAGTAGGGTAAAGACCCGTCCAAAGCTCTTCAAGGCCGTCAACGAACGCTGCCTCATCAATAATGAGAAGCGACAAAGCTTCTGAACGACCAGCGTCACCTGATGTGGTTCCAGCTTTAACCTGAGATCCGTTTGTCAACTCGAATGATTGTTTGTTGTCAGTAGCAATTTTCGCAATCATCATCCATGGTGGAAGGTTTTTGAAGATCATCTTGACCTTCTTTACGAGGTTTACCGCTGTAGATAGTTTCGTTGCGATTACGAGAACATTCTTTTCTCGATGAAATAACATGAACCAAGCAACATAAGCAGCCGAGATGGTTGAGATCCCGAGCTGCCTTGCTTTTAAAATTACGTTAAAACGATAATCATTAAAGCTCTTGAGCATGTCCTTTTGATAGTCATAAGTCTTAAAAGGAATTTGACCGTGCATTGGGTGAGAGATCTTACAATAATTATCAATAAAATACTGAGGATCTTTTCCGCACTTTACAAGTTCTTTAACAATTTCATTTTTGGTGAGTTTCATTCAGCCTCAATAATATATTTTATTCTTCTTTGAAACCTTTTCCGGTCACGAAACTTCCTGCTTTTTGGAGAAAGGATCTTTTTCCCGATTTACCACCACCAGAGGAAACTTCAGCTTCTGCTTTCTTTCTAGCTTTTTTCTTAAGATTTTCCATTTGTTTAATTGCTTCAGAGGCTGATGCCGAGATGTACCCATCTATTTCTTCACCAGTAGCATCGCCACTAGATCTCGATCCGGAAATATTTTCTAAGCTATGTAGCCTGTGGATCTGGTTTTTAACCAAAGCATTTCTAATATCGCTAACATACTTTGACGCGTACTTTTGCATCAGTTTTCCATAGTAACTACGTAAAACACGATCCATAATTTCTTCTTGAGCCTCAGACATCATTTCTTTGACTAATTCATCCGCACGAGCATTGATTGCAGCATTGTCTCTTGATTGTGCGCCGTCTGCTGCTGCACCTGCTCTTCTCTTCTTTTCCATATCGTCAGCTGAGTGCTTACCTAGGCCGTGAACTCCACGTTCCGCGGCTGCGTCTCTACCACTATGACGGTATTCTCCTTCACTCATAACTGCTTCCAACTCTTCTTTGATGAGTTTTTTTAGTGTTTCTTTTGTAAGTTTCATTTCTGATTATCCTTTGGGTTTATTTTTTCATTTTGAGGTCGCTTTGCTTTTGCGGTCTCTAAGAATTTCTTTGTAATGTCTCGGACGCTTGGCTCTGATGGTTGACCGATGCCATCCATACTCAATCCGCCAATCTTATAGTGTTGATAAGCTTGCACAAATGTACGAACTCTGGATGTTGTTTGTACAATCATTTGCGGTTCACCCTTTGCAGTCAAGGAAATAGATTTACCCGTAATGGTTTTGTATTCTTTCTGTAAGAATTTTTTTACTTCATTGATGGTTTGAACAACTTCATTTTCAAAACCATCATCTTTAAAGTCTCTCATCATAACATCAGATTGATAGTTGATGATCATTGAGTCTCCGTAGAATTTGACTTTAAATCCATCGATACATCGTTTATCAAGAAGAGGAATTCCCTCTTCTCGCATAAGACCAGTCTTGCGGATCTGTCCGTCGTGTGAGTAGTTTTCCATGTGCTGACCACCATCGTATGAACCGTTGGCTGCTGCTTGGGAAAGTCCCTGTATAATCTCTAATGTTTCTTTGCTCATTTGTTTGGTCTCCAACCTTTTTTCCATCTTTCTTCCCGGCCTTCTATCCATTGGATGTAACACTTGTAGCAACAATCAAATTTCGTCATGTAAAGATCGTCGACGGATTTGAATGAATAAGTGTTGCAAGTCGGGCATGAACGCTCGGATTCTTTATTAAGTAGTTCTTTTGAAATTAAAACTCCACCAAACTCTACTCTCTCGCTTTCCGATTTGTCATTGCGGTAGTTACTCTTAAGTTCAGCTAGATACTCTTTTTCTTTATCATCATCCCATTCAGACTTGGGATTGACTACAGCCTCTTTGCCATATCTTTCTGCTATTGCCTTTTCAACCTTAACAGCATAGTTTGGATCTTTACTCATCAGTTCTCCGAAATTTTATTAACAGCGTAGTAGGTTGCAAGAGAAGATGCTGTCCCTAAGGTAAAGCCTCCGAAAAAGATCCACATAGACCTTTTAGGGTTAACATGCTTACGTAAGGTTTGGATTTCCTGATCTCGGATCTCCATTAGTGCATCGTGCTTCTTTTGCAAAGTTTCCTTTTCAATGCCTAAATAGTCAATTTCTAGTTGTTTCTCCGCTAATTGTAGAGAATAATCTAACGACATTTGGATTTCGCATTGCTCCTCGGCGAACTCTTTTCCTGCTATTATTGAAGCCACTGCTTCATCATTAAACAGTCTACCACCAAAAGGAGCCGCCTGACCTTTATCGAGAGAGGTCATGAGCGGCTCAGCAGAGACTAATGAAATTAGTAGTAAAATCATTTTAGTTTTGCGATGTTATATTCTTCCATCAAGATACGATCAATAGCATCAGGATCTTCTTTTGCTTGTTCAACCAATTCGAGTTTTCTTTCAATATCGTGCCTCTCTAAGTCAGACTGTGCTTTGTTTCTTTTTTTCATCAAAGAAAGTCTTGATTCGGAATATTTCTTTCTTGCGAGAGCCTTCTTCAATCTCTCATCGGAAGCTGTCTTGGTGACAACCTTTATCTCTTCTTCTTTTGCTTTGACAGTTGTCTCAGCAATTTCAAGCTGACCATCTTTGCTCTTTCGACCTAAAACAAATACGGTCAACACTGTAAGTCCTGCTAAGAGGAATTCCCACTTGTCTTTTAACCAATCAACCATGACGCCACGTCCTTGCAAAATCAATTGCAGTTTGTCCACCAATATAGGTCACAGCAATCATGCCCCAAGTATCGGCATCAAGGCCTGCGCCCCAATAAAGTAGTCCAGTAGCCACACCAAATACAAGAAGCTTACGAGAAATAACTTTTTCTTGAACTGCATCGAGTACTCCCTTATCTTTTCTGTCCTGATAAAGAGCGCTCCGGATGTCATCCTTATGTTCATCCAGAGTCTCTTTGATCTTGTCTTTACAGTCAATAGCTGCTAGTTTTTCAGCCAACTCTTCTTTTAATCCCATAATAGAACTCCTATTTTGAAACTAAATAGTGTATCGTGTCACAAATTGACCTGTGCGTATCCATCGACCTTATCTATCTCAATTGTTGTGTCAACAATGTCTTTTAACGATTCCAAGTGTGTAATCAAAAGAACAGTCTTGAATTGAGTTTTAATCATTTGCAAAAGCCTAGTGAAGCCTTCCATATGTTCAGCATCAAGGGCAGTTGCAGGCTCATCCAAGATAAACCACGATGGTTTGGGTAGAGACGATACAGATATCAAGGCAAGCCGGATTGCCATTGATGCGATTGTCTTCTCCGCACCAGAGCCCATAGACAATGGACGTGGGTCATATTTGGGATGTTGTAGATACACTTCCAACTTGTCACCATCGTTGTCGAAAAATACTTGAAAATCAACAATAGAAGCAAGTATTTTTTGTATCTCTTCGTTGATCACGGGCATCATTGATTTGATAACTTCATATGAAATTCCATTTGCGTGTGTGGCTTGTACAAACAAATCATAAGCGATATAATCTCTTTCTGCGTCTTTGATTTGTTGAATACGTTCCTCGGCTTCTTCAATGGTTCTTTTTGCAGATCCTTTCTCAGACATGAATTCCAAAACTTTAGATTGACATCTTTTAATCTCAACCTCTTTGATTGATACGGTTTTACTAATGGCTTTAAGATCTCGGCGTAATGATGTAAGATTTTCATATGCTTCGATATTATCATTATAATAAGCGATGTCAGCTTCACAATCCGTGATACGTCGTTCCATCAAAGATACTTTGCCCTCACAGTTTTCCCATTTCAAAGACATGTTGCGAACTTCAGATTGTTCTCTAGCCAATGTGTCGCGCTGTACTTCATAGTCTCGAACAATTGCTTCCGAATAAACTTCGTTAACCAACGATGCTTTCATCTTTAAGTCTAATAATTGAGAGTTAAGATCCTCTATGTTCTGAATAACATTCACAATTGTGACTTTTGCTTCTTCTGCTTTCTTAACAAATTCATTGTTGCTACAGAAGCTACAGTCTGGGTCATACTCATGGTCATGCAACATGTCAATCTTAGATTGCAATCTAGATCTTTCTCGCTTAGCCTTTTCAGCAGACTTGTGGGTTTTGCTTATTTGTTCTTTGAGTAAGGACAATGTTTGCAATTCTTTCTTTGCTTGGACTGTTTCTTCAAGCAAACTAGGCAATCTAAGGCTTAAATCTTCGATCTTAGATCGTTTTGAGGAGATCTCGATAGATAGCTCGTCCATCTCTTTAGAGTTGCTTGAAAGCGATTTGCGAGCCTTTGATAATGACGACTTTACATCATCAATATCTATTTCCCTCTGCGATGCAGCGGCGACCTGATCTTGTATCAACCCTTGTTCTTCTACGAGATCAGATAGTCTCGCAGTATGTTTTGAACATAAGTTGTTTTGACCAGTGATGTCTTCAACGATTTCTTGAAACTCAGCCTTGGCACGAGCTAACTTCTTCTGCCAATCTACAGAGTTCAAGTGCTTTATGACACCTCTCATTTCGGATGAATCAGATTTAGCCAGCTTGTGCATCTGGTCAAAGATTTGCAGGTCTAGAAATTTTGCAAGTATCTCTTTGCGCTTGGTAGAACCTTCGTTCATGAAACCAAAAGAATCATTCTGTGCAGCTAAAGAGGTCATCATAAAGTCTTCTAGTGTACCAAAAGTTTTACGAATATTCTCATCAGTCTGATTTCGAGTGTCCCCATTCTTGGATTCTGCGTGAGTTCCTAGATTTAGTTTTGTAAAGTCTAGTGAAGTTTTCGCTGAGACGACTTCGCGTCCTTTAGACTTGCCGGTTGTTTTCTCGAGGCTTCGAGTAATTTTATAAACATCATCGCCGACAGCGATCTCGAGCTTACAAATAGCTTTTTCTTTGTTCTGATTGATGATATGGACATTCTTTCTTTCTCCTTTGGACGTCGTATTAAAAAGGCCAAACAAGGCAGCATCAATAATCGATGACTTACCAGAGTAATTTTTTCCAAAGATACCCACTAATCCATTAACTTTAGTGAAATCAATTGAATTTCCCTTTCCGTAATTAAATAGATTGTTCCAAGTCATTTTACGTATATCCCACAAAACATTTCTAGAAACGTCACTTCCGCCATTTACTTTCTTCAGATATTCTCGAGACAATTCTAAGACGCGATCCTTAACTTGTTTCTCAATTTCTTTATTTTTTAAAAAATCGATTAAAAACTTTTCTTGATTTTTCTCGTCTCTCATGTTTATTGACTTTCCATTCGCTCCATCAAGTACTCCTCCGAGAGATCCACGAGATCCTTTGTTGACAAAACTAACAGAATATGGGCTCCACTTTACTTGGGCGTAATCACATGCTCTTTTTAGTTTTGCTACAGGTAGATTGTAATTGGATACTAATCGAAGCCTTGCACCTCTAGGAACATTTGTTTTGGGTAGAGTGCCGTCTTTGTTAATGTCGACAGTGATAAACGGTCTAGGAGATCGAAACAATCTCTTGTCAATTGTGTGCTTATCTTTGGAGTGTATATTCCAGATTAAATAACCTTTCAATTCTGATTCTCCAAAGTTTTGTTGTACTGTAGATCCAGCGTACCACACTCTTTTCTCTTGATCTAAAAATTGTGTACGGTGAATATCTCCAAGCATCGAGTAGTCAAAAGATGAGAATATTGAAATGTCATCTTCACCATGGTCAAGAGAGAAATCGGAACCCACAAGACATCCTCTAATGGCTCCATGATACAATGCTATATTGATTGAGTTTGAATCAGACGGTTGTTGCCAATTATCTCTATCAAATACCGACAGTACGTTGAATGTTATTCCTGGTTCAGGAGAATACTCTCCAGAATTTTTAAGCAAGGTAAAGTTCGGATGCTTCATCGCTTCTATAATCGGAGTGACGGCATCTTGCCGATCACCGTTTTTAAGATTTCCATCATGATTACCTAAAATCATAATAGTTGGCGCAATGTCCGCTAGAGACCTTAAGAAGTTAGATGCTACTTCAAAGTACTCTGGTGACAATTGTGTCTTTGTGTGAGCTAAGTCTCCTGTGTGAACAATATAGTCTGGTTGCTCTTGCTTTAGGCTGTCATAAATTTGGCTGAATACGTGACGATATTCGTCGTGATATTTAAGGTTTCTAATGTGTGTGTCTGATATATGTGCAATTCGTTTCATTTATCCTCCAGGATTTTGTTTCGTACTTCTAATGTAACACGTTCATCGTTGTGTGTCAAGTAATTTTCTTCATCTTCTTCAAAGAAAAGTGGGCCACCCTCCATATATGTGAGAGATAGGGTGTTATACTCAAACCACTCAATAGCAGTTCCATACTCCCACTCATAATATTTTCGAGAACAATCCATTAGCTTCTCTGTGTCATAAACCAATCTACCTCTGTCAAAAGCAACTATTGAATTATTGTAACACTCTTGTGGTTCTATTACGATAAACTCATAACCTTTCTTGACGGCGTCGTCTATAAACTTATTCATGTTATACCTCCTGATGTATAAGATAATATAACACGTTGAGAGTTGCTTGTCAAGTTAACTAAGTAAAATAATCATCTCAGATGAGACAACCATATCGACATCTCCAAATAAAACGGCATACCATGTAATATCCTTACCCAGTTCTTCTCCAATCAAATTATTAAAGTCGATAACGTCTATAACGATACCTACATTTGGAATAGAATCTCCTTTGAATTCTTCCAAAAAAATAACCAATGATCCAACTTCAATCTTTTCCACACAGAACCCTCCACTACTAAATAGTGCCGAGAGTAGCGGAAGTTATTCGATGTGGCCGGTTCCTACAACAGACCATTCTAGTTGTATGTCAACATAACCATTGAGACCTTCATAAGGAACTCTTTGTTGAGAAAATCTTGTCATGTGGATAGCAGTTAAGGACCACGTAGGATAGGCCTGAAAGAAAGAGCCATCAAAAGACATGTAGCCACTATCTGGGCCAGAGCATGATGCAACGCCAAGAAGTTGACTTCCGTCTGAGGAGTAGGTTGCGATGGTGATATTAAACAAGTCCTCACCTCCAGACGGACCCCATGAGAATTGTGTTCCAAACTTTGACACAACGGCTGCGAAAGCATAGGATGGATCGACATAGCGCATCTCATAAGGCTCAATAAAGTCAAATCCGTGAATAGATCTGAATTGGAACGATGTTCCATCTTGGGTTTGTACGTTCATCTGAGTGTCTCGGTCATATTGTGATTCAGTCAAGAACCCACTATAGATGTTTGAGTTGTTGTTAAACGCTGTGAATGAGTTCGGGTTGCCAAAGACATTGATTGATGATCCGATGTTCTTTCCTTGTACAAAGATGGATACAGGGTTCATTGAGTTTACGCACTGTCCTGATGGTGGATACCATGTTGGGTGTGTCTCGCCTATTTTGTCGTGGAACTTTGCTTCGAACTGAATGGTGATCTCTTGGGACACACCCATGCATTGTAAGCATGCAATTTGCTCTAGATTGTAGTTTACAAGACCAACAGTGCCTTCTAGAGGCTCATTGGACGGTTCCGTTGATGGTTCGGTAGCCGGTTCGCTAGAAGGCTCTAGTGAAGGCTCTGTAGACGCTTCTGTTGTAATGTCTGCGTCATCAATGGATGTGTCTAAGACTTGGACCTTTTCTGTTGTTCTAATTCCGATGTCTCCACCGCAGGCCAAAAATAAGGCTAATAGCATAATAACTCCTAGTGCTCTATAACAATTATGTAGCCTAGGAACTCCCCGCGCTCATATTCTAGATCGTAGTAGCTCAACAGCGAACAAACAAGATCCTTCATGGCTTCTGAGTTTCCAGTAACAACCTTCATCCTACAGCGCCAATTGCTATTAATAAATAGTTCGAGTTTGCGTTTAGCGTCTTTATATCGAGAACCATGGAGATCTATTGTTTTCATTTTTAATCCAAAATAAAAAACCTCTCCGAAGAGAGGTTGAAAGGATGCGTGAGAGCTCCGAAGAACATAGGTTCTAAAAAAAGTGGAGATAAGGAGAGTCGAACTCCTGACCCCTTGCGTGCAAAGCAAGTGCTCTCCCAACTGAGCTATACCCCCACAATCACCTCTAAATAGTATGAAGCAAAACGTTTGGAATGTTTTCTTTTTGTATTCTCAGGATTTCTCTGTACCTTGAGATAACTGTAAAATAAGAAGATGGATCGCACTTAAGAAGCCAAGAATGCAACTGAGCGAATGTTTGCGTTTGGCTATACTTTATGTCTCCATAGTTCTTAGACAGTAGTTGTAGCGCATCCTCGGGGCACGTAATTGTCCATTCTGAGGTCTTTTTCTCTTTGATCCCGCTGAAGTGGCTAAAAGTGTATCCAACCTCTGAAAATAAAGCCACAAGAAACTGAGTTCTGTGTAATCCTTTTAGACCTTGTTCTCCATGGGAATAGTAAGACCACCTAAGCCAATCTATATCTCCAACCATCCAATCTATTTGAACGTAGTCTCCTGTTGGCCCGTCTGCATCATGTTGCTCAAAGCATGTAAAGATGTTACCAGCAGTGACCCTATCATTTACATCAATGTTGTTCTCGGCAATTTTACCAGAGATTATCGTCAGTAATGCTCGCATCTTTGACATTTGATATGTTGCAGTACGTGCTCTCTTGTGAATTTTTGTGTAGAGATCGTTCCAATCATCCCACTCAATTCCCCACTTGCCTATCTCTGAACTTGTAAAAGACCTGATGATGTGAGTTGTGTCAATAGCTAGATCTAGGTCACCAGAGACTTCTTTCTTACCGGCAGAACCTACTGGTTCAAAGTGTGTTAGACTTAGATTTTTCATCGGGAAAATTTTCCCCAATGCTTTCTTATATGCTTCTATTGTTGGCTCAACTCTATCTCTAGGGATTGCCGTTGCTGTGTTTTTAAAGATGTTACCACCCATGTTATCCTCCGTTGTTTTATATAAGATAACACGTTCTTGATAACTTGTCAAATGTTTTCTAAAAGTTTTTCAAAGAAATACATTTCATTCTTGATTGGTGACGCTGTCAGCATTCTTTCTTTAAACTCTTTCTCACCCATTTCGCCAACATCTTCTTCATCGATTGGAATCTTGAAAACTTCCAAGTCATACTTCAAAAGAGACTTGATGATCCATTCCGCCTTCTTCTCGGCATCATAGTCAAGAGCCATGTAGACTGGTGTGTCGTGAATAGCAATGGCTTGAAACAAGCGTGACTGCTCTCTAAGGGTCGAGCCAAGGATTGGAATGGCGTTCTCTCCTGCTGCGATGGCATCAAAAACTCCTTCGACAAGAACGATTGGTTCATCCCAGTCAATCATCAACTCATTAAAAACGATGTCACGATCCGCTGGAGGGTTGAGGTACCTATAAGAATGCCCAACGTAACTGCGAGCGATGAAGTAATTGCAATCTCCATCCATGTCAAACGACGGTATAATAATTCTTCCTGCATAACGGCCCTCCTTACAATAGCCAATCTTCCATTTTAATATTTCTCTTCGACCAATGCCTCGGGACGATAGATAGCGGAATGCGTCAGTTGTCTCGATAGGCAAGTCTTTATTGCACAATGAGATAAACTCTTCGGGCAAATCAATGTGCTGCTTCTCTTCGATGCTGTTAAGTTCTCTGAATAGATTGTCAAACTCGTTAAGATCGAGCCGTCCTTGTAATTCAAGATACTTTTGTCGTTGCTGGTATGTGCCGAACTTTCTTACAATTCGGTAAATGTTCTTGCCTCTCGCATCACAAATCCAACATTTCCAGTAGCCGTTTGCGAAGTTCACCGACATTTTCTTTTTGTGGTGATTGCAGTAAGGGCAGTGATACAAATGCTCATCACCCTTTTGATAGTAACTCCCAAGAACTTGGGTTACAATTTTTCTTTTGTCCTCGATCATAATGTCCTCCTGTTTATAATGTAACACATCGCAGAAGGTTTGTCAAGTAAAAAGTCTCCTAACCTTTTCCTCACTAACTCCGTCGGGTAAAAACTTTGCGATTGGTGCATTGTTTCTCAACGCCTCTCGGAAGTCTGTTGCTGATAAGTCGTCAACCATCTGGAACATCGGGGCAGTTACGTAATTATCATTTCCATAAAAGTAATCGCCAAATGATGCTTGATAGTTACAATCTTTGCCGGAGCATCCAAGACCGAACTTAGCATCTTCATTCTCATCACCCCAGTCAAAGCAATCCGCCAAAGGGTTCGTGTAGGTCTTCTTCTTGCCTTCTCTGAGCTTCGCACGGCGATAGTCTAGTTTGGGGTGAGCCATCAAACCATAAAGGCTCAGGACGGCTTCTGTTTGCTCTAACGTGATGTTGTCTCGTGACTTGTCTCCGCAAAATAAGATGACTTTTTCTACGTCTGGATTGTCGAGATAGAACTTGATGTAATCGTAGTGACCTTTGTGAGGTGGTTTGAAGCCACCGGGAATTAAAATTGTGTATTGCATATGTCCTCCGTGTCTTAGTAATGTAACACGTCACAGAAGGTTTGTCAAGTTAAAAGTTTAGATTATTTTAATTTTTGAAAAACTTCTAGCTGCTTGTCATAGCCATAGCGTCGGCCGATGGAGAAC